>ERZ891134.1719-NODE-1719-length-14251-cov-4.905396_pt1 | contig 14251 bp, 9 predicted proteins | sample MGYA00520888_ERZ891134 | MGnify/ENA primary metagenome ERZ891134 (study PRJEB32303, sample SAMEA104408692) | aquatic metagenome | biome: Brackish water; feature: Coastal; material: water | place: Baltic Sea | collected 2014-10-23 | depth 10 m ... | reverse complement strand
ATGCTCGATCGCTACGACGCGCTCGTTGCCTTGAGAAACACAGCACCGGAATTTAAACGAAGCGCATTAATAGAAGCATTCACAAAGGAAACATTCGATTTTATGCGGGGGGAAATTGCCTCACAGCTGCTATCCGATAGTGGTGTTCCCATTCAAATGATAAAAGGCATTGCTACTGATAAACAAGCACAAGTACGTTTGACTTTTGCAAAAAATGCACCTATCTTAAAATCTACAGAGTCTATGTTCGAGAATTTACTTTTAGATTCGAGCTATGTAATTATTGAAACAGTATTAGATCGCATTTTTGACCATCCACTGTATGCCCCCCGCCAAAGCACCATTTTAGATAAAATCAATACCGTCGATGGTCATACACACGGCATCAAAATTAAATATTTAGAAAAAGCCCAAGCCATTTACCCTAAAATGGGCCCTGGCATGCGCAAAGCTTTAGTAAATATGGCAGGTCCAAAATACGAATTTCGCACACGCACCCTAGCTTTACAAGCATTGCAGCGCATGAATTATCTGGATGCAGAATTGGCTCAAAATTTATTTGAAGCAGCCACTAATTTCAATTCCCGATTAAACGGTACAGCATGGGGCATAATCAACTATTTTGCAACACAAACCCAAAAGTCACAACTACTAAAATCCGAAGTCTTGAAATGGGAAGGCGGCGATTCTAAGAGTATTTCCTTAAGAAAAAAAATCACAGGAATGTAAGGCAGTTTAGCTATACCTAAAAGGACTCTTTACCCCAGATCGCATGCGGGTATTGGTAGTGTTACTATCATTCCCAATAGCCTGAGTTCAAAACTTTTTGTAAACAACCCGCTAATAGGGAATTGCTTAGATTAAGGGTATTGTCATTGCGATTTTCTTTTTTGCCTTTAAGGAGCTGTAAATATAATCACAGTAAAATTTGGCACATGTTTTGCAGTTCTACCCAGTATGAGAGCATTCATCTTTATTTTATTCGTGTCGTTCCGGGCTTGGAGTTACGCACAACCCATGCCCTCATTTCAAATGTTGCCCAATCCGGCTCAAAACCGCGCAAGCATCCAAATCGAAAATTTAAACATCCATGATGTGAAGGTGCAGATTTTTACCATCTTTGGAACGCTTGTTACTGGCATTTATCAGCAGATATCGAAAGGCGAAAGTAAAATCCATTTATACTTTCCTGATGTGCCCGAAGGCATATATTTGGTAAGGATTCGTTCTAAAGATTTTGATCAAACTCAACGTTTGAAAATACAACGATAATAAACGTGTCATTTTAGGGGTTACGGCAAAATAAATTGGCCGTTTTGCTTTGATTTTTCAATACTAATCTATTAATTAGCATCTTAATTTAGCCAAATTGTGAAGATGCGTACAATCTACCAAGACTCCATCGTGAAAAAGACGAAGAATATCTTGCGTTTTGCCCTATTAAGTATGTTTAGTTCGTTCGTGTTTTGGGGCTGTGCTCCAAAATTCGAAGAAGCTAAAACACTTTACGATCAAGGGTATTACGGACAAGCAGCGGTAACATTCGAAAATGTTTACCGGAATGAAGAGGACAAAGAGAAGAAAGAGATGGCCCTGCTCTTGGCCGCCGAATCCTATCGATTGAATAACAAATACGACCGGGCGTTAAAATTGTACGAGCGGGTTTTGAGAAAAGACCCTAACAATACTACCGCATTGCTTATGAAGGCCAACATGCTCAAAAAAATGGAAGATTATCGAAAAGCCCTGGGGGCCTACGATGATTATCTAGAGCGTGTACCCGGCGATAGTGAGGTTTTACAAAGAATGTATGGTTGCGAATTGGCATTGCGCTGGACAAAAGACAGTTCCTTGTTTCAAGTAAAAGAATTCAAGACGGCTAACTCCAGTGCAAACGACTGGGCCCCCATGGTGGCTTCAAGAAAGGATGATGTTATATTTTTTGCTTCCGACAGAGAGGGGGGAATGAACAAACGAATCTACAGTGGCACCATGGAGCATTGGGCCGACATATGGTACGTTGAAGGAAAAAAAGCGCGTAAGAAAAGAGGTCAAAAAGCAGACGTTGAACCTCAAATCGAATGGAATCGACCTGTTTTTACAAAATCAGCCAGCACCAAATTCAACGAAGGGGGATTAACCTTTAACCGTAGATTTTCTGAAATGTATATTACCCAATGTGGAGGTACCGATGGGAAATCAGAAAAATGCGCCATTTACCAAATGAAAAAAGTAGGCCCCGATTGGCAAATGGGCGACCCACTAGAAATTTGCAAAGCCGACTCCAGCCATAGTTATGGTCACCCAGCCTTAAGTCCCGATGACAAAGTCCTTTACTTCTCTTCCGATCGTGAAGGAGGCTATGGTGGTTTTGATATTTGGGCAGTGACATACAGTCGCCGCTCTCGTTCTTGGGGGAACCCTGTCAACCTGGGACCCACTATTAACTCACCCGGTGACGAATATTACCCCTATTTCAATTCACACGATAACCGTTTGTACTTCAGTTCCAACTGGTGGCCCGGTTTAGGAGGGATGGACATGTTCGCCGCAGATCAAACCGACGATATTACCAAATGGGACAATATGGAAAACCTTCGTGAACCATTGAACTCAGGGGGTGATGATTTTGCCATTACTTTCACTGGTGGAAACGCTAAGAAAGGTTATTTTACATCTAACAGAGGCAGCCGCCGTAACGACGACGATATTTACGAATTTGATGTATTACCTCTTGTTATCACCATTCGTGGTGTCGTTACCGATTGTAATACCAATAAGCCACTTGTAGGAGCCACCGTTACCATCACCAATGATAAAGACACGTCTAAAATCATCATGAAGGCTAACGAAAACGGAGAATATCTAGCCGATTTAAATCCTCGCACCAATTACGAAATCACAGCTACCTTCCCAGAATTATATTATTTCGAGAAGCCTCCCGTAAACCGTACCACTCATGGCATTCGTTTTTCGACTCAGTTAGAACAAGATTTCTGTTTGATTAACCCATTGGACCAGATTTACTCGCTGCCTATATTCTACGACTTAGACTCTGCGGCCATCCGTCCAGATGCAGCTAAAGTACTAGATACATTTGCTCAAGAAGTCTTAATCCGCTATCCACGACTTGTTGCTGAGTTGGGTTCACATACCGACTGTCGTGCGTCTGAAGAATATAATACCCGATTGGCACAACGCCGTGCAGATTCTGCCCGTACCTATTTAATGCGCCGTTGGAATATAGATTCTGCCCGTATCGTTGCTGTAGGTTTTGGAGAAAAAGAACTCATTAACGATTGTAAATGCGAAGGTGCTGAGAAAGCAGGATTCACTCCTTATATAGCGGGAAAAACACGTAAAATGGTTATCGAAAAAGACAGACGTGGAAATGTTACAAGTAGCTATTACGATTCATATAAAGCAAGTGAAATAACCACACTAGAAGGAAAGCCTTTTGTGCCTTGTGATGAGTACCAGCACCAACAAAATCGCCGTACCACCGTTCGTTTTGCATTTGAAGATAAAAAATCAAGGGTTAAAGTGAATCAAGATGTAGACATGAACAATACCAATAGTGGTTCTTCTGCACGTGATTCTGTTGCCAAAATGGATTCTGCCGCTCAAATTGCCGCCGCTAAACCCGCTGTAGATTTAACCTATGCAATAAAACTTCCCATTACAAAAGAAGGTGACCAAATTTCAGTCCCCGTTATGATTCAAGATCTTGAGCCTGCCATGCTAATCATCGACGAAAAGGCACGTGTAAACGTTATTTCTCCCGAATTAGCCGCAGAATGGTATACCAAAAAACTCATTAAGAAAAAAGACTTCATTAGCGGTGATAAATTCAAGGTAGGAAAAGTAAAACTACCCGGAAATCGCTTTACTGTTGATTTAGTAAAGATGGGCAGATATGAAGTAAATGGTATCCAATTTAAAATTGATGAACGTGCCAAAGGCCCTACCGTAGGCACACGTGTATTAAGCAAGTACTTCAAATCTGATTCTTACAAAACAGAAACTGAATATGTGTTAATTCCAAAGCGCGTTCCTCGCGAATGGAAAGCTAAGCCGGTTAAAGAAAAACCAAAAAGAACTCCTAAAGGCAAAAAAGCCGCCGATAATACCGACGAATCGGATAATTAAACCGGAAGGAAAGTCCTTAACATAAAAAGGGCCGTCTCATGTTGAGACGGCCCTTTTTTATTAATCTTCACCCAAGAGTATAGTTTACTTACATATGATAATGCAACCCATCCGATTGATTGTTTAAAGCAACCAATCTGTATGATTATTTCAAGCTATCAATCCACATAAAGCCCACTAGATTTTTCATCACCCAATACCCTACGTGATTTTCTCTAATTTTATTATTGAACCGCCTCGCGAATGCGAACCAATCGCTCTAATAATCCCTTCATTTGTGATAATGGCAACATATTAGCACCGTCTGATTTAGCCTCACTCGGATTCGGATGCGTTTCTACAAACAATCCATCTGCACCCACCGCTATTGCCGCCTTGGCAATGGTTTCTATCAGTTGAGGCTTCCCACCCGTTACTCCAGAGGCTTGATTGGGCTGTTGTAAACTGTGCGTAATATCCATAATTACAGGAGCTCCAAAAGATTGCATCTCTGGTATGTTCCGGTAATCTACAATCAAATCGGTATACCCAAAAGAATTACCTCTATCCGTTAACATCACATTATTATTGCCCGATTCTTGACATTTCACCAAGGCATGCTGCATCGCTCCCGCCGCCGCAAATTGTCCCTTTTTTACATTGATCCACTTACCAGTAGCCGAAGCCGCCACTAATAATTCGGTTTGACGGAATAAAAATGCGGGTATCTGCAATACATCTACGAATTCTGCCGCCATAGCAGCCTCATGCGATTCGTGAATATCGGTTACTACGGGTATTTGAAACTGTTGGCGTACCTCCGCCAATATTTTCAAAGCGTTTTCATCTCCAATACCCGTGAAAGAATCCAACCTAGAGCGGTTGGCCTTCCTATATGACCCCTTAAAAACTAAGGGAATTTTCAATTCCTCACTGATTTTTACTAAATTTTCAGCAATGTTCAAGGCCATATCACGGCCCTCAATGGCACAAGGACCTGCCAGAATAAAAAAGTTATTCGACTCAGTATGTTTTAATAAAGGTATTTGCGGAATCATATTCCACAAAGATAAAACTAATCTACAAACGCCCTTTTAATATCTAAAAAAGGAAAAGGTTTGTTTATTGCCTCGAGCATCGATACCTTCAATTTTCATGCTGCCGCTGCTTCCTTCCATGGCCGCAATCAAATCTTCGGGGTCTTCGTATACCTTGCCATTATATTTCAATATCACAAATCCTTCGCCCAAGCCCATTTGAGAAATGGCACCTCCACGCTTGATGTTCAAAATTCGAATGCCCGAAGCAATCTTATACTTTCCTTTATCGGTTGCATTCAAGGCTTGAAAGTCGGCTCCTAGATATTTGCTGCCCACAACTCCCCGCATCATAAGTTCGCGTTGTGACTTTCCGTCTATCAAATTCAGCTTCAATTTTCGTTCTTTACCTTCATGCAAAATCGTAATAGTTACTTCATAATTGGGCCTTTGATAAGCCAAAAACTCATCATAACTCGACCTGCCATCAATATCCTGATCTCCTATTTTTACAATAAAATCTCCCGCTTTGATACCGGCTTTGTCTGCAGGACCGTCTTCTAATACCGATCTTACTTTTATGGGTTCCTTTTCCAATTTCAGCGATTGTATTTCTTCTGCACTTACTGAGGCTACTTCAAAGCCCGTAAAGGCTCTCAGAACCTCGCCTTTCTCAATAAAATCCTTCACTATTTTTTGAACGATATTACTCGGAATTGCAAATCCGTAACCCGTGTAACTGCCTGTATTCGATTGAATAGCCGTATTAATTCCGACTAATTCGCCTTTTAAATTCACCAAGGCGCCACCAGAATTTCCTGGATTGATAGCCGCATCTGTTTGAATGAAACTTTCTATTGGAAATTGATTCTTAACAATATTAATATTTCTGCCTTTCGCACTCACAATTCCAGCGGTTACCGTACTGGTTAGGTTAAACGGATTTCCTACCGCTAACACCCATTCCCCAACGTTAACGCGGTCAGAATTTCCAAAAACAATCGCAGGTAAATCCTTCTTGTCAATTTTGATTAAGGCCAGATCCGAACTCGGATCGGTGCCAATAACCTCGGCTTTATACTCCTTTTTATCCTTATTCAATACCACCGAAATCTGTTCTGCCCCTTGAATCACATGATTATTGGTTACGATATAACCGTCGGCATTGACAATAACACCACTTCCGGTAGAAGATGCCTTACCCCTGCTTCCAAAAGGATCGAAATCCCAAAACCACCCCAGTGGATTTTCATACCGAACCGTAGAAACCGTCTTAATAAATACAACCGTAGGGGTAGAAATCGCACTTGCTTCTTCAAATGAACTTAACACCATTCCTGACGAAGCGACCCGAGAAGGCACCCCGTTCGATTCGGAAGCAATTTTTAAGACAGGCGAAATACTATCGGCATTTCTTTTCTGTATCCAAGAACCTGCATAACCCGCTACAAATGCTATTACAACAATTCCAATCCAAGTTGATTTTTTCATAATGCGCTTATTTTCAAACTATAACTGAATGTAAAAAGATCAAAAACTTCCCCCAAAAATAATAAAAAAGGCCCCATATCACAGGGGCCTTTCGACAAATTCAATATAGGTTCGATTGGATTAAACGCCTACTCCAGGAAACCAACCGCGGGCAATACCCGCATCCATGAATGGCCAAGGAATGCGCGATAAAATGAGTAGTAATGCCAACACATACAACCACTTAGCGCTGCTTTTACCGTTTCTAAGGGAAACGCCGCCCATGGTAATTAATACCGTAGCAATAATCATGGTTAAGGTATGTTCTATCACGAAAAAACGCTGCGCCGATGACTTCATAACTTCACCCATGCCGTTAGCCTGAATTAATTTTAAGCCCCAATTACCCATAAACCATTGCGCCAAACCAATGAGTAACATTATATGTGTTACGATGGTTAAAAAACGAGCTTCCTTACCTGCCTTGCCTTGAAAGGAACGGATAATCGTGTAAATCAATAAAATTAAAATTACCCATCGCAGTAATGAGTGCATGTGTGTAAGTCCGGTTATCATATTTTTCTTTGTTAGGGTTCTACCCGAGCGAAGTTACGCAAAATGCAAAAAAATCTTAAGCGCTTTTTTGCAATTTTCATCAAATGTATCGAATCCCCTCGTTCATAACTTCATTAAAAATTGTATTTTCGTTGTATGATGAAAAAGTGGTTAATTCGCTTTAGTGGCCTTGTAGTAGCAATCTTTATTATCTTATTGGTATTGCCCTTTGCTTTCAAAGGCAAAATTTTAAAAGTAGCTCAAGAAACCGCCTCAGAATCGTTAAATGCTACCATCACATTCGATGAAGATTTGAGCTTAAGTTTGATTCGAAACTTCCCCAACCTTTCCGTTGGGGTAAACAACTTAAAAATTGTAGGCATTGATTCCTTTCAAAAAGATACCCTTTTTCAAGTTGGAAATTTAAGGCTCACCCTCGATATCGCTTCCCTTTTCTCCGATACCGAACCCATAGGCATCAAAAAAATCTATTTAAATGATCCCCGAATCTTTGTTCATGTGCTCAAGAGTGGCCGCGCCAACTACGATATCGTTCCTTACGATAGCACCGCACCGGTGGAACCTGTAGATACGGCCGCCCCTCCTATTTCTCTAAAATTAAATCATATTGAAGTCAAAAATGCCCATATACGCTATAAAGACGTAAGCATGGGCGTAGATTTTGAATCTATTGCTTCCGATTTCGATGCCGATGGCAACTTCGAAAAAGATATTTTTACCCTCGCCAGTCATTACCGCGCCCAAGCCATGAACCTTTCCTATGAAGGAATGACTTTGGTATCGAAAGCCAAATTTGACATGGAAAGCGATATTCAGATGGATTTAGAAAAATTCCGTTTTGGATTCGAACCTTTAAAAGCAAAATTGAATGAACTCCCTGTAGAAATGACAGGATGGGTGCAAATGAACGACGAGAACATGGACATGGACTTGAAAATTGGCGTGCCCAATTCCGAATTCAAATCCCTGCTCTCCGCCGTGCCAGGTTGTTACACGTCTGATTTCAATAATGTTAAAGCCTCAGGGAAAATGGCATTTAACATGGCTATAAAAGGCATCATGGATGATCTTAAAATGCCCCAAACCAAAATAGATCTTTCCGTTGAAAACGCCCAATTTCAATATCCCGATTTACCCAAAGCGGTTAGCGGTATAAACGTAGACCTGCATGTTTTAAATGAAGACGGAGATCCAGATCATACCACTGTCGATCTGAAAAATTTCAGTTTATTGCTGGGAAAAGATCCCTTCAAGATGAACTTGTTTACGAAGAATCCCGTTTCCAGCCCCTATGCCCGCGGCGAAATTGCCGCCAATCTTACCCTCGACGATTGGAAAGATATGTTGCCTTTAGACTCGGGGGTTAATTTATCAGGAAATGTAAAAGCCGGTTTGGTCTTCGACGGACATTATGCCTCCGTAGAAAAACAAGAATTCGACGATCTTAAGGTTGAAGGAAGCCTTGGTTTATATGGATTCCGTTATGCAGCCCCAGGGTTACTCCTAACCGACATCAAAAACCTCGATATCAAGGCCACACCCAGTGCCTTTATCATAAGTCCCTCATCCATTCGATATGGTTCTTCTTCGGTGGAAATTACAGAAGGTCGACTTAACAATATGTTAGGTTATGCCTTGAATAACGAAACCTTAAGTGGTGCTTTGCGCATTAGCAGTCAACGCATCGATCTGAATGAGTGGATGCCTGCAAACGAGGAAACTTCCCCCGAAACAGAAGAAAGTAGCGATACAGCGGCGCTAACCGCCCCTCAAATACCTGCCAATTTAGATATGGTTTTCCAAGGAAAAATTGGAGAATTGTTATACGGCGATTATCAGTTAAAGCAGTGCGAAGCCAAAATTGCCGTTAAAGATGGCAAACTCAATATCGATCCCATCAAAGCTGAAATTTGGGGAAGTCAAATTTCATTTGCCACAAATTATGCCTATTTCGAAGGAGGCAAACCCCAAATTAAGGCCAATTTCTCCCTTCAAAATCTCATACCCAAGAACATAAGCAGCAATTTCAAAATGCTCGATACCTATGCGCCAATTTTAAAAGATTTAGACGCCCCCTTTAATCTAAATATGGACCTTTTAAGTGATTTGGCCGAAGACCTAAGTGTAGATATGCAGAGCGTTTCTGCCGATGGTTTGATGGCGGTAACACAAGCCCAAAACTTGAAATCGCCCGAATGGCTGACACAAGTTTTCGAGCAGTTTAAATGGAATAAAAGTAAGCTCCAAGACGTAAAAATCAAACCTGGCAAGATGGGATTTGCCATCAACGAGGGTAAGTTATCGCTCAAAGACAGCATCCGACTGGATATTTATGAAGGTGCAAAAATGTCTTTCGCAGGAGATGTCGATTTAGCCCAAAACCTAAATTTCAAAGGCTTTTTCTATACCCAAGGCAAAGCAGTTCCCATGTCTATAGTTGGAACCACCACAAGCCCCAAATTGCGCATCGATTGGAAGCAATTAGGCATGAAAGTAGTTGAAGAATACAAAGAGAAGGCCGTAACAGAAGTGAAAAAAGAGGTTAATAAAGTGGCCGACAAGGCCATCGAAGAAGCCGAAACTCAAGCCGCTAAATTAAGAGCTGAAGCCAAAGAAAAAGCCGATCAATTGCGCGCTGAGGGTAAAAGTTTAGCCGATAAATCCAGAAAGGAGACCGATAGATTGGTGCAAACGGGACTCGATAAAACCAAAGCGGAGGTAGACGCATTAAAAGCCCAAGCCCGCAATCCTCTAGAGAAAATTGCCGCCGAAAAGGCCGCCAAAAAACTCAATGAGGAAGCCCAAAAGAAGGCCGATAATTTAAGAAAAGAAGGGTATGCGAAAGCCGATAAAATCGAGTCTGAAGCCAATTCTAAAGCCAACGCTTTGGAAAATGAAACCAATATCCGAACCGAGAAACTCATATACGACGCCAAAAACAAGCAAGAATCAAGTCTGAAATAGTTTAAACTCAAGGCAAATCTCTATTATTGCTCCTCAATTCTGTTTCACGATCCGCTGAAAACTTTCAACAATAAAATTGGGTATGTTGTTTCCATTTTCAATGAATATAGCGCCTTTATTCTATCTTAATGCGAAATAATTGTAAGCCTGCTGGTAAAGGATATCAAGGAATTAACGCTCCTCAGAGAGATTATACTCCCGGATCTTATAGAAAAGTTTGATTGTATTGCGCCCTTTAAACAACAACTAAAATAAAAACTTCACCCCCGAAAAAAGCGATAAACCGTAAGAAATTCATAAAATCAGCAAATCGATTACGGATTTATTGTAATTTTGAAATATTAAGACCTATGACATCAATTAGATTTGAAGGCCGTAACGGCGAATTCTTCTCAACAATGAGAAATAGAATCAACGAGTATTTCAGTGAAAACAATCTGCAACCTACCGGCAACTGGAAGTTATATTGGAAAACCATTATCCTTTTCAGCGTACTTATAGGCTGTTACCTTATGATATTATTGTTACACCCAGAAAATAGTTGGATCTATTTAGCCTATGGGATTATGGGTTTGGCTTTCGCAGGCATTGGTTTTAACGTAATGCACGATGGGGCTCATGGCAGTTATTCCAAACACACTTGGTTGAATAACATCATGGCCAAATCTCTAAACCTTTTGGGTGGAAGCGCCTTTTTGTGGGCTGAGAAACACAATGTAGTTCACCATAGTTTTACGAATATCGAGGGTATCGATGACGATATCGATCTATGGCCTCTCCTTCGGGTTAATACCGCTAAAAAGAAATTGTGGTTCCACAAATACCAACATATTTATGGCTTGCCTCTATACACCGTTGCTTATTTAGCTTGGATTTATATGCAGGATTTCAAAAAATATTTCACTGGCAAAGTGGTAGACCGTCCTTTTAAAAACAAATTAAACACTATGCAGCACATAGAATTCTGGGCTTCTAAAGCGGTTTATTTGGGCATTTTCGTATTAGTGCCAGCCTATTTCATCGGTTTTGCAACCGCTATTATGGGTTATCTGTTAATGGCCATTGTTACAGGTATCTGCATTACCATCGTGTTTCAATTGGCGCATGTGGTAGAGGATATTCATTTTGTTACAGACAAAGCAGAAGCAGACAATGCCAATATCACTATTGATACGATTCATGTTGAGGATGATTGGGCTACCCATCAAATACGCACAACTTCGAACTTCAGCACCAAAAGCAAGTTTTTGACATGGGCTTTAGGTGGTTTGAACTATCAAGTAGAACACCATTTGTTCCCTAAAATCAGCCATATTCACTATCCTAAAATTAACGAAATAGTTAAGAAAACCTGTGAAGATTTCAACGTGAAATACAACGAAATTCCCACATTCTTGGAAGCCGTACGCTCGCATTTCATGCACCTTAAACTGATAGGTAAACTCGCTTAAAAATAATAACAATTCTAATTTAAATATAAAGCCCGCGAGTTAACTATACTCGCGGGCTTTTTTATTTAAGGAAAACTAAATATATCACCTTGTTTAATGCGATGCCCACAATCCCGCCAAGTGCACCAACACTTCACGTGATTTTTCCATATCCTGAACGCTTACATATTCGTGCTTCCCGTGAAACGCCATTTCGCCTGTAAAGATATTCGGACATGGCAAACCCATAAAACTCAATCTTGAACCGTCCGTTCCTCCACGTGCGCTGCTCAATCTCGGTTCTATACCCGCCATTTCAATAGCCTTAATGGCATACTCCGAAATTGCCGGTGTCAAAACCACCACTTCCTTCATATTGCGATACTGTTCCTCAGTGCTCATTTCCAAGCGCGTTCCAGGATAATCGGCAATCGTAGCCTCGGCAATAGCCTTCAATCGAGCTTCGTGTTCTGTTAATTGTGCCGTATCAAAATCACGCACAATAAATTTCACCCACGCATGCTCAGCCACCCCTCCCATTGTAACAGGATGTACGAATCCTTCACGACCAGATGTGGTTTCTGGACTGAATTCTCCTTTAGGTAAACGGCTCAAGAAATCGCCCGCTACCTTCAACGCATTCACCAATTTTCCTTTGGCATAGCCCGGATGGGCAGAAACACCATAGAAATTAACCGTTGCCCCATCGGCGCTAAACGTCTCGTCTTCATAACTACCACGCTTACCCGCATCTAAGGTATAACCGTAATCAGCTGCAAGCTTCTCAATATTAACATAGTCAACTCCCCTTCCAATTTCTTCATCAGGGGTAAATAAAATACGTATATCGCCATGTGGCAAACTTGGATTATTGCACATAAACTGCACGAAATCCATAATAACGGCCACACCCGCCTTATCGTCTGCCCCTAATAAGGTAGTACCCGATGCGGTTATAATATCGTCGCCAATGCGCTCCTTTAAATATGGATGTTGCTGTGTGCTTATTACCTGATTATGATCGTCGGGAAGTACCAAATCCTGACCCTGATAATTTTTATGAATAATGGGCTTTACATTGGCTCCCGTGCAATCGGGAGACGTATCTACGTGCGCGCAAAAACAAATAGCAGGTACCTTTTTATCTATATTCGACTTCAAAGTGGCATACACATAACCGTATTCATCCATATGCGCATCCCCTAATCCCATTTCTAATAATTCTGTCACCAATACGCGACTCAGGTCTTTCTGCTTCTCCGTGCTTGGAAAAGTAGTACTATCTGGATCGCTCTGCGTGTCTATTTTGGCGTAATCGCAAAAGCGATCGGCTATGTGTTTATTCATATTGTCTTACTAAATCGGTTAATGACATTTCTAAAGCTTTCGCAGAGATACCGGTAGATTTCGGATTGAATTGATGCACCCGAGCCACAGCACCGGCAATAATTTGACTCACATCTTTGAAAATAGCCGTATCGGTCAGTTCTGCATTTTGACTCATCAAATACGCAAAAACCCGAGCCATACCGCAATTGGCAATGAAATCCGGAATAACCGCCATTTGAGAATCGGCTAACTTCGAAATCGGACCCATGAAAATTTCTTTATCGGCAAATGGCACATTGGCTCCACATGAAACCACTTCAATACCCGAATTTACCATGCGTTTCACTTGATCTTCTGTTATCAATCGACTGGCAGCACCAGGGATGAATATCTCCGCCGGCAAATCCCAAATTTTCTCGTTGATTTCCTCAAACGACATCATATTGGGAGCATTCAATGCATTGCCATCGCGGCTTAAAAATAATGCTACGATTTCATCATGCCCCAACCCTTTAGGATCCAAAATCCCACCATTACGGTCAATGATACCTCCAATCCGAACGCCGTATTTGGTAAGGTAAAATGCCGCTGCCGCCGCTACGTTACCCCAACCTTGTATAATGGCCAACTTATTATTCATAAAGCCACCATAAATTTCGTAGTAATGTCGAACTGCCTCAGCTACACCCCATCCGGTAATCATATCGGCGATGGTATATCCTTTCTCCAATGAAGGGGTCAAACGCTCGTCTACAATCGGCAATAATACCCCTTGCTGCAAACGCGAAATCGCCTTCAATCGCTCTTCCGGCGTATACGCGGTATGATATCCGTTTACAACGCCCTCTTGAGGGTGTAACACGTCTAAAGCCGCCGTCATGGGAATTACCTCATGAATTTCATCGACATTCAAATCGCCACCAGTTCCATAATAGTGCTTCAAAATGGGCTTTACCGCCTTATACCAACGCTCCAACACGCCTTTTTTGCGCGGATCGGCAGGATCGAAGTTAATTCCTGACTTGGCTCCGCCGATCGGCGGACCTGCAATCGTGAATTTTACCTCCATGGTTTTGGCTAAGCTCTCTACCTCACGTTGATTCAACCCTTTGCGCATGCGCGTGCCTCCACCGGCAGCTCCATTACGCAACGAATTAATGACTACCCAGCCCTCAGCTTCGGTTTCACTGTCTTTCCACGAGAAAACAATATGAGCTTGTTTGTTCTCGAATTTGTTGATTAAAGTTTCTAATTTCACGTTATAATATCTTCGAAAAATCTCCGTCTAAGGAACCTCCAATTACCGAACGACTCGCT
>ERZ891134.1715-NODE-1715-length-14263-cov-6.368736_pt1 | contig 14263 bp, 13 predicted proteins | sample MGYA00520888_ERZ891134 | MGnify/ENA primary metagenome ERZ891134 (study PRJEB32303, sample SAMEA104408692) | aquatic metagenome | biome: Brackish water; feature: Coastal; material: water | place: Baltic Sea | collected 2014-10-23 | depth 10 m ... | reverse complement strand
CGGCAGAACGGCGGTCGCCTAGTGCACCCTGGCGGGACATGCTCGAGTGTTGCATCTATCGACCGCGTCGCTGACCTGACCGATGTCGTACTCACCGATAGTTCGCGTCGCCCCTGCTACCTCGAGATGGATCCTTCGACTCAGCAGCCAGCAACCGATCACGTACTCTCTCGTGTCTGCCTGACGCCCGTCACCTGAACCTCATTGGCCCGTTCCCGATGCTGTCTGCGTTCCCGCCATTTACCCAGCAGGTCAGCCTCTACCTTCCTGGGATCATGTAGGGCGACGGCGTGGAACCCGAAGGGTTCCTACAGTGCAGGTGATCGTGTCACCTTCAACGGTTCGACCGTCGAGGCCGTGCAGTCGCACACCGGGAACGGCGATTCGAATTGGATCTACGCACCATCGTTGTGGAAGCAGGTCTAGACGACGAGAGGCGAAAGTAGGACGGCTACGGCCCTCCTACTTTCGCTGTCCTTGCTCTCTAGGGAAAGCGCGGCTGCAGGGACTTGCAGACGGCGTTCATCGGGGATGTCTCGAAGCGATCCATCGATGCATCCGGGTTGTCTTGGCATAGCAAGGTCTGCGGGTCCGGGAACTGCGTCAGGTAGGCATTGACCACAGCGGTGGTGGCGGCAATGCTCGGGAGCGGATCGACGGCGTCGAACTGACCGAATTCGCCGATCAGGTACCGCGTGATGCCGGACGCCTGCGCCCACTGCCATGCTGTCCGACTCTGGGTGAAGGAATCAACGCGGAGTTGTCCTGTTTGCTCGTAGTCCTGAGCTTCGCGAAGGATGCTGCCGTCGTGCAGGCTGACGAGGTCGTAGCCGGACATATCAGGAACGATCCCGGCTTCCTGATAGGTCGACACCAGCGGTTGGGTTACGAGCAAGCCCTTGTAGCGCTTCGTGCGTTTGGGGGCTGCCTTCACGATGCGCGCGGCATTCACGGCGGTGAATCCCTTATCGGCTTCGTTCGCGGGATCGAACCAGTCGACCTTGTACCGCTCGGCGAAGCGGGCGATAGTCGGAATCACCTTCAGATACTCGTTGCTCAACCGTCTCTCGATGCCGTCCGGGTGATCGAAGTTCGGTGGACTGCCAGAGGCCTGCGATGCCTGAACGCTCGAGAAGTTCAGTAGCTCGACGAATAGGGCGACTGCCAGCCCGGCACGCTTCGCCTCGCGGATCTCGTCGCTGTGCGAGCACAGCCACTCGTCTAGATCCAACTCCAACATGCCCTCGCCACGACCGTGCAAGAGACGGCCGGTGGAGCCGTCGTAGTAGACCTGCATCGTGTACCGAACGGCCTTGTAGCCGTCTTGGGCCAAGGTGCTGGGCGAGTAGAAGAACGCGTTCGGGCTATAGGGATACTGGCCGATATTCACACCAAGCCGGTTCGGTGATTTGAGGGACTTCACATACCGAGTGAGTCCCTTCGACGAAACGCATTTGCCCGATGGAGCCGCTCCGGGTCCGGACTGGCCGCTGCCGGACGGCCCACCAGTTTGGCCCGACTCGGCAAAGCACTGGCCGATTATGGCTTCTTGCTCCGGTGTGGGTTGACGAGTGAGCAGTTCGCTCGCCAGTTCGGGGCCGAGGACCCTACTCACGCAGGCAAGGACCGAATCAGGGACATTCGGATTCGCGGCTGAGGGAGCTGACAGCAATCCGATCGCGAGGCCGGATGCAGCAACAATGGCCATCAGGCGATTTTTCACGCAAAGGAGTGTGCCAGACGACGCTGGAGACCAGGGGCCAATCAACGATTTTGCTATCGTCCACCGCGTGCGCGGATCAAAGCGGATCATCGCAAGTGCTGCGGGTGTGGCCCTCGTTTCTACCGTCTTTGCCGTCTCGGCAACGGCGGCGCAAGATCCCACCGGCTCCCTGGGGACTCCAACGGCCCTTGGCCTCGACGGAGCAAGCCCCCATGCCGATCTATTGGCTGACGGAACGGTGCGGCTGTACTTCCCCAGCGTGCAAACCGGAGGCACGGCCATTGCGCAGTGCACCCTCGTCGGGAATTGCCAGATCGTCGGGTCCATCGATCGGATCGCCGATCTCACGGATGTAGTTCTCACCAATGGCTCGCGGCGGGCGTACTTCGTGGAACTCGACCCCTCCACTCAACAAAAGACCATCTACACAGCGCTGTTGTCTGCCGATGGCCTCGCGCTGGGCGATCGCAGCTCCCTCGGCATCTCCAGCGGCGGTGCGATGGCCTGGGGCGTCCCCGATGCCGTCCTCTTGCCCGATGGTCGTGTTCGCGTGTACTGGGTAGAACCGAGTCCGCAAGGTGGGATGGCCACCGAGGTAGTGGTCAGTGCCACATCTACCGATGCCTCTGGCACTGCGTTCGTTCGCGATGCCGGTTACCGGACTACCGGAGGGCTCGTTGACTTCGAGGTGCTGCGCGCGGAGTCGGGGAATTGGCTCGCGATCATGTCGACATCGCCGGAGGATCCGAAGAACCCGCAGCGCCTCTTGCTCGCCTCGTCCGACGACGGCCTCACCTGGCGGGTCAATCCGAAGTCGCTGACCCCTAACTCGATGAGTTACCTGGATCCCACCGGCGTGCCCACGGGCAAAGACACATTCTTGATCTACTACGCCAAGGCGCCCAATGTGCTCGGTGATCGGCAGTACACGCTCGAGCAGGTGACCTTGACCGTCGGAGCCGACACGAAGGCCGATACCAAGAAGAAGAAAAAGAAGAAGAAAAAGAAGAAGAAGCGTTGAGATCCCTGCGCATCATCCTGGCCGCGTCCGTAGTTGCGGCGGGATTAACGATCTCCCCCCCGGTTTCGGCAGCTGAGATCCAGACGTGTATCTCCTACGAGGGCGCCGAGACCGACTGTGTGGAACGCCCGAGATGGCGCTATGAGTTCTGCTACGACCGTCCTCCGAAGCGGGCCTTCCTGCAGAGATACGCGAACGGCAACTGGCGTTTGGTTACGGAGAAGGAACTGCAACGCAACACCGGCTGTCCTCCGGACTATCCCTGGGAACTCAAGGTCAGCCGCAAGATCAAGAAGGACGGCGTTAAGCGTTTCCGGTGGGTTCTCCAGTACGGGTCCATCTACGAGCCGGTCTACGAGTACTTCACGGTGTCTCGAACCAGCACCTGAGCTCGCCGCCTAGTGTGAGGACATGAGCGAGAATCCCGGGACCGACGACGATCCCACGAGTCAAGAACCACCCGCATCCACAACACGGACGCAGCCTGTGACGGTTGTTGGCTACCCGGAGCAGTCAGTACCGCCGGCGGCCGCGGCGGTCCCTGGGATGGCTGGTGTTCGCATGGCGATTTCCAGCGTTCGAGCGATCGCGGTGATCGCTTTGGTGCTGGCTTTGCTAGTTGCAGCTGGTGCCGTTTTCGGGGTGGTGTCCTTGCGCGGACAGATCGATGAACTCTCAGCTCAAGTCGCCGACGTGACTGCCCAACAAGCAGAATTCACTGCGCTCATCGAGCGGGCTCGGCAGGCGCAACCTGCACCAGCTCCGCAATCGAGTGGTGAATCTGAGCAGAGCAGCGTGGCTCAGCTGCCGGCCGCCCCGACACTGCCCGAAGCAGTAACCCTTCCTCGTGGGGTGGAAATCGACGGCGCACTGGCGATCGGAGATCCGAATGCTTCGAACGTTGTCGAGGTCTACGTGGACTACCAGTGCCCGTACTGCCAAAGGTGGGAGCAGGAGATCGGCACAGTCTTGACGCAGCGGGCTCAACAGCCTGGATCGGATCTGCTGATCAAGCAGTACAACTTGGCTTTCCTCGGTGAGACGAACCCGAACCTAGATCCCCCAGGTCCATCGGCGCGGGCTGCTAGCGCGGCGGCGTGTGTTCTCGAAGGTGAGGGCCCGGAAGGGTTCGCATCGTTCAACGCCGAGGTCTTCGCACTCGCCGACCCCAATGAATCGGCTTCGCAGTTCGCAACGGACGTCCTGACCGGTGTGGCGGCTGAGTTGGGAGCTAGCGATGAGACCCTGGTGTGCATCGAGGATGTTCGACACCTGGCTTTCGTCGCGGCGTCAACGCAGAGCGGATTCGGTCGCGGGGTTCAAGGAACACCGACCGTGACCGTGAATGGACGGACCCTGGAGAACACATTCGCCGACGAGGAATTGATCACGCTGGTTGCGGGCTAGAGCTCCACGAGCAGACGATCGACGAGACCGTTGTGGAAAGTACGCCGCGTAGGACGTGAACCGATAACGAGCTAATCAAGAGAACACCGCGGCCGCTCCTAGGGCGCCTACTTCGATAGTGATGCAGCCATCTCCGTGATCGACTCTTCGACCGGAGTGGGCTGCCAGCCGAGCACTTCGAAAGTTGCGGTGTTGTCCAGATATATGCGCTTTCCGATCAGAGGGAGCATGGTTCGGACATCGCCGTTGAACAGACTCATCAGCTGCAGCAGAAATTTCGGCGCCTTTCGTGATGGGACTTTGGCGTAGCCGGCCTGCTTCAGTGTCGCTGCCAGCGAAGCCATCTCGATCGGCTCCTCCGAGGCCGCGATGAAACGCTGGCCCGCCGCCTGCGTTGCTGTCAACGCTGTGACGTGGAGTCGGGCTACATCACGAACATCCACCATGCCGAGAGCAAGATCGGGAATCATCGGCATCTTTCCGTTGACCAGGTCCGAGACCATCATCACGCTGACGCTGTCCGGTTGGGCACCCAACGACGGTCCGAATGCTCCACCGGGGTTGATCACGGTGAGCTCCATCGCGTTGTCCCGGTTGATGTCCCAAGCTGCTCGCTCGGCGAGAGTCTTGCTCTTGGAATAGGCACCGATCCTGGCGTTGGCGTCCGACCATGCGTCTGGTCCGTAGCGGCCGTTGTCCTGGCCGGAGATGATGGCAACGGTCGAGGAGGTGAGTACCAATCGTTTCACTCCAGCGCGTTGGGCGGCCAGGATTACCCGCTTGGTGCCCTCGACGGCGGGGGTGATCAACTCATTCTCATCTGCGGGCGCGGACATGACATACGGTGACGCCACATGCATGACGTACGTGCACCCGGCAATGGCCTCGTCCCATCCGTTGTCGGAGAGCAGATCGGCTTCGACGAAGCTCAGATTGTCCACTGGAGCCACGGTCTCTATTGCTTTTCTTGTGGGGTCAACCTTGGCGGTGGATCGAACGGATCCGACTACCTCGTAGCCCTGGCGCAGCAACTCAGCACCGACGTGTTGCCCGATGTAGCCACTGATGCCGGTAACCAAAACGCGTGTGGTCATGTCTGCTCTCTTTTGGTCTACGGGGTGCATTCACGTTTTCGACGAATCGACTTAATTTCGTACCGAATGGTATCTTTATGGTATTCGTCGTTCGTGTCAAGATTTGAGTACCGATGAGTTCGGAAATCGTTGAGAGGAGGACCTCGATGTCGGGTGAGCAGGTGAAACGTGCGCGCGGGCGCCCCAAGACGTTCGATCGGGATCACGCGCTCGACGTTGCCGTTGACGGCTACTGGCGCGAGGGCATCGACGCAGTCTCGGTCAACGAGATCTGCCGGCGGGCGAACATCTCCAAGCCGGGGCTATATCGCGAGTTCGGCAGCGAGGACCAGCTCCTGGATGCGGCCCTGAGTCGGTATTTGGAGACAGTGCTTGGACCGGCGCTGGCGACCCTGACCGATGATCGCCCATTTCAGCAGACGTTGGATTCCATGATCGAGTTCGCGACCAGACCGGCGTCATCCGAATCACCTGCGGGATGTCTGCTAGCGCAGATGTGTGCCGCACGGAACCACTTGGGTCCCGTTACGGGGGACCATGTCGACCGAATCCGCAGAGAACAGATGGCCCACTACTCCGATTGGCTCGAGAAGTGCGCCGATCGAGGGGAGATCTCTTTGCCCGGTCCGATCGAGAGCATCGCGGGATACGTCGATGCGCAGATGAACCTGATCCTCAATCGGATTGCTGCCGGTGAGGATCCCAACACGGTTCGTACGCACGCGTACTTGGCCTTCGCCATCCTCACGGCGACGGATGTGACAACACCGGCTGTCGGTTCGTGAGTGTGTGACGGTTCCTGCTCGGGAGTTTGCTCGAGAACCGGCCAAGAGGTCCATGCCTGTTACGGGTTGTCCCAGGCCTGCCAGTGGAACGAATCCAAGGGGGATTCGTGAGGCAATCGTGGTACGCCGCGTAGGACTTGAACCTACAACCCGCTGATTAAGAGTCAGCTGCTCTGCCAATTGAGCTAGCGGCGCGAGGAAGAGAAGGCTATCACCGCAGGGCATCCACGAGTTGGGCCACCTGCAGGGAGCGTTCGGGGGCCAGGAGCCAGTCGTCGCGCCCCAGGATGCGACCGCTGACGGCCTCGAACATGTCGCGATAGGCGTCGGTAGGAGCGAACGTCTCCACGGTCTCACCGACCTCGAGCGAGGTTGCCTCGCGCCAGGTCGTGAAAGCCTGATCGTCTGGCACTCGCACTTGCCCGGAGGATCCGCGAACCATGAGTCGTTGAGACTCCGGCATCGCGAACGAAGCGACGATGGACGCGTGTCGGTCTGCTCCGAGATCGAGCCGTGCCTTGGTGGTCATGTCCACACCCAGACCGCCTGTGACACGCTCGATCTCTGGTCGCACCTGGGTGATATCCGACAGGCAGGCAACCAGGGCATGCAATGGATACACGCCGATGTCCAGCAGTGCTCCGCCACCAAGAGCCGGATCAAGACGGTAGTTGCCGTCCGGCACGCCCTCGAATGTGAAGGTTCCGAGGAATTCCTCGACTGCACCAAGGGATCCGGAAGCGCACAGGTCGACGATGCGCTGCATTCGGGGATGCCACATCGACCATGCGGCTTCCACGAGGAGCAGATCCGCTGCTTCGGCCGCAGCGAAGGCGGCGCGCGTTTGCGTCGCAGAAAGGGTCAGTGGCTTCTCGCACAGCACGTGTTTGCCAGCTGCCAGAGCGTTGTGGATCCAGGGTGCATGTTGGTCGTTTGCCAGCGCGATGTAGACGGCATCGATTGAGTCATCTGCCAGCAGATCGGCGTAGGAGCCGTAGGTGCGTTCAGGCTCAAGATCCGCGGCGCGGTTCACATCGCGGGCGGCGATGGCCGCGATGGTGGCGCTGGGTGCTGCGCGCAGCGCACCCGCCGTGGCGGTCTGGACGATCCATCCGGCGCCCAAGATCCCCCAGCGAACCGTCATGTGACCAAACGCGGGACGACAGGACGCCCCAGATTGCGAGCGGACTCCTCGGCGGCTTCCATTACCGAGACGACGTTGCGCGATTGCACCGGCGACACCTGCATCGGCGAACCGTCGGCGAGGAAATCGGCGAGCTCGGCGTGGAACGTGAAGGCAGTGACGTCATCGAGCGGAACTTCGAGGCTCGCTCCGGTGTTGTCGTACAGGAAAACTCGCGCCGGCAGGTCGGCGACAGCGGGTTCGGCAGCCGGGTCCCATTCGGCGACGATCGCACCTTCGGTTCCCAGGACATGGAACTTCGGTTTGCGAGCGGCGGCCAGATCTGAGTGCACGAATGTGGCTCGGGTGCCGTTGTCGAAGGTGACACTCACTTCGGCGTGGTCGGCGTTGGTGGCGTGCAGCCACTTGCGCTTGTGGTTCAGGCCGGACACGTAGGCGATGGGTGCATCGAAGATATTCAGCACCTGATCGAGGTAGTGCGAACCCCAGTCGAAGATCGCGCCTCCGGAGACGGCGGCATCGGAGTGCCAGTAGTCACAAGGGCGGGAGTAGCCGCCCACGAAGCTGTCGTAATGGAACACCTCACCGATCGCACCCTCGGCGATGAGCCGGCGCATGGTCACGAAGTCCGGGTCGAAGCGGCGATTCTGGTAGACGACGAGCGTCCTGCTCTTCTCGGCCGCGTAGGCCAATGCAGCGTCGCATTCCTCGGCTGTTAGCGCCATTGGCTTCTCGAGTACCACGTGCAGGTCACGCTCGAGGGCCTTCATCGCCCAGTCGTGGTGGCTGTTGGGGGGAGTGGAGACGACAACCAGATCCACCAGCCCGGAATCCAGCATCTGCTCGGCGTCGATGAAGGCTTCAACGTCTGGTGCCAGTTCGCGAGCCGCCTCGATTCGCTCAGGATTGGTGTCGCAGACGGCGGTAAGGGTCAGCCCGGGTGTGGCCTGGATCGCCTGATTGTGCTCGTGGCCGATGGCGCCGTAGGCGAGTAATCCGATGCGTGTTTCCGACACGTGTCATCTCCTGAAGGGTGCTGGGGATAGAGATGACGCTAACGGACTCCTAGAGACCGCGCTAACTGACGTGCCATGGCCGCCGTTCCTGCCGGGTTGGGATGGAAGGACGCCGAGGCGAACGGACCGGAAATCGTGGTGATGCCGAATATCCAGGAATCCGCTCCTGCGCAGACCCCTCGACCGATCGTCGAATCCCCCGAACTTCCCCAGATGCCAACAACAGGGGACCAGCCGAACCTCGAAGTGGCGAGGATCTGGCCATTCAGCGTGCCCTGGGCTGTGGACAGGTCCCGGCTCGAGCCCAAGAAGGTGGTGAACCGGTACGGGTTGGATGCCTGCGGCACCAAGATCGTGTCGCGAGCCCATGCGAAGTCCGCCGGGCTAAGCGTCAGGTAACGGCAGGGAGCGCCAACGGCGTTGCGGGTGATATCCGGGTAGGTCATCGGAAGCACTTGCGCATCGCTGGCGAGCGAGAGCCCCGCGACTTGCTGACCACCTGCCAGTTCGCACGTGCCGCCATTCAGGCAATCGGCGATGCGCTGATAACCGGCTGGCAACCTGCCGGTGAGCGTCTGTACACCCTCTTGCACCGTGGCGAACCTGTTGAGCGGCGCGGAGTTTCCGCTTGCCAGTGGGCAGTCGATGCTCAGGGCGCAGGTGTTCAGGATCGAGGTGAAGCCGATGTCGTTGCCACCGACGGAAAACACAAGCACGTCGATGTCGCGATTGCCGATGAGTCGCTTCACCTGCTGAATCTGCGAGGTGTCCTGGTTCTCCATGCGCTGCGGCCCAAGGACCCCGGAGTTGATCGTCGCACCTGAGCAGGAGACATCGATCAACGTGACCGACGTCTTGTCGGATGACTCCTCGAGGGCAAGGGCCGCTTGCGCAGGTGCGCTTCGAACGCTGCGATTGCAACTCGAGTTGTCGTAGTAAGGAAGGAAATCAGGATCGGGATCGCCAATCCACGCCTGCACGTTCCTGGGATTGCCTTCACCGGAGGCGTACGAGTCGCCCATCACCACGAAGAGGTAGTCCTTGATGGTTGCGTCGGCCCATTGGTAATCAACGTTGGTGCCATCGAAGCGCACCTCAAGTTTCAGTCGGTAGTTCCCTTCTGGCAGTCGAACATTGTTCGTGCACGATGCGGACTTGTTGGGGCGCCATTTGGTCACTTCCACTTGGCGCTTACCTCGATAGATCCGCCACCGGTATTCCGAGCCCGTGGATTTGCAGGCATTGAGTCGGACTTGAAAGCCGCGTGGGTTGAGGTACCAGGACTGGGAGCCGTTGATGAGTCGTTCCGATGGTTGGGCGATGCGGTTACCAGCACCGATGAATTTCTTCGCTGGTTTCAGGCCCAGCGGTCGGGCGCGAGGCACCCCACCGTCGCCGTCTATGAAGCCATCGCCGTTCGCATCTTTGGATTGCGGTGCCATTGACCACTTCAGGACGGCTTGCGCTTCTGGTTGCGCTGGCGCGGCTGATGCGGGTGTTGCAAGAAGCGTCGAGCACGCGATGACCCCGCTGAGGGCGAGGACTAGGCCGTGGCGCATAGGCACAGGGTAAGCGGAGTCCTGGTTCAGGCCTAGGTCACCACCATCGGAACCGGACCCTCAGCGCGGTAAGTGGCGCGCGGTTGGGCCTTGGGCATCGGCCTTTTCGGATCGGCGGGGACGAGTCGATGGCGTGCCGCAGCGTGCAGCAAGATGATGCGCGCCTCGAGTAGTGCGAACTGATCGCCGAGGCACTTGCGGGTTCCCGCGCCGAAGGGAAAGTAGGCGCCACGAGGCAGGGATGCGTGCAACTGCTCGGTCCAGCGCGAGGGCTCCCAGCTATGCGGATTGGGGAAGTACTCGGGGTCGCGTTGAGTGACGTACTGACTGATAAGTACGTGGGCGCCGGCTGGGACGTGCACACCGGCGATGTCGAGGTCGTTGAGCGCCCGCCTTGGCGCCACCCACACCGGCGGAGCCATTCGCAGCGTTTCGGAGATCACCTGCCCGGCGACTTCGCAGGACAGGACGTCGGTGACTGTTGCCGGAGCATCGCCCGTCACCCATTCTTGTGCGAGGGCTTCGGCGCGCAGGGCTTCGTGCACATCCGGCCGACTACCGAGCCAACTGAATCCCCAAGTGAGGGCATTGGCGGTGGTCTCATGCCCACTGAGGATGAGAGTCAGTGCTTCATCGCGGACTTCGTCGTCGGTGAAGGACGAGCCGTCCTCATCGCGCAAAGCCAAGAGCAGTCCGAGGAGATCATCGCCATCGACACCACGCACTCGGCGTTCGCGGATTAGCTCTTCGGCGATCTCAGCGAGGTCATCTGCTGCGCGATGGAAGGCACGCCAGTAGGGCAGCGGGAGTGAATCGAATCGGTCTAGTCCTGGCAACATCGTTCGTTCGATGCGGTCGATTGCAATGTCCATCGAATGGGCGATGCGATCGGTGTAGCGGTCAGCGTCGGTGCCGAAAAGTGTTCGTGCCACGATGAGCAAGGTCAAGCGCATCATCTGCGGTCCCATGAAGATCGTGCTTCCCGGTAACCAGGCGTCCATGGTCTGACGGGTCACCTCAGACATTTGCGTCGCGTAGCCATCAAGCCTCGACTTGTGGAATGGCGGTTGCATCATTCGGCGATGCCGAAGATGGATGGGCTCTTCGTTGGTGAGTAGGCCCTCGCCGAGCACCTTGCGCATACGTTCGAATCCGACTCCCTTGATGAAGGAACTCTGCTGGGCAACAGTCACCTGGTGCACCATGGCTGGGGCGAACAGGGCGATGAACAGTTGGCGATTCAAGTAGAAGGACGCAGCATCGCCGTAGCGGTCACGCAGATCAAGCAGGAATCTCGGCGTATCTCGCTGGAAGCTCCAGAGCAACTGACCGGGCACGCGGGGCCGCGGTCCCGGAGGAAGTTCCGGTGGCGCCGAATCGAGGCCAACCGCCTTGGGTATTGCCGCGTACTCCGTGGGTCTGGGCGCGGTGAAGGGTCGAGTTTCCATCGTTAGCCAGCCACCTCGTCTACGTCGACTCGTATTCCGACCGATCCGGAGGACTGTCGTCTTCGCAGTTTGTCCATCCAGCCGATTGCGGTGTACTGCAGACCGTACTTGCGCTTGATCTGCGCTGCCACGTGCTCGGTTCCAGTGGAATCCACGAGACGTGCTTGCCCGCTAACGACCGAACCGGTGATTCGGCCGCGAACATCACACGGAGCTACCTCGACGCGACCGTTGTTGCGGATTCGCTTGGCTTTGCCGGAGGTGGCATCTGTGATGACGACGAGTTCGTTACCGTCCCGGGCGACCCACACGGGAGTGGAGACCGACGTGCCGTCACGCTTGAAGGTGGTCAGCGACAGGTATTTTCCGCGCCCCAGGCGCTCGACCTCGGCTGGATTCACAGTGCTCCACCTCCCTCCTCGACTCCGGTGTATGGACAGTGCCTACAGCCATTGTTACAACACTTTCCGCGGGCGAGGTGGAAACTGGAAGTCATGACGAAAAGTCCGGTGAAAGGGTCGAGATAGCCGGCTTGTCCATCTGCTACCGCCGCATCGTGCGCCGCCATGATTTCCCGGTAGCCCGCCGTCTCGGGCGCGAGCCGTGCGGGGTGGGGAATGTGAGGATCACGCCGGTGCGCCTCGCTCACAGCAAGAACCCCGCCGGGAAAGGATCGTCTGGCGCGAGCATGTGCTGGGAGGTCCCGGTGATCCAGGCGCGGCCGGTAATCGTGGGGATGATGGCGTCGAAATCACCTACTTTTGCTGTCGCTATCGGACGCCCGATGAAGTGCGTACCGATGAGTGATTCGTTTATCAACTCATCGCCGATCGTCATCTGCCCCCTTGCGACGAGCTGAGCGACCCGCGCGCTCGTCCCGGTTCCGCACGGCGAGCGATCGAACCATCCGGGATGGATGACCATCGCGTGGCGGGAGTGCTGCGGCGTACTGCTGGCCGCCACAAGTTGCACGTGGTGAACGTGATCGATGGCTGGGTTCTCTGGATGCACGGGCGGACGCTGTTCGTTTATCGCCGTCATGATTCGCATTCCCGTATCCATCAGTCCAGGCGCGTTTGTCCGATCGAAGGTAGGGGCAGCATCGCCGAGCGAATCAAGTCCGACGATGGCATAGAAATTCCCACCGAAGGCCATGTCATACGTGACAGTTCCTACACCGGGCACATCCACACGAGCATCAAGCTCGGTTACGAAACTTGGGACGTTCTCAATTGTCACCGAACGCGCACGCGTCCCCTCCACCTGCACGCGAGCCACGACGAGACCTGCAGGTGTGTCCAGACGGATCACCGTTTCCGGTTCGGTTATCTCAACCATTCCTGTCTCGACCAGCACGGTGGCAACCCCGATGGTTCCGTGCCCGCACATCGGTAGGCAGCCAGACACTTCGATGTAGACAACACCCCAGTCGGCATCACCGCGGGTCGGTGGTTGCAAGATCGCGCCGCTCATCGCGCTGTGACCGTGCGGTTCGAACATCAACCAGGTCCGCAGGTGATCGGCCTCGTCCATCACGTAGCGACGTCGCTCTTCCATGGTGGAGCCGGGGAGTGTTCCGACTCCGCCTACAACCACTCGTGTGGGCATGCCTTCGGTGTGCGAATCCACGCACTGCCAGGTCCGGATCGACTCCACGCGGTGATGCTAGGCGAGTAATCTTGCGGGTCCTAGTCGAGCCTCACGCTCGTCAACTTCGTCACCAAAGGCGAGCCTGGTGACCAAGTCGGCGGTCCCGGCGGCGAGAGCGGTGCCGATCATCCCGTGTCCGGTGGCCACCAATACCGGCGTGGAGGATCGCTGTGGCAAGAAACCGATGTAGGGAGCACCGTCGATGCTGGCCGGTCGGACCCCGGTCCATGGTTGAACGTCGGCCATTTGCTCGGGCAGGTTCACCGCCTGTCTGGCGCGATCAATGAGCCCTGCGATGCGGTGGCCAACGATCTCGCGATCGTCCGGAGCGGTGATCTCATATCGAGCGCTCAACCGCAGCCGATCGCCAATCGGATTGAGTGCGGTTCGTTGATCCATCAACAGCATCGGTCGCGTTGGCATGGCGTCAACACCTGCAAGAGATACTGAGTAGCCCTTCGCAGCGCGTATTGGCAAGTCCACTCCCAGCGATCGAACAGTTGACGGTGACCATGCACCCGCCGCAACAATGACTACGTCTGCGTCCGCATCACGCAAGTCCAGTTCCACTCCTTCTTCCCAGACGGCGCCCTTGGTTTCGCTTCGTTCACGCATCCGCATCCATACTTGGGCCGGATCCACTCCAAAGTCCTCGACGAGTTCGATGGCAGCGATCGTGCGCTCGGTCATTCCAGGTTCGGACCGCAGTTCCTCCAGCGGCACCTCTCGCACTTGCACGCCGTGGGATCGCAGATGCTCGGCTTCACGGAATGCGTTCTCAGCGTTTGACGTAAACACCTGCCACAAGCCCGGCTTGGTTCTTCTAATTTGGGAGTCAGCCGACAGTAATTCCGCGCTGCGGTGCAGCAGCAGGTCAAGGCCCGGCTGTAGGGCCTCAACGTTGGCCGACGTGCACTTGCGCGTGAAGCCAAGGAGCCAAGGCACGGTGCCCCGCCCCGGACGCGATGAGAGGGCGAAGGCGCCATCGGATGTGATCAACGATCGGATCCCGGCGCGAACCATTCCCGGTGCAGCAAACGGAATCGAGTGGCTGACCACGATGTGTCCAGCGTTTTGTAGTGAGGTCCCGAACTGCGGACTACCGGCATCGACCACGCGGACGTCTGCCCCGCGTTCGGCAAGCAATGCTGCGCAGCTGGCACCGATGATGCCGCCGCCCACCACGAGAGCGCGCATCGATTAGCCCGTTGCCGTCAGCGATGGAGCCCATTCCTCGGCTGCCTTGAGCAGTTCCGCGAGGTGGTCGAGTTCGTCCTCGGCAAGCGGGGTCAGCGGGGCCCGTGGAACACCCACGGGGAGTCCGAGCATCGTCATCGTGGCCTTGATTTTGGCGATGTAGTCGCCGTCCTCGATGAACTCCAATAGGGGAACGATGGCCGCGTGCACCTGGGCTCG
>ERZ891134.1714-NODE-1714-length-14268-cov-4.723211_pt1 | contig 14268 bp, 13 predicted proteins | sample MGYA00520888_ERZ891134 | MGnify/ENA primary metagenome ERZ891134 (study PRJEB32303, sample SAMEA104408692) | aquatic metagenome | biome: Brackish water; feature: Coastal; material: water | place: Baltic Sea | collected 2014-10-23 | depth 10 m ... | reverse complement strand
GCCTGAGCGAATTGGCCGTGTTTTGGGACCAAGACAAACAAAGATTAGGTATTGGCACTATAAACCCCACGAACAAATTACATGTTGCAGGAGAAATTAGAAGCCAGGGGTTCTCTAATTCAAACGGAAGTCAGAACGAGCCCAGTTATAGTTTTAAATCAGATACCAATACAGGTATATTCAGGGCAGCAGCAGATCAGTTGGCCTTTAGTACTAAAGGACAAGAACAGATGAGGCTCACCAAAGAAGGTCATTTGGCGATTGGAATATCTGTAACAAACTCCTTTTTAGAGGTCAATGGTGCACTTTCATTAAAAATCACCCAAAGCCATACACAAACCACCACCTTAAATGAAAACTACCATACCGTCATTTTGTATGAGGAAGTACAAACCATTGTTCTTCCAATAGCCTCAGAGAATAAAGGCAGGGTGTATTGTTTAAAAAATTTGAGCGGTCATGAAGTCAAAACAAACTTCCCATTTATAGGACTGAGCTACAGCGCTATTGCTGAAGATGTTTTTCCTCTAGGGGTTACTTGGATTCAAAGCGACGGAGAACACTGGCAGCAAATTAGGTGAATTCTGGCAACAAATTAGGTGAGTTAAAAACTAAGCATCCAAAGCTACATTACTGAAAAACACTTAACAAACAGTGTATTTCAGAAAATCATACCCTAAACACTCAAAAATGCCCTTTAGGAAATACATTTCAAAGTCTACTATGCTCCTTGTGGTTGGTGGCTTTTTTGGAAGCCAATTTACACTATCCCAAGAGGTTACTGTATTTCATGAATCCGTCAGTATTGGCTCTCTGAATTCTTTTGCTGTGTTTGGTACTACATTAATGGTTAAAAAGTCTCATGGGTATATTCATACCCTTCACTTTTCAGGACTTAAAAAACAAACACTTGAATTAGTGCACGCTCAAGACATTAAAAACCTTTTCATACACAGGTCCAAAGGAATTGAGATCATTGGTGTGTTACGTCTATCCAATACTTTAGTCCTAAACGGACCTATTATCGTAAACGAACAAAGAGAAGGTCTTATTGAATTTGGAATAGACGCATTAATACAAAACAACCTACCCCCTTATTTCATTCAAGGCTGGGTAGGAATTAAAAACAAAAATGAATTTATTTTTCCTATTGGATCAGATAAAAAATTTATGCCAATACGGGTAAATAGCGCTGGTTCAATTAAAAAAAATACAACTGGACTAAGCCTTCAAATAAAGACTACTGTAGGACAAGCCAACCGGAAGTTTGGGAATACTTACAGTACTGAAAACTACCTTTCTAGGGCTGGAATTTCTGAAATGGATACCAATCACTACTGGGAAGTTCAATCCGAAGCTACCCAATACATTCAGATTGAATGGCCCAGTGTACAAGCATTTTATACTGACCTAAACGTACAACACAAAGGAATAGCAGCCTGGAACAAAAGCACCCAAAACTGGCAGATACTCCCCCTAGAAATTAAAACTAGGGCAACTTCAATTGACACAGAAACTGCCATAGGTACTTCATTCCAGTCTCGCTTAAAAACACTTCCTTTTAAAGTGAGTGATTTCTCTAAATGGGTACTATGTGATTGCCGTGTAAAAGATCCCGAATACAAAGCGCTAGGCAATTTTCTCCTCACCTTAAATGAAGACCAAATAAACAACTCAATCAATCTATCCCAATACCCAAGAAGTAGACTGGTTAATTTTCAGTTGTATGACCGATACGGACTAATGCTATTCAAGTTAAATAGATTAAATCCAAAATTATTGAAAGATCGCATTAAAAATGACACATCCTATACCGGCACTTATTTTTATATACTACATTTAAAGGCACCTAAACAAATAGAACAGGGCTATATTTATTTGATTAAAAAGTAAGATGAAATTAGAAATTAAGATCATAAATGCCGCGCAAACCTTTCCGGTAAGGCATCCAGAACTCAGAGAAGGAAAACCTGTTGAAAGTTGTTCATTTGAGGGAGATCTCCTTGAAAATACCCTTCATATAGGGGCATACTTAGGTTTAGAATTGGTTGGAGTGGCTAGTTTCATGAAGCAACCCGGCTATTTCCCCTCTGAAAAAAATCCTTTATTGGTACAGCACGAAAATAGCGCCCCAAAACAACTTTATGAAATGCAACTCAGGGGTATGGCTGTTTTAAAAGCCCATCATAAAAAAGGAATTGGTGCTGCTATACTGCGTTTTGGAGAACGAAAAATAAATGAAAGGGGTCTCAGCGGTATATGGATGAATGCAAGAATAAAAGCAGTGGGTTTTTATGAAAAATTAGGCTATTGCATTCACGGAAATGCATTTGAAATTCTAGGGGTAGGGGCTCATGTTAAAATGATTAAAAAAATTGACAAATAGGCTGCCCTATTGTCTATTAGTGGTTAATTTTACACTTTAAACAAAAAATAGATGAATAAAAAGACACTTTTAATGATCCTAGATGGTTGGGGGAAATCTCCAGACCCTAGTATCTCAGCAATAGACCAAGCTAAAACCCCCTATATAGACCAATTGTACAAAGACTATCCAAATGCAAACCTGAGAACAGATGGAATGCATGTAGGATTACCTGAAGGTCAAATGGGAAATTCAGAGGTTGGACACATGAACTTGGGTGCTGGAAGAATTGTCTATCAGGATTTGGCTAAGATTAACTTGGCCATTAAAGAAAATACCCTCAAGGATCAAAAAGCAATCAAAGAGGCCTTTGCTTTTGCTATAGAAAACAACAAGCCTATTCATTTTGTTGGATTGCTATCCGATGGAGGGGTACACAGTCACAGCAGTCACTTAAGAGGACTTATTTTAGCAGCTAAAGAAGCAGGAGTTCAGGAAAGTTATGTACATGCCTTTACAGATGGTAGGGATGTAGATCCAAAAAGTGGTCGCGCTTACACTGAAGCACTCCTTCAATTTTGCAAGGAAACCCCTACCCAGTTAGCAACATTGATAGGAAGGTATTACGCCATGGACAGAGACAATAGGTGGGAACGTGTTAAAAAAGCATATGACCTTCTCGTTCACAGAAACGGTAACCTTACTAAAGACCCAATTGCAGCAATTGAGGCCAGTTACGCCTCAGCGGTTACAGATGAATTCCTTGCACCAATCATCAATGAAAATGCAGGGCCCAACAGCGCCATAAAAGAAGGCGATGTTGTCTTGTTTTTTAATTTCAGAACAGATAGAGGAAGGGAGTTAACCCAGGCTTTAAACCAGCAAGACTTTCATGAGCAAAACATGAATGCATTAGATTTATACTACGTTACCATGACCAATTATGACGCTTCTTTTAAAGGAGTCCATGTTATTTTTGACAAAGATAATATTGAAGAAACCTTGGGTGAAGTAGTGGCTAAGGCAGATAAAAAACAAATTAGAATTGCAGAGACAGAAAAATACCCTCATGTCACCTTCTTTTTTAACGGTGGTAGAGAAACTCCTTTTAAAGGAGAAACAAGGCTATTGTGCCCTTCTCCTAAAGTGGCCACTTACGACTTACAACCAGAAATGAGTGCCTATGATATTAGAGATGCCATTGTTCCTGAATTAGAAAAGGCAAGTGCAGATTTTATTTGTTTGAATTTTGCCAATCCAGATATGGTTGGGCACACTGGAGATATGCAAGCGGCTATTAAAGCATGTGAGGTTGTAGACAGCTGTGCGCAAACTGTGATTGAAGCAGCCAAAAAACAAAACTATTCTGTACTGGTCATTGCAGACCACGGAAATTGTGATACTATGAGAAATCCGGATGGCTCGCCAAATACCGCTCACACGACCAATCCGGTACCATTCATATTGGTAGACAAAGACATTAAAAAAGTATCTAATGGTGTTTTAGGAGACATTGCACCCACCATATTGGCTTTAATGGGTATTCCAAAACCGGCTGTCATGACGGGGAAAAGTCTTATATAACTTTAGCATAAAACAGTAAGAATGATCAAGATAAAAACGGCAGCCGAGATTGAACTCATGAGAGAAAGCGCACTAATTGTTTCAAAAACATTGGGTATGTTAGCCAAAGAGGTCAAACCAGGAGTAAGCACTTTGACCTTAGACGCTTTGGCAGAATCCTTCATCAGAGACCATGGGGCTGTTCCAGGTTTTCTGGGATTGTACGACTTTCCAAACACGCTTTGCATGAGCCCAAATGCACAAGTAGTTCACGGTATTCCAAATAACAAACCCTTAGAAGAAGGAGATATTATCTCCATTGACTGTGGCGCTTTAAAAAATGGCTTTTACGGAGACCACGCCTATACTTTTGAGGTGGGCACTGTTGCCCCAGAGGTAAAAAAACTATTAGACATTACCAAAGCCTCTTTATACAAAGGAATTGAAGCATTTAAAGCGGGGAACCGCGTTGGAGATGTTGGTTTTGCCATACAAGAATTTACAGAGAAACACGGCTACGGTGTGGTCCGTGAATTGGTAGGACACGGCCTTGGCACAAGCATGCACGAAGATCCAGAAATGCCTAATTATGGCAGAAGGGGCAGGGGGAAAAAATTCATAGAAGGCATGGTAGTCGCCATTGAACCTATGACCAACATGGGTACCCATAGAATTAACCAGCTCAAAGATGGTTGGACCATCTTAACGGCAGACGGAAAGCCTTCTGCTCATTTTGAGCACAATGTAGCCCTAGTAAATGGGAAACCTGAGTTACTCTCTACCTTTGACTATGTCTATGAGGCATTGGGTATTACATCTAACGAAGAAGCGCCTTTCAGAGCGGCTAAATAACCTTTTTTAATAAGCCAAACGAATCTATTTCAAAAATCAATGTAAAGGCCACACTCAAAGGAGAAAGCTAGAATTAATTCAAAAAACTTTGATAAAAATAAGCTTAATAAAGTACTAAGATGAATGGCACCTTTTTCACATGGATTCTCAATAAATTTCCAAGGCCCTTTTTAATTAAAGCCAGCTATTGGGCTAGGCCATTTTTGGCCTTTTATTTGAGTGGAAAAAAAATGACTGATCCTATAGATGGGAAGTCTTACAAGCGTTTTCTACCCTATGGCTATGGCATTTCAAGGCCCGGAGTTTTAGCCCCAGGGACTTTGTCCCTGGAAAGACACAGGTTACTGTGGCTCTTTTTAAAAGCAGAAACCAATTTATTCACCATTGCCCAGTCCGTTTTACATATGGCACCGGAGCAGGCGTTTTATAAGCGTTTTAAAAAGCTAAAACACCTCAAATACACTACTGCAGACCTCTACTCTCCCCTTGCTATGGTGAAAGCAGATATCTGTAATTTACCTTTTAAAGATGGGGAATTTAGTGTGGTGCTGTGTAACCATGTTTTAGAACATATAGAAGACCACCAAAAAGCCATTTCAGAACTTTATAGGGTTATGAAGCCAGGGGGTTGGGGAATCTTTCAAGTTCCACAGGAACTCCAAAGAGAAACGACTTTTGAAGACAACAGCATTAGAGACCCCAAAGAAAGGGCGGCTATTTTTGGTCAATATGACCATGTAAGGGTGTACGGAAAAGATTATGGAAACTTTTTAACTGCAGCAGGATTTGAGTTTGATGCAATAGACTACACCAAGGTGTTGGGCCCAGAAAAAGTAGCCCAATACGGACTGGCAGCAGGAGAGCTTATTCCGCTTGTTCGTAAACCGATTGTTTGAATCCATCACTCATATACTGATCGAGGGCTCCGTCTGCATTTACATAAACCAAATAAACCTCAATTTCTTCAAGGGTGGCCGCAACTGCTATGGCCTTTTCATAACCCATGGCCATAAAAGCTGTGGCATAACCATCTGCCAAAGCACAAGTAGGAGCCAATACACTCGCAGCAAGCGTAGTGCTGTTCTCAGAATAGCCTGTAAGTGGGTTAATGGTGTGTACAAATTTTTCACCCGTTTCCGAATCTACCCTAAACTTTCTATAATTGCCAGAAGAGGCCAGCGCCCTATCTTTTAATTGTACTTTAACTATTGGATTGTTTCGGTCTTCATTTTTAGGGTGGTCTATACCTACAAGCCACTGCTTTTCAGAAATGGTATTGCGTCCCTTAGCCACCAATTCTCCGCCCAATTCAATGAGGTAATCAGCGACACCCAAACGATCTAAAACAAGGGCAATTCTATCTAAGGTATAGCCTTTAGCAATGGCATTAAAATCAAAGTATATGGCTGGATCGTTTTTCTCGATTTTACCGGAAGGCAACAGGGAAACTTTAGAAAATCCTATATAAGCCATAAGACTGTCTACACGATCGGGAGTCATTTCCAAAGCCTTCTCTGGGCCAAAACCCCAAGCGTTCACCAACGGACCAACAGTAGGGTCAAAATACCCTCCACTAGCCTTGTAAACCAACCCAGAGAGCTCAAACACTTCTCTAAACATAGGCTCAACTATAACAGCTGAATCTCCCCTATTAATTCTAGAAATATCAGAATCCGGCCAGTAGGTAGACATGGACTGGTTCACCACTTGCAAAAGAGAGTCCATAGCCGCTCTAGTGAGTAAGGGTGTTTTACTAATATAACTTATGCCGTAAGTAGTCCCTAAGGCACCTCCCTGCAATATTTGTTTTTCAGGAGTCTTTGGACCGCTATTACAAGCTATAAACAATAAAAACATTCCTAATAATACAACACTATTTTTCATCAGATACTGGAATTAGGCCCGCATAGGTTACCGTATAGGGGGCGTTTAAATACAAAGGTAAGCTAGGGTCTTCAATATTGTGTAAACCCACTCCTGCATAATAGGTATGGGCTTCAAATTTATCTGCGTGGGCTTTCATTTTAGCAGCAGTCTCAGCATCCATTTCATGGGGATTATCTGGATATACTACCGCACGTACCAAAATAAAGTGAAGCACTTTGTCTTTAAGACACACGAACTGAGGGTGTTTTTTAAGCTGGCTGTTTACTGCCATAAACTCATAACCGGATTCTTCAAGAGACTTACCCACGATGTTCATGGCTAAGTTGTGTAATTCTTTTGGGCTTAAGGGCGTCATAGATTAGTGTTAAGGGTAAAAAAAAAGCCGATACGAGTATCGGCTTTTATAAAAAGGTTTAACCTCCAAAATCATCAAAGCGAATATGCTCGTCTGGAATTCCGTAGTCTTCACCCATCTTTTGAACCGCTTGGTTCATGAGTGGTGGGCCACAGAAATACAATTCAATATCTTCAGGAGATTCGTGATTACTCAAATACTGGTCAATCACACAATTGTGGATGAATCCAACAAATCCGTCTCCATCTGCATCTATATCTCCTTTTACTTTCCAATTGTCTTCCTCCATGGGCTCCGAAAGCGCCATATAAAACTTGAAATTTGGAAATTCCGCTTCTAATTTTTTAAAGTGATCAATATAGAATAATTCTCTTTTAGAACGACCTCCATACCAGTAAGTCACCTTTCTATTGGTCTTTAATGTTTTGAATAAGTGGTATAAATGCGAACGCATAGGAGCCATTCCTGCTCCACCACCTACATAAAGCATTTCAGAATCTGATTCATTGATAAAGAATTCACCGTAAGGTCCAGAAATCACCACGTCGTCTCCTGGTTTTAAACCAAAAATATAAGAAGAGGCTACTCCTGGATTAACATCCATCCATCCGTTTTTAGCCCTGTCCCATGGTGGAGTAGCAATACGAACATTCAACATAATTTCTCTACCTTCTGCTGGGAATGAAGCCATTGAATAGGCTCTTTCCACTAACTCTGGATTTTTCATTACTAGTGGCCATAAGTTAAACTTATCCCACTCCGCTTGGAATTTATCTGGAGTCTCGTGCTCCTCAGGGTGTGCAGTAATGTCTATGTCTGCATATTTTACCTCACAGGCAGGAATTTCTATTTGAATATACCCACCAGCCTTGTAATTCATGTCTTCTGGAATCTCTACCACAAATTCTTTAATAAAAGAAGCCACATTGTAGTTTCTAACTACTTTTCCTGGCCATTTTTTAATACCAAAAACTTCTTCTGGGATGGTTATATCCATGTCTTGCTTCACCTTCACTTGGCAAGCCAAACGAGCTCCAGCTGTCAATTCTCTTTTAGAGAAATGAGGGGTCTCGGTAGGTAGGGCTTCTCCCCCTCCAGAATTCACATGACACTCGCACTGAATACAAGTACCTCCACCTCCACAGGCAGAAGGCAAGAATACTTTTTGATTTCCTAGAGTAGACAATAAGGTGCCTCCAGAGGCCACTTCAATTTTCTTTTCTCCATTAATGGTGATCGTTACAGGACCAGATGGTGATAATTTTTCTTTGGTAAACAATAAAACACTGACCAAAAGTAATAAGAGTACTAAAAAAGCAACAACAGTAATGCTAATGGTTCCTATGGTAGTGGTAGCTAAAATCATACTTATTTGTTTATTGGGTTATTAGTAGCAGGCGTTTCTTCCTGAACTGTTCCGTTTTCTTTTTGGATAAGGTCTTGCTGAGTGGCATCGGCCGTAAGGCCAGACACTTCTTGAGTAGGCGCTACAGCAACCACTTCTTCTTGTGGTGCAGCTTCATCTCCTCCTGTCAACATTCCTCCAAAACTCATAAAACCAATGGCCATAAGACCCGTGATAATAAAAGTAATTCCAAGACCTCTCAGTGGAGCAGGTACGTTTGAATACCTAATTTTCTCTCTAATGGCAGCAATGGCTAAGATGGCTAAAAACCAACCAATACCAGAAGACAAACCGTAGTTAAAGGCCAATCCTAGGGTTTGAATGTCTCTAGATTGCATGAATAAGGATCCTCCAAGAATGGCACAATTTACCGCAATTAGAGGTAAGAAAATTCCCAAGGAATTGTATAGAGAAGGGCTGAATTTTTCTACTACTATTTCTACCAATTGTACCATAGTAGCTATGGTTGCGATGAATAATATAAAAGATAAAAAGCTCAAATTATAATCTGCGTATTCCGGCCCCAACCAGGCCAAAGCACCGTCTCTTAAAAGATACTGATCCAATAGCCAGTTCAGAGGAACAGTTACGGCCAATACAAATATTACGGCTGCGCCAAGTCCTACTGCTGTAGTCACTTTTTTGGAAACCGCTAGGTAAGAGCACATCCCAAGGAATGTAGCAAATACCATATTGTCAATAAAGATGGACTTAAAAAATAATTCTATGTGTTCTAACATGATCTAGTCTGTATAATTGTTAGTTTTCTTCGATTAGTGCAGGGTTTCTTGAACGTTGTACCCAAATAATAATTCCTACAACGATTAGGGCCATTGGAGACAACAACATAAAACCGTTGTTCTCGTAACCAAATGCGTATAATCCTGTTTTTTCAATAGGATCTCCCAATACTTTTATGCCCAATAGTGTTCCTGAGCCCAATAGTTCTCTGAAGAAACCAATGACTACTAGGATAAATCCGTAACCAGCAGCATTTCCAATACCGTCTAAAAAAGATCGTTTGGGTCCATTGGCCAATGCAAAAGCTTCAAAACGTCCCATGATAATACAGTTTGTGATAATAAGCCCAACGAATACCGACAGTGTTTTACTCAATTCATAGGCAAAGGCTTTTAGCACTTGATCTACTACAATTACCAAGGTAGCTACTACAACCAATTGAACAATAATTCTGATTTTAGATGGAATAATGTTTCTCATTAAAGAGATCACTACATTTCCCATTCCCATAACAAAAAGTACCGATACGGCCATTACAATTGACGCTTCTAATTCTGCGGTGATAGCCAAAGCAGAACATATTCCCAATACCTGAATGGTAATAGGGTTATTGTCTGCTAAAGGATCTAGAATTAGAGCGGCGTCTTTTTTTGAAAGAATTCCCATGTTGTATTAATTAGATGCTATGGTTTGTAAAAAAGGTTTGTACAGTGAGATGCTTTGCTTGATCATTGCAGAAACACCGTCTCCAGTGATAGTTGCACCAGCAAGCGCGTCTACCTCGTTGTCTGTTTTGAGTTCATTGGCTGGATCATTATTCCCCTTTGCCACTGATATTCCAACATAATTACCGTTGTTTAAAATAGACTCTCCAATAAAATCATCCATGAAATAACGCTGCTTAATATTGGCACCCAATCCAGGTGTTTCTCCTTTATGGTCAAAATATACGCCTTGAACAATCATATTCTTATCTACAGCAACAAAACCCCAAATGGCGTCCCACAGTCCTTTACCTCTCATAGGAATAATATAAAATTCCTTGTTGTCTTTTTCACCAACAAAAACAGGTAATCTTCTGGTCTTACCAGCCTTTGCATTGCTCTCTTCTTTTTTGAGATCTATCAGGTATGCAGCGTCATTGGAAGTAACCTTATCTCCTTCTAAAACCAACTGATCCTTAATATAGGTATTAAATGCCTCAGCTACTTTATCTGTACCAATAAAGGAAACAGAACCTGAACCTTCGTTCTCGTTCACACCCATGGCATAGAGAATGTTTTGTTGCTTCTCCAAACGCTCATTTTCACTGATTTTGGCGCTTAACGCCGATGCCAAAAAGGCCAATAACGCCCCTACAATTACTACCATCACAGCAGCAAAAGCAATCGTGTATGTATTTTTATCTGTATTAATTGCCATAACTAAACTGTTTCTACATTTAATGTTTTAAGGACACCATTTTTAGCGCGCTTTAAACGTTTTTTAATATTTCCTTGAACCACATAATGGTCAATAGTAGGTGCAAATACATTCATTAATAGAATGGCTAAGAACACGCCTTCTGGATAGGCTGGGTTAAATACCCTGATGAGCACAGAGATAAACCCAATAAAGAATCCGTAATACCATTTTCCTTTATTTGTTTGAGAACCAGTCACCGGATCTGTAGCCATATAAACAATACCAAAGGCCAAACCACCCACAATTAAGTGCTGCCAAAAAGCAAAGCTCATTAATCCGTAAAATTTACTGCTTTCAGTGATCCATCCTGCGTCTACTACCCCGTTAAAAATCAATCCCATAGTCAGTGCACCCAAAATGGCACTTAACATAATCCTCCAGCTGGCAATCTTAGTAAAAACTAAGAAAAGACCGCCTAACAAGATGAGGAAAGTAGAGGTTTCTCCTACAGAACCTGGAATAAAACCAAAGAACATTTCAGAGATAGAATAACTGTATTCAGATCCCCTTCCCTGAGCCAAATACCCCAAAATGGTTTCTCCTGAAATAGCGTCTACAGTTCCAGCCCTTTCTACTGCTTCGTGCACCCAAACTTTGTCTCCACTCATCCAAGTAGGATATGCAAAGAACAAGAAAGCCCTGATCGTTAAGGCTGGATTTAGAATATTCATTCCAGTTCCACCAAATACTTCTTTTCCTATCACTACACCAAATACCACTGCTACGGCTAACATCCATAAAGGAGTGTCTACTGGTACAATTAACGGCACTAACATTCCAGTTACTAGGTATCCTTCTTCTACCTCATGACCTTTAATCACAGCGAAAACAAATTCTACAGCTAGACCTACTCCATAAGACACCACCACTAAAGGAAGAACGGTTAAGGCGCCCATCCAAAAATTGTCAAAAGTGAGGAAATTACCTAAAATATCTAGTGTTCTTGGGGTACCGTTTGCAGCGTCAACCGCCGAATAATGTTGGTAACCCGCATTGAACATTCCAAAAATCAACACAGGAATAAGGGCTGTTATGACCGTATTCATGGTTCTCTTTAAATCATCTGCAACCCTAATATGGCCACCAGAATGGGTGGTTTCATTAGGGGTATACAAGAAAGTATGCAATGCATTAAACGCTGGAGCAACCTTCTTTCCTTTTAATTGCTCTTTAATTTCGTGTAATTTGTTCTTAAAGCTCATATTAACCTATTTCTTTTTGTAAAAAGTCCAATCCTTCTCTAATAATTTGTTGGTGCGGTTGTTTCGATATACACACAAACTCAGTCAAGGCAAAGTCCTCTGGTGCCACCTCATACAAACCTAAGTTTTCCATTTCATCCAAATCTTTCACCATACAGGCCTTTAAAAGTTGTAAGGGATAAATATCTAAAGGAAATACTTCTTCATAACCTCCGGTCACAACAAAAGCCCTGTGCTCCCCATTGGTGTTAGTGTCTAAATCGTATTTTTTCTTTGGAAACAACCAAGAGAATGTCAATGCTCTTGTGGTAGACACCTTATTAAAAACTGGTTTGTTCCATCCAAAAAACTCATAATCATCTCCCTCTGGAAGCGCTACCACACTGTTATTCTTATAACCCAAATGCCCGTCTGCACTACTCGTCTTTCCAGTGAGTACGTCTCCGTTTATCAACCTATAATTATCTATAGTGGTTCCAGCACTTTTTAATATCGGGGCCAACTCTGCACCAATAAGTGCGGAGAAATATTGTGGGTTTTCTATTACTGAACCACCTAGAGAGAACGTTCTAGAGGCATTAAAAACACCTGTTTCTAAAAGATTCCCTAAAATCAATAAGTCCTGAGCAGCTAACGTCCATACTACTTCTCCTTTATTAATAGGATCAATTTTGTTGATCTGAGTACCCACCAAACCTGCTGGGTGTGGACCAGATACCACATGTACCTCACAATCCTTAAGACCTGCCATTGGGGCGTTGTTTCCAGAAACGGACACATGAACTTTAGCTGTTGTTAAGGCGGCTAAAGCAGTTACTGCCTTTTGTAACAAAACCTCTTGACCTGAAAGCACATAATCCAAATCTGCTGCTAGTGGGGCTGTGTTATGGGCAGAGATAAAAATAGCTTTTGGTGCTTGTAATGGGTCTGCCACTATATCGTATGGTCTTTGCTTTACAAAAGGCCAAAAACCACTGGCCAGTAAATAACTTTTAATTTCTTCTGAAGATACCTTAGAAAGATCTAAAACAGGGTGCGTTACAGGCGTCTGGTCTGCTCCAGGAGTTATGGTCAAAGAAATGATCCTTCTTCTAGCACCGCGCTCTACAGTAGTAAGCACACCACTCACAGGAGAAACTACTTTAACGGCTTCGTTGTTTTTATCGAAAAACAACGGCCCTCCAGCTTGAACCTCACCGCCTTCTTTAACAATTAATTTGGGTGTTAAACCGTGAAAATCTTCTAATGAAACCTTATATGTTGCACTTAACTTGGTTGGATTGGTTTGCGCCTTAGCAGCACCTACCAATTTAATATCCAATCCTTTCTTAATTCGGATGTCTTTAGACATATGTTCAATAACCTTAGGTTAATAAAAATTCAGCGCAAATTTACCACATAAAGAAAAGTTTTCATAATAATTAACGATAAATTTAAGAGATTCGTTCAACGGGTTTTAAAAAGACCTATTTTGTTTATCTTTAAACCACAAAATACCCGCTAAATGCCTGATTTAATTAAACATTTTAAATTTTTGCTCTCCATGTCTCTCTTGGGGTTTTGCTTACAATTAACAGCCCAAAGATTGGAAGAAGTCAGTCCTCCAGCCTCACTGAGGACCCTTATTTTTAAAAGTGGTCAAGAAGACCAATTTCCCATCATAAAACTGGGGGAAAGCATTCGCTTACAATTCGACGATCTTCAGGCGAATGAAGAAGACTACTACTTTAAAATCATACACTGCACCGCACAATGGACGCCTTCTGATTTATTAAAATCACAATACTTAGATGGCTTAGACAACCAGCGCATAATAGATCACAAAAATAGCTATAATACTCTAGTGCCCTATTCCCACTTTAACTTAGTTATCCCAAATGAAAACCTGCGCCTAAAGTTGTCTGGAAACTATATGCTACAAGTATTTAACACTTACGATGAGATTCAATTCTCCAGAAGGTTTTTAGTGTACGAAGACCTAGTTGGGGTCCAAGCAGCCATTAAAAGGAGTAGGACTTTAGCCTACCTCAATAGCAAACAGGTGTTACAGTTTAGCGTAAACACTCAAAATATAAACCTCAACCAACCTGCCAAAGAACTGGAAATAGTTTTACTCAAAAACTACCAATGGAATACCCAGATAAGTGGGATCCAACCCATGTTTAACAATGGAAACACACTGGTGTACGACTACGACCAACCCACCAGCTTTTGGGGTGGAAATGAGTACTTGAATTTTGACACCAAAGACATGAGGGCTGCGACTGCAGCCATTCAAGAAGTCCGTCTAGAAGATATATACGAGCATTATTTGTACCCCAACACCCCAAGAAACAATAAACCCTACACCTATTTTCCAGATGTAAATGGAGACTTCATACCTAGAACGCTTCAAGGCGCACTCCCCGAGAGGGAAGGAGATTATACCTGGGTT
>ERZ891134.1705-NODE-1705-length-14326-cov-25.433466_pt1 | contig 14326 bp, 12 predicted proteins | sample MGYA00520888_ERZ891134 | MGnify/ENA primary metagenome ERZ891134 (study PRJEB32303, sample SAMEA104408692) | aquatic metagenome | biome: Brackish water; feature: Coastal; material: water | place: Baltic Sea | collected 2014-10-23 | depth 10 m ... | reverse complement strand
AACCAACTGCGGAACAAGCCTCAGAGCGATAGCAATAACCTCTTCAACAAAGGTCGTAAGTATGGCCCCAAGAATAGGAATATACTCAATGATAAGCTGACCGAGACCTGCCAGGAACTCAGAGAGGAACCCAAAGAATTCGGGTAGCAACTCGGTACCCTTAACTAGAAGGATCCTAAAGCTTTCAAGCATCATTTCGATAAAGTCATCAATCAGACCAAATATAACCTGTATGATTTGGCCGAGTGTATCTCCGATAGTACCAAAGAGACGGACAAATGTCTGTAGTCCACTAGAAATGGCTTTGAAACCAATACCAATGCCAGCAATACCAATACCGATTGCGGCCATAGCAATGCCAAGAAGAATCATAGCCGGAAGGACCGGCGAAAGCAGGTTAGCAGCAACAGCCAAGATGACAATTGCAGCAGCTAGTCCAATAAAGGCCTTGATCATGTCGAACAGACCAATTGACGCCATCTTTGCTACGGCTCTTGCCAGAACAAATATAGCTGCCGAAGCAATGCCCAGCGCAATTGACCCTCCGATACTACCCTGCATGATTACCATAGCTGCAGCTAATATAAGAAGAACAACCGCTAGTCCGCCTAGGCCTTTAACTAGATCTGTAATACTAAGCGAACCAAGGGTTACAACAGCCTTAGCCATCGAACCTATAGCCAGCGCAATCGCAAGTAGACCAGCAGCCTGCACCGCCATGTTCTTAGGCATGAGCCTGAGTGTAACAATCAAACCTGCTAGAAGGGCCACAATGCCTGTTAGGCCCTTACCCAATTCCTCCCAACTCAAAGTTGCTAGAATCTTCATGGCAATCGACAGAATCAGCAACGATCCCGCCATTACACCAATAGCTACAGCCGACTTAAGAACTTCTTTCTCTTTCGGCATTGCGTCTAGCGCAAGCACAAATGCTGTGAGCGCAATCATTACTGACGCAAGCCCCTTGACAAGTTCTTCCCAAGACATTGATGCCATGATCTTCATAGCTATAGATAGCACAAGCATTGAACCAGCCAGAAGCCCAATTGCTGCTGCAGACTTGATGATCTTTGCATCTTTCGGCATCAGCCTAAGAGCGCCAATCATTAACCCAAGCGCAATGCCAACGCCATACAGGCCCTTAGCCAGTTCCTCAAACGACATGCTTCCCATGATCTTGACCGCAACGGCCAGAACTAATATAGCAGAAGCAAGTAGGATCAGGGTTGTGGCAAGAGCCGCAAGCTTAACCGTACCGGAGCCAAGACTGACTTTCGACATGATAACCATGACTGCCACAAGTTGTCCAAAGCCAACTGCCATAGCAGCCAATGCTCTGGTTAGTGCGGCAGAGTCAATTGTTGACAGAACAAACATTGAAGCGGCTAGCAGAGCAACTGCAGCGCCAATCTTCATAAGCGCGGTGGCTTTTAGATCGGCTTGCATTGCTTCTAGAACACCAGTTAGTTCGCCAATGCTCTCGGTAATGCCACCAAAGATGCCGTCGGATGATACAAACTTATAGGCGGCAGCAGCTATAGCTGCAAATATACCTGTGTTGAGTACGTCAAATGCCGAATCGTAGTCCGCGTCAGCAAACGATGACGTCAGTGCTTTAAATATACCACCAACAAAGTCTGTAATCTGCTTGACAATTGCACCGCCCGTTGAGAGCAGCGAGCTAAGGTTGAATTCGGGAAGAAGGTCTGACAGGAACGTGAACCGGCGGCTTAATGCACCACCCATTGCTCCAGCAGCATCTGTGCCTAACTTAAAGAAGTCGAGCACTTTCTTACCAAATATAACAAACTTATCGAACATCTCTTTGGCTGTGTCCCGAATGCCTTCAAACTTCTTACGAAGTGATTCGAATTTGTCCTTGATTGGGTCAATTTTGTCTCGAAGCCCATCGAAGAACGCAGCAATCCCGCCCTCATCAACTAAAGCTTCTTTAAGAGCTGTAACCTTTAATGCTAGGTCGCTAGCCTTGTCCAGTGCCGACTTAGAAGACGATCCGGAGAAAGCTTTAAAGAAGTCAATTACAAACTTAACGGATTCGCTAATGATCGTCGAGAAGATCTTAAACCCGTTAGCCACACCAATGACAATTCGCTTGATGTTGGCAAGGTTTCTACTTACTTTAGGGCCGATAGCGTCGGCAAAGCGTTTAAAGTCGAGTGTTAACAAATATAGATCCTGAGCAGTCTTCGCAGGGAAGACTTCACGGAAAGCAGCACCAACCACAGTAACAACGCGTCCCAGTTCGGTGAAAACCTTACCGAGTGACTCAATTAGGAACGCTCGTCCGCCCCAGTCCGACCAGTCAGAAAGGAGCGCGTTTCTTTTGTCTGATGAAGAATCGATAACCCTAGTGAATGCTTCAGAAACACTAGTGAACAACACTGTAGCTTGTTCAAAGTCACCAATGACAGTACGGAAAGTCAGAGACCAACCCGAGCCGACTGCTTCTTTAGCTGTGTCAAACAGCTGCGTAAGCGTTCGGACCTTTGTTGCGGCCTCGACACCAAGCGTACCCATCTTTTGAATATTGACAATTTGTGCTTCACTGAACCCCATGGCTGCGAGTTCCGCATCTTCCATCTCGCCAGTAAAGCCTTTAAGTGTGGTTGTTAGAACTTCGCTGGTGATCCAGCCGTCCTGTAGTGATCCACGGAACGTGTTTCCGGCCTCAGTCCACTGATCGAAAGTCTGATCGATCGGTACGTCGGCAATGGTCCCGAGGGTTTTACCTGTTTCAAATAACGCTCTCTGAAAGACTTCACCACCCATACCAGCGTTAACAACACTGTTCCAGTCCATAAGTTTAACTGTGCCCGAGGCAATCGCCTGAGACAACTGATACATAGCCGTTGACGCTTGCTGTGAGTTTGAACCCGAGATAGCTGCGAGGTTGGCAATACCTTTAATAGATTGAGTTGAGGTGTCTAGGTCAACGCCGGCAGCGGTAAACGTACCAATGTTCCTAGCCATCTCCGCAAAGTTGTAAATCGTTAAGTCAGCGTAATTGTTAAGCTCATCAAGAGCTTCGTTAACCATCGTTAGGTTGGTGCCGTCAGCTGCGGTGTTAGCCAAAATAGTCTGAATAGACCGCATGTTGATTTCGTACTCTTGGAAGCCGCCCATGATCAAGTCAAGCGAAAGCGACTTAACCATGCTAGCACCTGCAGATATAGCAGATTTTGTAATTTGAGAGAGTGCGGTTAACGCAACAGTGGATAGAGCAAGGAATTTCTTACTTGTACCGGAGACATCTAGCGCCATCTTTGAAATATCGAATTTCTTGACAGCGTCATTCATGTCTTGAAGTCCAGTGGACTTTCCAGCTTTGTCTATGCTTGTCTTTAAAGCATCTAGACTTTTAATTGTTTGATCAATCTTCTTTTCGAAAGAAGCGTTGTCAAACGTCATTTGTACTACTCTGTTGTCAACAGAACTCATCTTGTAACCCTCCTCCACACACTAGCTGATGCTTTGTCAAATACTGATTTCATTGCAGGGTTAATATAGTCTCGTCCTGGGACGTAACCACCGGTACCGGTGGCGTGACCGTACTGCAACAGAAGCGCAATATTAGCGCCTTTGTTCTCGTGCGTGTTGAACCAGCGGATCTGTGCACCGCCTTTACGCTTTTCAATTTCGTAATCCCAAGAGCGGGCTGTTTGTCCAGACTCAGTTGGCGTTGCCGCCGAAAGTGCCTGAACACCAGCCGCGCCCTCGGATTTTAGGTCGGAGAATATAGCTGAGCTTTTAGCTTTGGCAAGGGCGGCTGTAGTCTTGTCGCCGTTACCCTTTGTGTTAACGCTGAGCATAGCTATCCTCCAATTCTTAGTGAGCTTTGATGATGAACCGCAAGACAAAGTACGGAGACACGGTGTTAAACGCAGCAGAACCAAGTCCTGCTAAAGTCCCGTCTTTGGTGTCACCAGGATCCGTGCTGTTTGTATCGCCGGGGTCTGTGTTGCTGGTGTCTCCGGGGTCAGTCGCCCCAGACGTTCCCGAAAAGCTCGGCATGTTGAACGAGTGCTTGTGGGCACCGCCCGTAGATGACCCGGTCAGTTTGCCAAGGTTCATCGGTGCGCCCGCTACACCACCCCAAACGTTGCCGTCAGCCAAACCGAGAGTGCCGCCACCACCGTAGTACACGACGTGGAGGCCGCTGTTAATAGTCGTTTCGCTGGTCGAGTGGGTATGGCTAGTGGTCGTAGTGTCAGCGGCACCGTGATCGTGGCTGATGGAGTGCGTATGTGTGCCCATCGTGTGCTTATGTGACGGCATCGTGTGACTATGGGTTGGCATCTCATGCGTGTGTTTTGGAACGTTTGCTTTTTGCAGGGTAACGCTTGTTGCGCCGCCTTTTTTGCCTAACGTGTTAAACAGCGAATTGCCCACATCTCTACCAACCGGCATTCGGCCTCGCATGTCTGGAAGTACAAGGTCCCCGTTAGACTTCCAACTAGCGGGTGCGGCCGCGTAAAGTTCAGGATACATAGTTTGCGCATTGGGAACAGTTAGGCCGTTAAGCTCAAGCCAACCAGCTGGAATTGATTCCATAGCGGTCATGCTAACCACGCCAGCCGGAACTAAATCGGAGGCCATGTCTGCAATACTCAAAGTGTTTTGGGCAATTGCGTCGGCATTAGCACTAACGGTTGTGCTTAAGTCAGAAATGTTGCTCTCAACGCCCTCGATAGCCGAATTTAGATTCTCGGTGGTAACTTCTCCCTCTGGACCCTGTGGTCCAACCGGGCCACGAACGTCTCCTGCGTTAACCGTTGTGCCATCGTGTTTGGTAAGAATAAGATTGTCGCCAGTAACGCTGCCAGAAACAACAGTGTTGTTTTCAATAGCCAGCATACGAGTGCTGGTAAAACCTGTAATCGTGGTCATATGTCCTCCGTAAATCTATCACTACTAGATACTTCATAGGTGTGCTCGTCTAAATATACAACGTTTTCGGTATCGATCCTAAACTCGTTATTGCCAAGATCGGTGTAATCATCTTCGTTGTTGATGATGGCCCGCCAGGTTCCGTCCCCGTTGTCTATGATAATAAGACGCGCCCACGCGTCGAGCATTCCCAACAATGCTTCCAGGGACGGACAGGTTGGATCGTTGTCATCATACCCATACAAAATATCTTCTATGTCAGCCAATAGACCAGGCAGTATCCTGCCGCTATCAAGAATGATGTGTGCTGTTGGTCTTATACCACTAAGTCTTTCCGGGACCGCCGTAATGTCCCAGTTGAATTCTATAGCTTCCAACTCGTCTGAAATGGTGTTGAATTCTACATCTTTGGGCACTGCTGTTAAGTTGTAAACGATGTGGACGCGATACCGAGACAAACCGTCTACGTCGTTACCGTAGTGTGTTCGGTATGTGAGATTGAACGTCTCCATGTTTTGGTTAGTTAAGAGAACACCCGGGCGGGTATCTTCCATAACACCTTGGCACTTTTCAAACTCTTCCGGGTACTGGTATGCCGTAATAGAGCCTTCATACTCGCCCAAGATTGCTAAATCTTTAAGTTTTGAACCATCGTAGTAAATTGACTCGATCTTTGTGTTGTTGTTCTCCGAAACCGAGATCAAACCGTCCCAGGCGTATCCGCGTTTCTCGTTGTCATAGAAGACTCCGCGATCAATTCCGGTTGAGAACTCTCTTGAGCCAATGTCATTCCATGTGATGCGTGCCATTAGGCCTCCTATCCTTTTGATTGGTGCTTCTTTCGTCGCTCTTCGTTGAGCTTCCTGTTTCTTTCAGCAATCTCACCTCTTGTCATCTTCTTTTCTTCGCCCGAGTTCTTAATGTTGGCAATTCGGACAAGAGTGAATAGGCGATTGAGGTTCCAGGTCTGTACTTCGAAAGGAATTTCCAAAGCCACCAACCAATAGTAAATTAATTCAGATGTAATCACCTCGGACGACCCAGATTTAGATTCTCTCTGATTCGAAAACGTTGTTGCAGTATGAGTTGCACCAACATAGTCATTAACAGATTGAATGTTTGTCTGGGTCATCCGAGTGATCACGTTTTGGTCTAACGAATCGTCCAGAAACATTGATCCAATGTAACTATAGATTTCTTCGTCTGTCTTTTCATCTTTGCCTAGGAAAGGCTTTTCGTGAATTGACTCCCATTTTGATAGTGAGACTAGAGAATGCTCAAGTTCAACAACAACCTCCGGAACAGTCTTAAAAGTCATAGTGACTTCATCAAACAACTCTTCGGCTGGAACAGTAATCTTTAACATTCTCTAGTCTCCAATAGCTATCTTTAGTAGTTTTTAGGCGCTGGCGTACTCAAAGAGCCATTCAGCATCGACCACCGCCGGGAAGACAAAGCCAGCGCTAGGGCGGGCCTGGATGATGGTGTCTTCAAGGATGGTGTAGCTACCGGCCTCAACCAGGACACCACCCTGGGTGTTGTCGTGGTAGGTCACACCGGTGACGTCGGCAATGGTGATGGTATCCGTACCGTTGAACGCCGGCTCTGCGGGGGTTACCACGGTGATGGTACCGGCAAAGAGGGCAACTACGGTGTCGGGGAGTGGGAGCATTGGGTCGGTGCCTGCGGTACCGTAGAGGATGCTCTCAAGGCTCGCGAGGGCGCTTGCATCCACCTTGGTGGAGTCAATGGTCACAAGGGAGGTGGGCTTTGCGCCAGTAACTGACACGGGAACCGTGGAAACCTCGTAGCTGAAGGTAATGGCTTCAGGTGAATCATTGATTGTGTTGTATGCCTTCTCCGACGGGCTAGCAGTGCAGCCGTAGATAAGGTGCAACTTGTAGCCATAGTTGTCGCCCTCAAGGTCGTTGCCAACCTTTGTGCGATACGAAAGCCCAAAGGACTTACGGCTTTGTTGACCAATGCTGATACCAGCCTCGGGGGTGTACAAACCATCGAACTGAGCGAACTCGTCCGGGTATGTGTATGCCTCAACTGTTGCACCAAACTCTTCTGCAGAGTAAAGGTTGAGGTATTTGATGTTGTCTGCGTACAGAGCGGTTGGCTCGGCGCCCGTGGGCGACTCCGACACACTCGTAAGCCCGTTCCAGGCAACGCCGTTGGAGTATGCTCCATTAGCGTCTGGAATGTAAAGTACTCCGTGGTCCACGCCTGTTTCGTAAAAGCGCTCGCCGGAAGCATCCCAAATAAGGGTAGCCATAGTTTTTCCTCCTAAAAGAAAAGTTTGTAAACGTCGTGGTTTAGTCCGTCAGCAGCATAGCGTCTATCGTAGACGCACAACGGTAGATCAGCAATCTTTTCAGCAATTAAGCTGTCTGGATTTTGATCTACCACCGTGACTTCATACTGCTTGCGTCTGTTGTAAGGTAGATTACCCGCATGAGCAGTCTTTTCATCCCGTCGCTTGTAGATGATACAAGGGTAGGACAACGAGATGCTCGGCGGGGGTTGGAAGTATACGTGACTGGAGCCAAGTAGTCCAACAAGGATAGCTTGTAGATCAAGCCGTTGGCCCATTGTACACCTCTCCAAGCGATAGTACAAGTCGGGGGCTCTTAACTTCGACAGAACTAACTGTCCAAAGAACCCCCGACCAGCGTACGTACTTAATGTTGAAAAAGTGTGCAACGGCGTACTCGTCAGCTACAATGCTAATTGAGTTACCAACCGAAATATCGTTGTTTAGACTGTCACCGGACTCCGACTTCCGAGTGTTTCGGATCACATCGCCGTAGTACGAGACTTCGGTAATCTGATCTACCCACACTCCGGAAGCCGGAGGTTGTTCGGTGGTGGCACCGTATCCGACTTCGCCGAAATATCGTGCCATCGTTGTCCCTACAATCAGCTACGGACGAAGAACGTCCAGGAGTCGTCAGCGTTGGTAGCGAAGTAGTATCCTGCTTCGGCCTCGGCGTTAACCGTGAATGCCTGGTCGACAACAACCGTGTAAGGTCCACCACTGTTGGTGAGCGTGTTTCCGTCACCGTCTCGGTAGACAACACCCTCGGTGTCGGTGATCGTGACAGTCATAGAGCTCTCGTCGAAGGATGCCGGTGCTGGAGCAACAAGCGTGTCTCCTGCCTCAACGCTGCGGACGCACATGGCGCTCTTCAGCTTGACGAGTGCACCACACATGCGAGTCTCAATGAGGTACTTGTGCTGGTTGTAGTCGATGTCGAAATCGTCAAACATTGTGACTTCGCCACCACGGGTTGCACCCATGATGTAGTCACTCGGGTTGACAATAACGCAAACAATGTCTGCCTCTTCTTCCATGACCTCTACCGGAACAATTGCCGTAACGCGGAGTTCACGTGCAAGCGAGTTGAGATCGGCATAAATACGACGCCCAAGGGAGTCCTTCAGAAGGAGGAACTCGGCAATGATGGTCTCGGTCGTGTACATCGTCGGCGTTCCGGAACCCTTGAGGTGCTTCCGGTTGCGAATGATAGCGTCAATGATCTCTTGAGCGCTGGAGTTAGCATCGGCAATGTTGACGTTGACCGTGGTCGTGTAAAGCTCGTGGTCGCTAGCGATTGGGCGAATGTTGCCCTCGTTGATCTTGTCTTCGTGCGAGACGTCACGTCCGTCGCCAATGAGAGCTGCGCGAGCAATCTCTTCGTCAAGCATCAGACGCATTTCGCTCTTGAGCCAGGTGACAACGTCAAAGTCGGTGATGTCAATCATGTCATCACGATCAAGCTTCTGCTTCTTGTACACGGTGGTCGGCACAGTGACGCGCTTTGAAACCGAGAAGAACTCTTCCTTCTTCATGGCACCGGTCACATAGCCCTTTGCGCGAGCCTCGTCAACGGTGATGTCAGCGTGGAGCGTCTTGATGCGCGAGAACGGGCTCTTGCGGGTCTGGCTGAGGAACGAAGCAACCCACTCAACGCGGCGCTGGAGGAACTCCGGCACACCGTCAATGGCTTTTGCGTCAGGGAACAACAGATCGATGTTGTCGATACCGTGCGCGAGAGCATAGGTCTCGACGGCTTCGCGGAGCGAGCCGGACTTTGTAGCATCAGCCATGATGCCCTGGGCTGCCGAGTGTGAAAGCTTTGCAGCAGCGGGGGTATCCGACTCAAAAATGTTGTGTGACATTTCCTCTTCCTTTGTAACTGGGGTTGCGGCGTGCACCAGCGGCGCTGCCTCTTCTTCGTATTCAATCTGATCTTCATCTTCATACTCAAGGGCGCTCTGCTTGAGGTCGCCCTCTTCTGCGGCCTCAAGGGCCTCGCCGAGCATGAAGTGCAGAACTTGCTTCTGCTTCTCGGTCATAGATTCATAGACGTCAGCGACAGTCAAGTCGTCATCGTCCGCATGCAAAATGTCGTCTGACATTGTGGGTCCTTTCGGTTCTTCCGTATCATCGCTTTCAGAAACTTCTGCGCCATGCAGGAGCTCAAACGACATACCGGTGTGGATGATGGCCTCGTCGCCGAGGGTGTACTCGTCTCCATCCGCATGACGGATTGAAACATTCTCAATGAGCGCGCCAGGGTTTGCACCCGAAAGCACTAAGCTCACCTCACGGATAATACCATGAAGAACTCGGCCAGAACGCTCAACAAGCTCGTTTGCCCAAATGGAGAGAGAGTTGATGTCTCCATGTTCGACAAGCCCCTTGGCGTGTTCTGCCGCAGGAGTATCGTTGAAATATGCGTAGGCATACACCCCCTCCTTACGGTTCTCGAGAATCGTGTGACCCAACACATTTACTGGATCATTATGTCCGTGCTGCCAAACAAGAGGAACCTTCACCGTATCCTGATGCGCAAAGGCATCCGGCATGATGGTTCGACCGTCAGAGCACTTCAGGCCAGCTTTTGTAGCCCAACCACTGAAGTCGGCTTCGTCAGCCATAGGTATCTGGTCCTTTCGATGGTGTATCACCATCTGTTAGTTCTGAAGGTTTTTCGCCCTCAGGTTGTGGCATGTTACTGTTTACCAACTTGTCTGCCTTAGGGTCATCCGAGGGTGGAACACCCATAAGTTGACGAATTTCGTTCGCTGTGAAAATTTCATTGCGAGTGAACTTGTCAGCGATGTCGGCAAGTTGTGCGGCAGGAACCAACTTGAACGGGTCACGGTAAAATGAAACCCGCTCCTTCTGATCCGTGCGCATCTCACCAATGAACGATCTTTGCATAGCTGCAGTAATCGCGTGCATGACAGGTTCGATGGTCCGATTAAAGTAATTAAGCATTGTGGATTCGCTGGCAGTACCGTTCATAATATCTTCGGTAACTCCAAGTTGTCCATACAACATGGTTGTGAGATACTCGATCTGACCCATAAGATTGTTTTCCGCAGGTCGGTTGAGTTGTGTAATCTTCTCAGTGCCGTCTGTATAAGCAATACCGTACTTGCTGCCCTTTAGTTGCATCTCAATATCGCTCCGCCTGCTTTCGGCCTGAAGCTTTCTTGCTTCCGACTTAATTACATACGGTAGTTGGATAATGAGATCAAGCTTTCCCGAACCAGAAGCATCGTCAATCTGGTCAAGAAGGTCTAGCTTGTGAATCAATCGGGCAAGCGTAGAGTTTGACTCGTTCATCACAGAATATAGCGGGTTTGTAGCAATAGCAACATGCCGTTTAGGCAGGATGATCTCGCGCCTACGACCAAGGTTCTGATCATAGACTAAAACCCTTACGTGTTCCGGAAACCATTCTCTAACCTCACCAACGCGCAGTTCTAAAATATCGTAATCTGCGTTAATTGAAGGGTTGGCCGTAGTTTCAACTGCGACGATAGCGGCAGCACCGGTATCAAACATAGTCATAACTGCGTCTTGAATGAAAGTTCTAGGGGCTTGATCGATGTTTGACTCAAAGGTCAATCTATCGTTAAGTCCTGAATCCAAAGTTTCCTTGTATCGGTTCTTGTCATCAACCTTGACATGTTTGATGTCTAGTGCTGCTGTATCAATGCTAATTCGGGAGTATAGCGCGGTAACAATTGACTTTTTGTTGTACACCGAAAGTCTGTTTCGGGACGGTTGGTTATAGCTACTTGGTCCGACCACTTGGGCGTATTGTGTATTACCAGACGCTCTTTTGCGGTCATCATAAGTAAACGCATTCCACGCGCTTTTTACTCTGTCAAATACCGGCAACCTGAATCACCTCCTTGTTGTGAAAATATAGATGGATCATTCGAACGTGTCCTTGTTAGCTTTGTAGGCTATGTAGGCATCCATCAACGCAGAGACATTATCGATCTTTTCCTCAGCTCTTTTCTTAAGAAGCTTTCGGTTTCCGTTCGTGTCTTCTAGCGTAACGGCGTTTCCCATAGCAAATGCCATGAGTTGTTGGTCAAAGATTAGTTTCCGTTCCTCTGATAGAATCTTCAATTCACCTAGAGGTACAGATTCGGTCTTTGCCCCTTGGATGACCTTCTCAATCCCAAAAGAACCGTTTTCCCCTTCCCACCTAGTGACAAACTCCTTAGCGTTGTAAGGGTCGTATCCTAATGCTCGAACGTCGTACTCTTCTTGTATGATAAAAAGGTCTAAATCATCGTAGACTTCCATCATGTCCAAGACGTTTCCGTCAAGAACCTGCAGACTTCCCTCTCCGATGAACTCTTCGTATTTGTGACGCATAGCCCCAGGCAGTTTCATAAGTGTGAGAGAGGTGATGTAGCTTCTAGTCTTAACGCCGTACGTCGAATTCTCAAATGGGAACAAGAACGTAAATGCACAGAAGTCATCGCCTCTAGATAGGTCAGCACCTAGCGCACAAGGCAGTTGCCAAAAAGTTCGAGGTGGGTGCGGCATAGTTTCTTCGTAAGTAAAGAAATATGTGTAGCCCTCCATGGGCAGACCAAAGCGTTTTGCTAGAATGTCGTTTCGAGAAGCAGGAGCTTTTTCGGCTCTTTCAACGTCTTGGTGGTAAACATCATAGGTGACGGTTCGTCCTAGGTTGGGATTTGCCTTAACCCACATTGCAGGGTCTGAAACTTCCTCGACGTCGTCAAGTTTGTAGTGCCAAATCGAAACATGAGGAGCATCAAAGTCGCCATTGAGTATAGAAGCTAGTTCCATTTTGATAGTATCACCTGAACCGTTTCGCACAGTTCCTTCGGAACTAATAGCGATGATCAAATAGTCATCCATCTTGGAAGCGCCCTGCTCAATCGCGCCAACAACATCTTCTCTGATGTCTCCCGACAACCATTCGTCGATAGTAGAGATCTTTGGTCGGAGTCCTTGAAGCTTGTTGATGGCCATGGGCCTAACCTCAAGCATCGATCCGGTAAGGAAGTTCTCTACACCCTTCTTGGTAGGGGTAAGCTTGGTCCGTTGTGCCCTAGAGCCGGTGGTGTTCTGCAGCGACCCCTCGGTAAGGAACTTAAAGAGGGGGCCACGGGCCCTGGTGATGGAGGTGCGGAAGGGGGACATTACCTCCTCCGCCTGCTTCATGGTTGGGGCCGTGGTGATCTGGTGTGTAGTCGTGGTATCGACGTTAAGGAAGTAGGCCTGTAGACACATGGCATACATCGACTTAGCGGCACCACGGGCCACGATCAGGTACTGCTTGGAGGTTAGGCGCTTCTTAGTCAGCTTGGTCTCTCGACCACCAGCGCCGTTGTTAAGCGTCGGATTGTAAACTTCTCGCTCGACATAGTAGTACCAAGCAAAGACTTGTTCTGCCCAAACCTTGAATGTGTCAAGAAGATACAAGTCTGTGCCGTCCGTAAGTGTCAGCTCTGTCTCGCAATACTTAACGAAACCCTCCACGGCGAGATCGTCGTACCAAACATTAGGATCTCTGATTAACTCATCGATCCGATTCATCTCCTGAGAGATCTGTTTGTTTACGACGATCTCGCCGCTTAGCACTTTGTCACGGTAAGCAGCATAGTACTTAGGTGTAGCTGTGTTCGATAGTTCCATGCGACTCCTTCTGAACTTCTATTAAATGTCAAACGGGTTTCTCCACTATAACTATTGTGCGACGGGCAGCTTTGCTGCACCGATCTTTGTGATGTAGCCGTCTTGTACGGTGACGATCATCCCGCTTGGCCCAGTCGAGTGCTCCACTTTTCCAGGAGTAGATACGGAAGCTTTAACACCGTGACTGCTGCTATAAGTGTATTTGACTTCAACTCTACCGTTGGGACTGTCGCCATGTAGTTCTTTGTGTGCCTGCTGCGCGTACTTGTTAGCTGTCGCAGAGATGGTGTCTAAGTACGCTTGGCGAACCCGAATGTCTTTACTCAAAAGAGGTTTCTTACCCTTGAATTTGGGGTTGCTGTTAACCTGTCCCAAACCCTTTGCGTTCATCATGGCGGCGGTCTGGTTATAAACGGCCACCTGAGATTTCAGACTCGTGGCGTTTTTGGCCCACTTCGCGTCAGCCTTTGTTTCTTTCTTGACACGTTTTGCAGTGGCTTTTGGTGTTTCACTTTTACCACCTTTGACCAACCCGTCTGATCCAACGGGTCGCCGCTTACCCCACTGCATACCTTTTACACCAAAGTGTGCAAGGAACTGCTCTACGTCGTGGACGTCTTCGTATTCGGTTGTCATCTGCCCCTCCTAGGCGTTGTTCTTCAAGTACTGCTTGAGCACCCTAGCGCCCTTTTTATGTGCTGCACTATTCTTAACCTTGGTAACTGTACTCTTCATTTTCGCTTGGCCTTTTGGCGACCTAAGATACGCGGCGCCACCGAGGGCGAGAGATGTGAACGCAGCCTGCGTACCCATCTGACCAGTTTTAGACCGAGCTACGGCCCCAATGCGCTGTTTGTTCTTGGTCTTGAAATCCGAGGATTTACGTTTGCGAACAGCCTTGTCTCGGGCTTTACCCACGTCTCGATTGCCAACAGCGGCATCAAATGCATTTGAGTACTCCGAGCCTAAACGCTTTTTGTTGGATTCGACTCTGGCTTTGATAAGCTTTCGTCGAGTGCCGGCACCGTCACCATAGAACAATTTAGCGTCTACAAATTCCTTAGCGTCTTTTGCACCCTGTCTCTCAGCCCGAGATCGTCGCTTACCCCACTGCATACCTTTCACACCGTAATGCTCTAGGAATTCTTCAACTTCGTGATCGTTCATTTTTTAGCTACTTTCGTTGCAAGATCCAATAGAGGTGATTGGGATCTTGAGATCTTTGAATATGGACTCGAGAAAAGGTCAATGCCGTGGTTTCCGTCAGTAAGCCACTTCTTACCAACTTTGCCGCTGTTGGCACTAGCCGAAGACGCAGCTTTACCAACGCCTGAGATAGCGCTAGACGGTTTTCCGCCACTCTTACGCAGGATGGCTGCGGCAGCTGCGGCGCCACCAACAACCGCCGTAGCAACAGCAGCTCTCTTCGCG
>ERZ891134.1704-NODE-1704-length-14333-cov-7.313069_pt1 | contig 14333 bp, 21 predicted proteins | sample MGYA00520888_ERZ891134 | MGnify/ENA primary metagenome ERZ891134 (study PRJEB32303, sample SAMEA104408692) | aquatic metagenome | biome: Brackish water; feature: Coastal; material: water | place: Baltic Sea | collected 2014-10-23 | depth 10 m ... | reverse complement strand
AGCACCTGCATGGCATGCAGGGGGTCAGCGGTTCGAATCCGCTTGGCTCCATTGAATAGAAACCCGGGCTTTACCTGGGTTTCAAAGTTTTGGTCATTTCTTCGTAGAGCTTTAGAGGCGTCCAAGTATGAGATCTAAGTCATCAGGACTGATTCCCAACCAGTGTCCATTGATCTCTATCGAGTAATGATTCAGAAACTCAGAATTAACTCTGGGTGCTTTTTGGATTTCTCAATGATTCGACTTTTTAATACTGTTAAAAGTGATTGCATTTTTAAATTGTCCATTAATTCCTTTTTGATAACTAATGATTCTCCGCTCAGCAAGTCAAGGTCATAGTTTAAGACTGTCAGGTTTTTCATGACTTCTAGTCCTAAGCATGTTGCGTATCCGAGTGTTACTTGATCTGAGGTTTTTTCCTCCCATAACTCTTTTTTGTACTTTTTCATCCTCGCTTCTGTGGACCATAACCCGTGGGAACGAAGTTTAGCTTCAGTTCGAGGAAACCATCCTTCAGGAAGAGATAAAGACGGATAGGCTTCTAGATCTTTTGTGCAAATATTTTCTTTGTCTGATAATGGATGAAGTTTGTCCGCCACCAATTTTACTGGGGTTTTGCACAAATCAATAACGATTAAATCAGGATCATTTTTGTCAGGTAGGTCGGGTTGATAGCTGCCAATCCAGGCATCAATGATTCCTTCACGTAACAGGTGAAGAGGACGATCCATCCCAATATGATCCCAAACTCCGTTAACCCATCCTTCTGGTGAAGGATGGCTCAGCGTTGGTCCTGCCCAAAAATTTGCTTCTAAACGAAGTTTTTCATCGTCTTTATTGAGTCTATATTCCTGATGTACCTGTCTTTCCATATTGAGTAATTTTGTATTGCCTTCAATGACCCACTCTCCAAACTTATCCCTTTTCATCTTTAATCCAAATATTTTTAATGTCTCGGTATTCCGACGTGAAACAGTGCTTTGCGTCGTGAATAGCCGCTTTGCACATTCTTCACCCGAACGAACCCAGATCTGAGTGTCCAAATATTTGAGATCTTCAACGCTAATCAAAGTTTAAGAGTGTATAGGTTGATAATTTTTTAACGATAATGATTCTCGCTTGTAAAAGCAACCTGCTAGGCCCTTTTATGCGATTTCTGTATAGTTTATAGATAGCAGTAGTTAGTTCTGCCCAATTTGTTGTTTTGGCTGTTATTGATTCCCTCTACTTGATGTTGGAGTTGTCAAATAGCTTGGTTCTGTTTAAAGAAATTTTCTGACTGGTTTCTTAATGTCTGGAGGCCAGCGTGATGATGTCTTTGTTCCATGAGTCATTCATTTAGTCATCGATGCCAAGGGAGCTATTATTTTTGGACTTCTACAAACAGTTAGCCCTGCGCGATTAGGCTCTGCCTAATGCTGTCCGTCAGAGCTTCTATCGAAATGAGTTCACCGCCCATGTTGCGCATTGGAACGGTAGATCTCCAGACTCAATCGATTCATTATTCATACTAAAAAGAGTGCCGATCATTTCAACGGAATACCGAAATAGATAGGGCTTTGATCGACATCAGTCATCGCCAGCACAGCCGTTCCATTCGTTGCAGGGTTGTTCCCAAAACACACGCAATAAGCCATTGGGCGATCGAAATACGATGCCACCGTAGTCGTTGGTGCGCGTATAAAGGTTCCCCTGCTGATCAGCGTTAAAGCGATATTCGATACGTCCGCGGTACACGCTCACATTTCCACCTGACTGGCTGAAGCTGCATGTCTTGGTTTCTGTTGGTTGATGACCCGCTTGCTGTGTGAAGCACCAAACTTGAGCTGTATCGGCTTTTGCTGGTGTGGCAATGGCTGCGAGAGCGATGGCAATCGTTGTCAGAGTGGTGCGGATCATCGGGAATCAGATGGTGACTTGAGCTAAAACACCTGGATGGCCTTAAAAATCTAATTAGCCATGCAGCACCACGAACTGGAATACCAATGGCCTACTTGCTTTTGCCCATGTTGTGTAACCATAGTCGTATGTTCGGTCGTTTCTGCAAAGATTGGATCTGTTATTGATCTAAATTGCGGCAATGCCAATGCAGATTGAGTGAAGTATTCAAGAATAAAGCTTCTTCAATGATTATCATTGAAGAAGTTGCAACTCGTCTGGTGTGAGTCTTTGTGGTAGAAAGTAATTTTAAGGTCACTAGTTATATGTTTGCTGGAACTTAATGGAGAAAATTTAACCTCTTGCTTTACTAGAATTGTTGAAACAGTCAGCTATTAGTTGGCAGACGATATGTTTGCAAAGCCAACATTATGAGTTGGCTTTGTGATGTTTGTTCTGTTTTGACGGATAGCTAATCAGCTGTAGGCCTTGGCCATCAGAGGACCTGCTTCTTCATCTGTAAGAACTGGTGTCACCTCCCAATTGAGGCATTCAGCCCATTCGGCAGCATGTTCATAGCAAGCATTCGCATTATCGGCTTCGACCAGAATCCAGCCTTCGAGCGAACCAGGAGCATGAAATCTCTTCCATGACTTGCAATCAGGAAAAGGTGCTCCAGTGGCCAAGAATTTCTTGGCTGCAATTTCGTGATAACCAGTCTTAAAAGACCAGTGCATTAAAAAATTCACGTAGTTTGTAGTTTCAACTATCAATATGACATGACTTGGCAATCTTTGCTGTCAAAAATCTTACTTTCTGGACAACTGAGCTAGTGACGGCTTCTGTTGTTAGCTCCTGTTGCCAGCAAGTTCTCGTGGTTGTTGCCTCAAAAGCCTCCGAAGCGAAGACAGACTTCTAAAGCACCCAATCCAATCAGGAAGGAGCCACCAAGGAAGGCTATTTCTTTTGGTGTTTGTACCATTGGAATGAGGGCGGAGCCCACGCAGATCTCTTTGTGAAATCTAAAGCAAATCTGAAGCTCGAACATGTCCGTTGATTGCAGTTTTGCGGTGAACTGCCCGTCGATTTACGTAAGTTCATGAAATAAGCGCAACAGTCTGCGGCATCACAACAGCCGTGTTTCAACTGAACTAGCACTTGTCTTGGTAGGGAAAGGGGTTGGCAGGGCAGCATTTTGACGATTCTCGGAGGAGTTATGGCAGCTGAGGCCGACGATTCATAGACAATTCGTCAATATCCCCCAGATGGGTGATGTCGCACGAAGGCTTCAAAGCGAAGGTGGGATCACAAGATCACCCTTTTTAGGCCAGTGCTTGATGACAACGTGAATGATTGCAAACTCATCCATATCCCGTGAGGTATGGGCATGCAAATCATTGCACTACCACCATTTTTAAATTTTCATCCTCATCATAATGATGATTTTTATCGCCCTACTTGGACTCGCCGTATCGATTAATGCGATACGAGTGATCAACCAAGACTTGAATGATAAAGGTTGATGAATTGATGATCTCACCAAATTCTCTACAAGAGAATACCTTCTGTTCGTCTCCTCTTGCGATGGTCTACCGAGTACCCAGCCAATTGATATGGAGTCAGTGAGGCTAGTTCATCCAATCGGTTAATCCTGATCTTGATGCTGTTTTATTGAATCTTTGGAGGTTGAAGGTGATGATGTTCTGTGAGCAGTCAAGTCCGATCTGCCTGGCCAGCATTGGATCACCAATAACGCCACAACAATGCCAAGGGCAACATCAATAAAGCGGGTTGCTGCCGTTAGCCAAATCGTTGCCTGATCAGCCTCGGTGACCACCACGGTGAAGGCGATCGCGCCAAATCGCAATGAACTTGGATGCAACCTTGCCTTGTAGCAAAGCCACCCCAACAGTCCAATAAATATTCCATAGGAGAACAGTGATTGTGGTACAAAGCTCCCTTGAAGAGCAGCCAACACAACGCCGAGAAGTGTCCCAATCAAACGCCGCCGAGCCGTCTCAAAGGCACGATCGAGAGCCTCTAGGGAACAAACAATGGCAGATATTGGTGCCCAGTAGGCGTCCGGAAGCTGCAGAGCCTGTGCCAAAGCCAAAGACAGAACAGCTGCCACGGCTATTTGCAGGGCGGAGCTGACCGACGCCCGCATTAACCGATCCCCCCCTTTGAGCACGATGGCTGCAACATGACCATGCTCTTGTACCGAGAAATACTCAAAATTGCAGTCGACTTGTCAAAAAGAAACCCCCGCCAAAGGCAGGGGTTTCGAAATTCTTCTCAGGAGTGTTTCCTTGTTTCCACCCTGTGAAGGATTTTTTCCTCACGACCACATCATGCCTTCTTAAAGACGTCATGCCAATCCAATGCCGACCAGCTTGATGATTGGCAACTGCTTTTGCAGTTGCTATCGCCTCGGTGCACGATCCTTCACTCGACTCGTGCAACCCGTCGCCCCCCCCCTCTGTTGATCGATGCCATTCGCCATCGATCAGTCACCAGTCTTGCGGCCATTGCTGGTTCGTCTGTGCTGGTGATTGGATGTTTGTCCGTTAAGGATGGGTGTTAAAGGGTCAAGAAATAGCCCGCTGACATCGTCAGGGTTGACTCGACACTAGAACGACAACTTGCCTGAGAGCCACAACTCAGCTCCCTGGCTAGCCCCCTCACTTAAAGCGAGGAAGCATGTGGCAACGACGCCGCCAATGGTTAATCCCGTACCCATCAAGATCAAAGCCAAGAGTCCCTGCTCATTTGTCAGAGGACGGGTCTCCTGAAAACGTCGCCGTGCCATTCGTAAAAGCAATCTCCCTCTGTTGTGGCCCGACTTCGCTAATAAAACAACAGGCTCTTTCACCTATCTATTTCGTAGTGCAAGCGACACCCCAGCAAGCGACACCCCAACCAACAACGTGACGAAGGGATCAAACACGATGGTTTGATCCTTTACATCACCATTACGTCCAATGACGCAGTCATCCAATCCGACTCATTCCACCGCTTTCACCAACTGATATTGATCCCCGAACCGTTTGGACGATCAATCACAACATCACCACGGGGTGAAGGCATGTACGAGGGCCCCCACTGAACAGGACGTGCATGTTTCCACCAATCACCGTTTCTACGGCACACACCATCACCCTCGTAGTGATAACCCTTGGCGCAGACGAAGTGATTCCGATGGTGGTGGGAGTGATTTTTCTGGTTGGCATGCAAAGCAGGCGCGAGAAAAGGCGCTGCAGCTAAGCAGAAAGCCATCGCGAGGATTGAAGACTTCATGAATACGAACAGGTGTTCATCCGATGTATAGCCATGAATCTCCGGCATAGGGGCACGGGGATGAGAGAGGTTGAAAGATGGCTTCGAGCTGGATTCAACACACCCCACCAATATCCACTGCAACACAAACAAAACACTGCCCTGCCTTGATGCCTTAAACGCCCTGCAAGGCCTGAATAAAGTTCTCCAGACAGACGAAAATATCTAGAAGAGTCGATCGCCAAGGCGACTTCAGAAGACAGAAAAATGGCAAGGGAGAATTGACAACGTATGGACTGATGAGTTATTAATTAGTCATCTGATTTACACAATCAATGCTCACCGGTTCCGACCTCCTTGCCAAAGTAAAGGATCTTGGCGATGTGTCCAAGTCCGACCTTGTCAAAGCCTGTGGTTACGTATCCACCAAAAAGGATGGTGGAGATCGTTTGAATTTCACAGCTTTCTATGAGGCCCTACTAGAAGCTAAAGGTGTAAGCCTGGCAACTGGTGGTGGTGCTGGGATTGGTAAAGGTGGCCGTAAGTTGAGCTACACAGCCAAAGTTCAGGGAAATGGCAATCTTCTGGTTGGCAAGGCTTATACCGCCATGCTCGAACTTGAACCAGGCGCTGAATTCACAATCAAACTTGGCAAGAAAGCGATTCGCTTGGTTCCTGTTGGAGCTGAAGACGACGAAGAGTGATGCCACTCCCCGAAATGGGGAATTCTTCATTCATAGCGTTGAATTTCCCCGTAGCGATACTACGGGGATTTTTTTGCGTAAAAAGCAGGTCCACCAATCTGGCTAGAGTTGGCCGGAGGCATCGATTCTGTGCGCTATCAACCGAGCAAAGAGCATCTCGACAATCAAATACCCAACACAATCAAGCAACTGCGGGATCTTATTCAGACATTTCAAAAGGAAACCGGTGCCGATGACCGATTTATCCAAACAATGCTGAGCCAGCTTTCAGATTCGTACCAATCTTCGCCATCACAGGATGGTGGATTCGGATTTCGCTGAGGCGTCGGCCATCAACGGCCATTACCCCTCAAGCCCAACATCCAAATCCAAACGGCAAAAAGTGTTCCAACAGGAAGAATAATGACGATCAATTGGCTGATGATCAACTGACGAACGTCTGGGTCCATAACGATGAATCGTTAATCAGTCGTCGTTTGATGTTGCCCCTGCGAGGCAGAACAACTAACGACTCGATGAAAGATCACTGGGTTGACAGCGATCACCCTCACAGCTCAATCCACACTGCGGATCTTCGCTTCCATATTGCCATGGACGTCTCATTGCCCAATATTCATCCACCAAGCCAAGCAGGTTTGACAGTATTTTTTTTAAGGAGGACTTTTGCTTCATGTCATCACAATGATCGAGAAAACGGTGATCAGCAACAAAGTTTTAGAATTAAATCAACAATCAACTGGGTTCTGTACCGATAGATCTTCTCCAATGTTGACCATCACCCCATATCGAGCAGATAATGCAGGACTGCCACTCGATAATGATCTGCAATGCCATGATCAGTCATTGGCCCCGCAATACCATTGGGAACTCGATGGATCCGGCTGACTGACTTGATTTCGTAGATACGCCCAGGAGGAGGTCCAGCCCCTCGACTGCGGTCCCAAACGGCGGCAGCATCACCTTTGTAATGTCCAGCAATTTGTGCGGCATGTGCAAATATATTGTCTCCCATTTGACAAACAACAATGGCTATACATTCGTAAAATTCATCAGACGAGACGACATTATTTGTGTCTCGAATGGCACATTCATCCATCCCGAGAATCATGTCTTCCAAAGCTGTCTGCCCTACATACAGCCAGCTGCGAATATTAATCTGAGAATTTTGACTCACAGTTTGATTCAATTTGAAAATAAGAATCTCCCTTGATTAAGAGATTACTGTTCAAAGAATAATCCCTTGATCTGGGTTGTTATCACAAGTCTTGAGATTAACAGCATGCTGACTCAATCACCACAACGGAAGCATGACTTCGCCAGGACTTGGAGATGACTTCGTGCAACACCATCCATCTTGACGCTTGCTTCCCCGCTACCTAGCGTTCTTCGTCTGATCTCTTTGGCATGAAAGCGTTTCTAACGACAACTTGTTTGCTCATGGCCATTGCGCCCCAGGCTGGGGCATCGATTTTTACCGTTAAACCCAATACCCGCTTTTATTCAGCACCAAATGCTTCCGAACAGACCCTTCTCATACTCCCGGAGGTTCGCGTTCATATCCCCCCAATCAAAGACAACAAAGGGTTTTGCGAGTTCAAGCTGATGTACAAAATTGTTGATCGTGCCAATCCCACCCTCCCCAGAACAGCTTGGGCGCGTTGTGTGTCGATTGATCAGATCATTCCTTCCCAGCCATAACACGATGGTCAGACGTTGTTGGCAACTCCTCGCTACCTCAGTATTCACGAGTGCGTTGATATTTGTTCCACCGGTATGGGCTGAATCGTTGGACTCAACCATGACTTGTACAAATGGGGTGACAGTCACTCCCTGCAAGGTCGACTTCAACAACAGCACAACACTCACGATCATTCTTCCCAATGGCGATCAGCTAACAGCACGACGCCTGGGGCGATGGAACACCACAACGATGGAAGGGAAGACACAACGCAGTTGCAGGATGCGAATCGATCTCGGAGATGAGGTTGTTTACGGGCTGTGGCTAATGGGTATCTCTGAAGGTGCCCAACTGATCTGGTCGCGTGGTCGGATTCGTGTTCCCGACTTTCAACAGCCAAGATCTTGATCTTGAATCACAACTAGAAACAACTAGAGATGATTCAGTCATCTCATCTCAGGGGCCATCGCTCATAATTCGTGCGGGGCTTGAGACTCCCCTCACACGGACCCCTGGCTTCCTGCAAAAGTTGGAAGTCTTTTTTTTGGTTGGCTCTCGTCAACCCCACTTCTCTCCAACCTGAGCGAGCATTGCTGCCTGTGAGCTTGAGCATCAGTCTCCAACCTTGGCTCGTCCTGTTGTTTATCACCCGCGTTACTCCGCTGAACTGCCGAGTACCCATCGCTTTCCGATGGCAAAGTTCAAGCTGCTGCATCAGCTTCTTCTCGATCAAGGCCTGATTGAGCGCAAGCAGATTCATGTGCCCCTCAGCATTGCGCGGCGTGATTTGGAAGAGATCCATCCACGCCGTTACCACGAAACGTTTAGCCGTGATCAACTCACGCGGCCCGAACAACGACGGATTGGACTGCCTGCTACGTCTGCACTGGTGCAACGCACATGGCTCGCTGTGGGGGGAACGCTATTGACGGCACGCTTGGCGCTACGGCATGGACTCGCCAATCACCTGGCAGGCGGAACACATCATGCCCATCCTGACTTTGGCAGCGGCTTTTGCATTTTTAATGACTGTGCTGTGACCGCAAGAGTCCTGCTCCAGAGTGGCGAAGTCGACAGGGTCCTGATCGTGGATCTGGATGTGCACCAAGGCGATGGATCCGCCGCATGTTTCCAAGCGGATGAACGCGTCACTACGTTTTCGGTGCATGCTGCGAGTAATTTTCCCCTTCGGAAAGTGAATAGCGATTTCGATATTTCCCTCCCCGATGGCACCGAAGATGATGACTATCTTGCCGCTATTGGTGATCAACTTCCTAATGTGTTGGATGCTCTTAATCCACAACTTGTGCTTTTTAACGCTGGGGTTGACCCCCATCGAGACGACCGACTCGGTCGTCTCCATTTGAGCGATGATGGGCTCTTGATGAGAGATCGTTTAGTTCTGGATGCGTGTTTGCGTCGAACAATCCCTGTTGCAACTGTGATTGGTGGCGGATACGACAGTTTGAAGCCCTTGGTGCGGCGACACGCCATTGTGTTTCGTGCAGCGGCAGAACAGGCCCGTCTTTTCAACCTGGCATGACAACTTCAGTTCTTCCTCCATGGCGACCATTGCTCAAAGCTGCGCAACGGCGTGAAGGGCGATCGCCGTCAGCACGTTGGTTGCAACTGGCAACCGTGGCAAAGAACGGACAACCACGTGTGCGCACCTTGGTGTTTCGGGCATGGACTGAATTCAATCAATTGGAATTGTTTACTGACACGCGCAGTGGAAAGATCCAGGATCTCGACCATCAACAAGCCGTTGAGATTTGTTGGTTATTCACAAAGGCTCGAGAACAATATCGATTGAGTGGTGTTGCCAACGTCATCAAAATCAATAACAACCGTGCGCTCTGTCAAAAGAAATGGCTGAGTTTGAATCCGTCTGGGCGAGCGGTATGGGGATGGCCCAGTCCTGGAGAGATGTTGAACTCTGCAGCATCGTTTCCTGAAGCCTTATCTGACGATGAACCAATGCCGGATCACTTCTCGGTACTGCAGATCGATATCGAATATGTTGAACGATTGCATCTCGGACCACACCCACACCATCGAACACGCTGGCTGCGCGATCAGAACTGGCGAGACGAAGACCTCAACCCTTAAATCACCACCAGCGAGACACGTGGCCCACCGATGGTTGTCCTGGATTACTGGGCACAGTGATTACCGACAATTGCTGTTGATCCTTCTGATAATCAAACCGACAGAAACCAATCCCAGTGCCAGAACAGGTGGACAGACTGCTCAAGGGAACGGCTGACCAACGCCTTTCCTCAGGGGTTGGCAATGCCTTAGGGGAGGGTTGCCATCCCTCATCTATCAGATATCGGTGTGCTTCAAGAATTGTTTGACGCAGCTTTAGTGCAGCAGTTGGCTCCGATGCTGCAGCTGCAACTCCGGCGCACAGCGGAGACATCAAGATCAGTAGAAGAACAATGCGTCCCATGCCGGGTCTCATTCATCTACTTATTAGCCGCGTCTAAAAATAACGGCCACCATGATGTGGATTTATGCCTATGCGGCAAGGTCCAGCAGGGCCTTCACAGGAGAGACTGAAGGCCAGAGGCGATCAGCACGCTCACCACCAACGCAACAGAGGCTTTTGAGAGATCAGAACCCACCACCTGACTCCAGTGGCCACCGTCCTGGTTCGCAAATGGTTGACCGCTCCGATGAGAATGAAAACGCAGCGCACCTTCACGCCCGCCTAACAGACCAAGAAACACCCATGTGGTGCTGAGAGGGAATGATGTGAACCATGCACATCCCAATAAACAGCTGCCAAATAACAGATCAATTGCTGTGGCAGAACGCACATCTGATGTATTGGTTTTTGTGCGAAGAACTCCTTGAATCGGTCCCCCTCCAACGCTAATTAACCAGCACAGGCCAAGACAAAGCAAGACTGTGCACATCAGCATTGGTAGAAGTTCAAGTTGTCGGGGTAAAAAAATAAATACATTGGCAAGATCTTGTACCAACCAAATCCCCCAGAGGAATGCGGTCGATAACCACTGCGCAATTAGCCAATTGTTGCCAATCGATGAACCGGACTGATTCGATTCAAATACCCATCGTTCGAAGACCCAGAAACCAAGTCCATAGGTGATCACCCCAATGAGAAATGCAACGATATAGCCCGATAACGAGCTGTGAATTAGGGCAGAACTATTTCTAAATTCAAACGTGGATAAAACCAGAAATGAGGTGCTTAATGGTGCACCCCATTGGGTGAGCAGCAACATCGCAAGGGGAGGAATGAGGTACACCCAGGTGAATACTGCAGGCTGAGTAAAGACATGGCCTGGAACACTGAGACGACCCCATGCAGGATCGCCTCCGTTGAGAAGCCAACCGAGTATCAACACACTGATGGTTATCGCGCAAAGAAAAGCCATTTGCCATGACTTTGGAGTTCGACTCTGGTTGGCTAAAAGATATGGTCCTAAGGTTTGCAATGAATCATTGCTTATGACTGATATTAATGAGAGCGTAAAACCAGCAATCATCCAAGTGTTCGACGGTATGAAGTCCATATATCAATACATTTTGTTGGCTGAAAAAGATTGTTATGAAGAGCAGCTGTAATGGGATATTCCTCCCGCATAAATGTATGACTCTGGGCGTAAACGGTAATATTCGTCTTCAATCGCCTGAGTCTGCTCCTCGTAGGGATGATTCAAGACAGCTTGGATCTGATGAATTAATGAATAATCCCCACGACTAGCCTGCTCATAGGCTGGAACAATGAGCCACTCGCGCCAAGTATATTTCGGATTTGTCGCAAGCATGCTTTGTGAGACCATTCGTTGATCGTTTTCCTGCGTAATGAGCTGGTACCATTGATCAAACCAAGATATCCATTGCGTTTCTAGCTGCTCTGGAGGGGATTCATAAAAACTCTTTTTTAGAGTGGAAAAATTATTCGGTAGGTGCGAAAGTTCTCGGAAAAAGATTGTGTAGTCGACTTTTGAAAGCCCAAGCAGTTCAAGCAGCCGCTCGCAGAGCTGATGATTGTATTGAGATAAGCCCAGCTTTTTAGACCACATATCCTGCAGCTTTGCTTGCATATGTAATTCAAAATTTTTGCGAATTTGATCTAATTCCTCAAGATTTTTATCGTTATCAAGAATTAACAGCCTGAGAGATTTCCAAAACATATGGAAATTTGCTTCCGCAGCCACTGGTTGATTTAAGAAGGCAAAATGTCCACCGCCACCAATCCATGGCTGGAACTGTGCCTCAAAGAGTTCGCAGAAGCCAAACGGTCCATAATCAAGGGTGAATCCGCCGGCTGCACAATTATCACTGTTGAAATTACCTTGGCAGTAACCCACGCGTAGCCAGTTAGCGACTAAGGAAGAAAGACGTTCACGAAATGTACGAGCCAACAAAACGATCTGGTCAGAAAAATGGAGGGACTGATCAATTTCATTTGTATACTCTCGTGCGATTAGATGCATCACAATCATTTTTAATTCCTCGAAAGCTTGAGGATGGGCATCGAGTCGGGCCCGACGTGCAAACAACTCCAACTGCCCAACACGTAGAAATGAAGATGAAACCCTAGTGCTAATTGCTATGGGGTTCTCTACTAAAACATCAGGGTCCTGAGATTGGGATTGCTCTGAGTACCAGGGCCGCATCACTGTTTGCGATTGCGAGGCAAATAACGTCAATGATCGTGTCGTGGGAATTCCTAGGGCATGCATCAATTCTTGAGCCAAAAATTCGCGCACACTCGATCGCAGTACGGCACGTCCATCGGCGCCTCGGCAGTAGGGCGTTGGACCACTTCCTTTTAGTTGCATTTCCCAGCGCTTCTCATTTAAAAGGCCTTCAAAAACTGAGATTGCCCGCCCATCTCCGTAGCCATTCCCAGTTCCGAATGGACATTGTTGATTGTATTCAGTCCCATAAATTGATAGGGCATACCCAGTCGCCCAACCCATGCATTGAGGAGAGTTGATCGAGGCGTGATCTCCAGAAAACATTTTTATAAAATCACGGTCTTTGATCAGCACATCTTGAAGACCAAGCTCCTCAAACAAGTTATAACTATGCGTGATATAGACCGGCTCAGGTAGAGGAGTTGGATTGACCGGTACAAAATGTCCCGAACAGACTTCTCGCGCCTGATGATCATTTCCATCATCCTTAGAGCCGGGATCAGCTCTTAAATTTGTTTTGAATGAATAGTCGGCATGTCGGATGAACTCTTGAAACGACGTGATCCCTGTACTTGATAGTTGCTTTTCATGGGAAGACATCAGTCGCGACGACCACTTGGCATGTCAATCCATAATAGTCACGTTGGGTTGAGGCAAAGCAACAAACCAGGATCAATAAGTCGACTATGGAACAATTGATCGACCAAGACCACATTGAAATGTCAAATTGCCTCCATGTCTAACAATTGGTCCATAAGTGCCGCATAAAGCTGATTTCTCATCGTGAATAGGCACTCCTGCTCTTCGGCATGGCCGCCGGGCCAGCTTTCATAGGCTTGGTTGATCGCCCGATGCATCACACGGAGTGCATCCAGGCCTAATTCAATTGAAACAACTGTTTGATCCTGCTCCATCGATCAACAACTCGTAGTGCAAAGGTATGTTTGTTAAAGCCCCTGGGATTGTCGAAAAGCCCAAGCAGAAGCAGCCTGCTGCTGCTTCCAAGCCACTAGTAAGTCTTTGGCGATCGAGCGTAATTGGAGAAGATCATCCGAATTATCGATCTCTCTCGAGAATTTTTCGATCTCAAATTTTTGGCCAAGAGTCAAAGAGATTGGGTCCATTGGCTGGTGACTTGATGCGTCGAAAGTAATGGAAAAGCTTTGAAAGAGCAAATCACTTTTGTAGTCTCAGCAACTGTTTTGAAGATTTAGTGCTCAAGCCAATACATTCATGTCGTTACAGAACATGTCTTAACCCCATGCACCACAGCGATTTCACTCGTTGGATGGCTTAGACAAGATCCGCATCAAAGAGCTTCATGCATTTCTCCTGGGAAAAACATCAAACACTTTCCAGGAATGTAGCCAAGGCTGCAGACAAGGATATGGGATTTGCTGTTGCTCTGATGGGTGTTGGTCTCACACTTTTGTCGAAAGACCTCTTGTTGGTAGAGCAGCAACAATCCGGTTCTGAGCTCAATAAGAATACAACTAGGTAACAAAAACAACTGGCTTTTTTATTGCCAGGATCAATTTTAAAAGAATATCGAAATCATGATTGATTCAACTCTATTGGGTTGATCCATGAATCTCGTCAGCATCGATCAAGAAAACTCTTCTTGGTTAAGCATTGCCTCAGGTGTCGATTTTGCTGCAAGGGTGCATTGGTCAAAAGACACACTCGAGATTCTGGTTCTATCGAGTGAATCAATCACCCTCTTTTTCGACTAAACCTTTTTGCCCAATGCCGAATCAGTCGTGTGAAGCGACGTCTTTCTCGTTGATTGGTTGGGGCGTTTTAATTGCAGGTATCGCACATTTCACTGATAAAGAGGCTTCCAGTCGCTGAAGCTGCGCTTCGCGTAGTGCCTTGGCGAGGTCGAGGGTGCGGTCAGTCATCGGTTGGCGTTCCCATTAACCAACATCAGGTGTTTGTTAATGAAAGGGGGCCTTCAACATCTATATTCTACAATTTAGGCAGCATTTGACCCGTCTCAAGCAACTCAAATCCAACCGTAAGGATTTCAGGACACTTCTAGGTTTGACCCGCCAAGGAATCTGATGGTTGATGCAGGGATATGGATGTTGCTCCACATCAGGAAATAGTTCAAATTGATTC
>ERZ891134.1700-NODE-1700-length-14375-cov-8.234358_pt1 | contig 14375 bp, 15 predicted proteins | sample MGYA00520888_ERZ891134 | MGnify/ENA primary metagenome ERZ891134 (study PRJEB32303, sample SAMEA104408692) | aquatic metagenome | biome: Brackish water; feature: Coastal; material: water | place: Baltic Sea | collected 2014-10-23 | depth 10 m ... | reverse complement strand
AACTCGAGTTTACGGACATAGTGTCGAAACTAAAGGTGACGTGGCCGCGTCGTCGCTTTTTTAATCTAGTTTAGTGACAGTGTGTCGATTTTGCACACGGTTTTGGTCCTGAAAATGAGACAATTGCACAGATAAGTGACGAAATGTTTAAACTAAAGGTGACGGGCGGCTTACGCGACCGCGCGCTCCAGGCGGTCCAGGTCGTCGAGCCAGAGGGACTCGAGTGTCTTGGATTCCAGTTCCACCCGGGTGGTCTTGAGTTTGTCCACCAAGTCACGGAGGGAATCGACCCGTTCCATCGTCAGTGACCGGATTTGCATCTTGAGCAGTTTGGGATCATTGTCAATACCGAGGTGGACCATAGCCTCTTCGATTTCTACCAATGGACGGTTTGCCAACTGTAAAGACCCGTCAACCACGCACCGCACGAATTTCAGTTTGTTTGATTCCGTGGCGATCTCGCGCTCGAGGGTATCGAGTTCATATTGTTTCCGTGCTGCGTAGACGCCCAGACGCATGGTAGAATGTTCCTCGACAATCGCATCAACCGTGTCGAATTTCCGCACTTTGCCGGTGTTGTCAAACAGAACCATATTGGTGGTGGACACCTTTGATTCCAGTCGTAAGCCAGCGTGGGTGAGCATCGTTGAATCCGAACAAGTGAACTCGATGTCAACGCTCGTCTCCGTCGAGTCATCGACCACTCGCGACACGCTCTCGTTGCTCTGTAGCCACTCCTTATACGACTGGGTCCATGTCCCAATGGGGAGTTCAGTCACCCGTACCTTTTTCTGTGTGTTTCCGTGGACGCAAAACACCCCTCGGGTCATGTACCCTCCATCGCACGCGTCAATTGTTCCCGTGAAGCCGCGGTACGACGGAACAAGAGCCGGGATGACACGTCCATTGAGCCGGTCTCTCGTCGCACGAATGACATCGCGGACACAAAAATTGGGTATTTGGGTGCTAAATCCCGTCCCAATCCCGTTTGCACCGTTCACCAACACCATGGGGATGATGGGAGCGTACCGTTTGGGTTGCACAGTCTGTCCATCATCCGTGAGATAGTCCAGAACCGGGTCGTCGTTGGGGGGAAACACGAGCCGCGTTTCTGGGCGTAACCTCGTGAAAATATAACGTGCACTCGCGGCGTCCGATCCGCCCATGAGACGCGTACCGAACTGGCCCGACGGTTCGAGAAGATGGAGGTTATTCGATCCGGTGAAATCGCGGGCCATGGACACGATCGTCCCCTGCAACGACGCCTCCCCGTGATGATAGGCGGCAACCTCGGATACGTAGCCTGAAAACTGAGCCACTTTGATATCCTTCTCCAGACGCCGCTTGAAGGCAGCAAACAGGACCTTGCGTTGGGATGGTTTGAGCCCGTCGGCGACGTCCGGGATGGACCGTACCACATCAGCAGTCGAAAAATTGACCAGATCTTGGTGCACAAACTGCGAGATGCTGAGCGTCTCCACGTCGTATGGACGACACGACCCGTCGTGATTGACCACCCACTCCTTGCGGTCGTTTGCTCTCTTTTTCGAGAACGCGAGACTGAGTGCATCCTCCCGCGTTGTGTCGTCCGTAAACGTGATGACGTGGCGCTGGAGGTTGGAAAAGTAGTCGCGCGCATCGCTGCTCGTCGATGTTCCCAGCCCCTTGTAATACTTGACCGTCCACGATGTATGGTCACACGTCTCGCACCACGCATCATACTCCTGAACCGAAAAGAAGGATACGATATCCCGTCCCTTGGTGCATTTAATCAGCGGTGTGACAAACTCTGCCACAAAGCCCGGGATGGTGAGTAGACCAGGAAACTCGGCATCGAGAAAATTGATGACCAGTCCCTTGATGTGCGACCCATCGGCATCCGCATCTGTCATGATGACGAGTCTACCGTAGCGGAGGTCGGCCGTTGATGTATAGGCCTTGCGGTGCTCGAGTCCAAGAATCCGTTTGATGGCCTGTATCTCTGCATTCTTTGCCCCACCCGAGAAATTGTCTCGCACGTTGACCAGTTTGCCTCGCAGTGGAAACACACCAAAGGTTTTTCTGCCCACGACCGAGAGACCGGAGATGGCGAGGGATTTCGCAGAATCGCCCTCACACAGAATCAACGTGCACTCGTTTGATCTGGACGTCCCGGCATATGTCGCGTCATCGAGTTTTGGGATGGCGAGACGTGCCTTTTTGGCATCCTGCTTGGCAACGGAGGCGTCGAGTTTCTGGGTGGACAGTTTCTCGAGATGCTCGATGAGTCCAAACCGTTTCGAGGTGAGTTTCTTGAGCACCTCGGCCGGTATGTCGCATTTAGACCCGAATTTCGATGCGGGCGTGGTCAACACATCCTTTTGCTGATTCGAGAACTCGGGATTGACCACCGTCGAGACGACGATGAGCCCGAGTGCCTCGTTTATCATGGATGTGGTGGGCGTTGATTTCTTCATCGCTGTCTTTACCGCTTTGACCACTTGGTTTGATATGTGCGATATATGCGTTCCCCCACCACAGAATATTCCGTTGACAAAGCCGATCCTCGGCGGGGACGGTGTATCCGCACTGCCGAAATTTGGGAACAGGACAATCGACCATCGCTCCGTGTCGTACTGGATGTGCGGCACATCGGGGGCGACCATCTTTGCGTACTTTGCCAGCGTGTGACACACGACACGTTTGGTTCCAAACTTGACGCAACACGCCGTCGTGGCAGCAATGTCGTATACGCGGCGCGTAAACAGTTGGTGCATCGACTCGTCAATCTTTCCATCCGCAATGCCCAGTTTCTCGAAATCTGGAAAGACGGTAATCTTTGTGTACGATGTCGACCCCGGCTTGGCGTCGCGGACACTGGCCTTCCCGACCTTTTTCATGTTCTGCGTAAACTGCTGTCGGTACGTCTTGGTTCCATCGCATAAGTGCACCACGAACTTGACAGACCAGATATTTGCCAACTTGGCACCGAGTCCATTCCGTCCTCCGACAATACGTTCTTCCGTATCATCAAAGTTGGTGCCGGACAACATGTGCCCAAACACAACCTCCGGAACGTACGCGCCACCGTATTGACTCTGCTCAATCGGTAACGTCGTCCCGTCATTTTCTACCGTGAAACTTGTCTCGTTGACGGATACCTTGATCAGGGACACAGAGGTGTCGCGTACGCTATGATCTCGCGCATTCACCAGGATTTCGTCGAAAATCTTGTACAGGACGCCGTTGACGGGCACCGTTTTTAGAACGATGCGGTCATTTTCAACAACGTATACCTCGCGATCAATTGTCGAGTTGGCGCCGGTGTACATATCCGGACGTTGCAGCACATGATCAATTTGGTCGAGTTTCAAGACTTTCATTTTCAAATCTGAATGAACATGGTTGACCATCTTGACATGGAAATGGACGACTCTGCCTCAGATTGCGCCGATTCTATCGCGGATGACGACGCGGTAGAAGACATGGGCGATGAGGGGGGCGGTGAGGACGCGGAGGACGCGGATGACGTGGAGATTGCGGTCAGCGACTATGGAGAAGATGATTCGGATGTGGACGAGACGTGTACGTACAACCCAACCACAAAGACGTTTTCCACGCGGACAGAGGCCGCGTACCAGAACGTGCTCGTTGAGAGCGACGGGGAGTATCCCGACTATTTTGTTGCGTGACTGTAAGCATGTCAAACCGACTCATCTCACGCGTCACGATCAAGCCGTCGACGCGGCGCGACAAAAAATTCATGGCACAGTTCACGGATGCGTCCGGAAAACGTATCAAGACGACGCATTTCGGTGGGGCCGGGTGTATGGATTTCATCAAATACTCGAACCTGGACCCGACCCACGCGAAGAAAAAACGTCTCCAGTACATCAAACGCCACCGCGTTCGAGAATCGTGGCGAGATCCGACGAGTGCCGGGACGCTGAGTCGTTACATTTTGTGGGAAAAACCATCGTTGAATGCGTCTCTCAAAAAGTACCGGATGATGTTCCGACTCGACTGATGTTCAGTCCTCTGCGTCCTCGTTGAATTTCGGCGCGAGATAAAACCCCAGCGAGACGTGTGTGTTTTTCATCTTGAATCCGAGCGGCATTTCGGGCTGCATGACCACGCTCGTCACCTCGAAGAGTTTCGACACTTTGAGAATGGATACCAAATACCGCAGGGCGAATCGCATTCCCGTCTCCCACGGCTCCATCTGCGTCGTTGTTTTCACGAGCACGGTCGCCGTTCCGAGGTCTGCGTCGACCGTCAGTTCCAAGGCATGTTTTTTCGGCCGTAAACACACACAATCACCGAGCGTCGCCATGTCTTTCATTCGCATCATCAACTCGGTCGAACTCACATCAATCGTGGTTCCCGACATCTGTGGCGGCTCCATCTCTTCCATCTCGATATCAAACAATTTCAGGCATGCATGTACATCACCACCGTCCATGCACACATTGGCAATGTCTGCACCGGGACTGATGTCCAACTCAACATCATTACCGACTTTCCCCAGATCGAGCACCTTGAGGAAATTCGAGATGTGGACAACGGCCTGGCACCCGGGCTGCAGTTCGGAGACGGAGACGACACACTCAATACACGTCACGGAAACGTGTGTTGAGTCTAAAAGGATGGCGGTGGCAAGGGGTCCCTGGAACTCAAATCGAATATACTCGGAGAAATCCCGGACCGCCTGAAGAATGGTCACGAGCGATGTTTTATCGGGAAAGGTCACCTTCATATCAGCATTTAAACAAAATTCAAATGACAACTGTTCTATCCGGTCCGGGGGTATATGACGCCAAGGACGCGGCGAGTTTCTTCTTTAGTTTCTTTGCCTTCTTTTCTTTCTTTTTCTTTTTCTTCCTGGCCAGTTCGTCGGCATCGGGCGGGGCATACATCGGTTGGTGTTCCGGGGGGTCGGAGAGTGTCGGTACGTCAGCGTCCTGCAGCGTCATGGAGAGTTGTGGGATCTTGCGTCGGTATAATTGCTGCATACCGACCGAATGCTGCATATTTTTGCTGAGCCGGATGATATCTTTCGGCGTGGTCTCGTTAAAATCAACGGCGCTTATCCGCGAATGACGAAGCATCCGAATCGTAAAATTTTTGTGAAAGAGTTCCTCCAGGACGCGGTTGACATACTTGGTAAACGAGTTGCGTTTTTCATATGGGTGCCCATGCGTATCCATGATGAGCCACTCTCGTGGGGTGTTTTGCATGTTGAAAGCAATGATCCTGGCGAGTTCGTCGGGAAGATAACGCGAGAACCGTCCGTACGATTTGCTCGTCTTATATGTGTGGAGCACGAGGAACGACTTTCCGCTGTGGGGACTGAGGAATACGTGGTTGTATTTCTTATTATCATACCGCCGCCCGGTGCGTTGATCAATCGCCACGCGGACGTTCCCATAATCCGCTCGAACCGGGTCGATGAGGCAGTATAGCGATAACAACAGATGCCGATCGGAGCCGTACTCTGTCCTGGCGAGTTCGCGTTCTTTCTTTAAGACATCCGACCACTCGACCCAGTTCACGATCTCACGCGAGGTGGCTTCCATGGTTGACGAACGCTCAAACTGCGCCTCGTTCATACTCTTCAGTTTGGAACTCCACGCGACTCGCTTCGAACAGTACTTTGATCCGAGGGGCTCTGAATGTTTCAGTAGACTGCAAATGCTCGCGACCAACAGTTTTTTGGCGTGCTCGGATGACTGCGTTTGTCCCTGCAAGACAAGAAACATCTCATCGGGGTGTGTAATCACTTCCTCGATGGTCGTCTTGTTGGTTATATCCAGCCATTTCTGTAATTGTCTCACGTACTGGGATCTCGACGAATCGGAGATGGCCCCAGTTGGAAAGAGCGACTCAATATCTGCGCGTTCCGTCATGCAGCGTGTACAGTACCCAAGCAAAAAGATTCGCGTACAAATCGCGCACGCTGCAACATTATCTTGGTCAACTGTACCCAGAACATGATCGACCAGATTCTTTCCCTCGAAACGCTCCCATCAACGCTCGCCGTGTTGGCCGTCCTTGTCTACATCCTCGGCAAATACAAGTCGAGTGTCTGCGGTGAGAACGCAACCTGTAACTCGGTCCTCGATAACGCCAATACCATCTCGATCGCGTCGTTGGTCAGTGCCATTCTTCTCTTTCTGCTCATCTGCTGCGGGTTTATTACGATCAGCGGCTCGATGAGTTCTGGCATGTATGGCGGTGGATACGGCGGGGGATATTATTAAAAATGTTTTTTTCCGATACGTTTGAAGCCGCGTTCGATCAATTTTCACGCGGGTTTGAGCGACTCGAGACCTTGACGCCATTCGTCAACGTCTCTACCATTTCATTTGTATCGCACATCTCCGGTGGGGGGTGCGATCTTTTCAAGACCGTCCTCGCACTCGACGGGACGCGCCTCAAAACGGGCGACACGTGTCTCGCGAAAGCGAGCACATTCACGAGCAATACGGTCGACATGATCCCGTTTCCGTCACACGCACCGTCGGTTCACGTCCGCATCTTCTGCTCAAAAGGAAAAGCACTCATCACGGGATGTAAATCGATCGTCGAGTGCGTCGCGGCACTCGATGATCTGTGCTCTGCGGCAGGCTTGTGCAATGTCGACTTTACATTTCCATCGTGTCGGTTAATAAACGCAAACTGTAGTATCGGACACCCAATCTCGCTCACGCGCTTAATCACACGGCTCTCAACGAACCCGGCAGTCACATACGTCGACAAACCAGAGCGGCAACACCGCGTGGTCGCCACGATTTCAAATGGAACCAAATGCCAATTTTATGCAAGCGGCAAGTTTTCTGTACACGGCAAATGCATCGACCAGGTGTATACGACCATCAGCGCACTCGAACCTGTCGTCCATCAAGCAATGTAAATGTCCTTATACTCGGTGTACGTCTCGTGCGTGGGACTGTTCCACTTATTGGAGCCTCCACCGTAGAAAGTAACGAAATTGATATTCGAAATTCTCACCTTGTCGGAATCACGCCATAGAATATCGTCCACGCGCCTGGTAGTACCGTTGACCGTCATCTCCAACGATCCATCCTTCTTTTTTGGCGTGTTGAGTTTGATTTTCATACGCATCGTATTCCAGCCTTTTTTTAGGGGCAATTCACCGTGCCACAGATCATGTCCGGTTCGATTACCGGGGTCGGTGACGCGTTTATATGACGCGCCCTGACGATCGTACGACTTTTTATAGTGCCCGTCGACAGGCAAGTAGATGTACCCGATCGCATAGGCATCCTTGTTGTTTTTGGAACGGAACATAAACCGAACAGATCCTTCATCCTTCTTCCAGTCACCACCCGTCGCACACTCTTTCGACGACGTGCCGAGACACACCCCTGGCAACTTCCCACCCTTTTTCCACTCAAACGACTCGGGAAAGTTGACACTATACCCAAACTCGAGCGTCTCGGCAGGAAACTTGTTTAGGGGAAGGGCAGATACTTTGGCGCCCGAGGACGCACCGTGGGCGTTCTTTCCGTACCGGATCTTGAGCACCCCATTCTTTACGCTCATTCTTTCCTGGTTGCCAATGTACTGCGTGTTCCACGGCGACTTTTTCTTCTGGAGGATCGTGTCGACGGGGAGGTTTGTTTTATTGACGGATTCGCTCGGCTTTTCTCCCGACGCGGCATCGCCCGTCGGCGACACAGTGTCCTGGCGCGTCATGATGAACAGCACGAGGACCACGAGACAGGAGATCCATCCCGCAAATGAAGCGGACAGAACCACAAGCAACATGGACGGAGTATGGGTCGTCTCTGATTCTGATCAACATTTTGTTGCGGAAGAGTACAGTGTGCGATTGCATGACATTTGATGGGATGGGTGAGAAAGACGATCAGTCTACTACACACGACACTCCTCATGACATGGGTGTCCAGTGCGACAACGGAACAATTTTCGAATTCATCGGGGTCCTTGATGACCTACTGTACCTTTGATACGCGTCCTTTCGTCACGTGCCCCGAAGACGGGGGTATCTACGGCCTGGGAATCTCGGTCGCGAATACGATCGAGTTGTACCAAGGCAACGAGATGTCCGGCGAATACGAACCGGTCTGTCTGTCGTCCAGACAAGAAGTCCTCGACAAACTCGAGGCCTGCGAATGTGACGCAGCCGTGGGTGATTTTTCGTACAAATTATTCCCCGAAATCCGCGACACCGGCATTCAACTCTCCACGCCGTACCACCCAACCACATACCTCATTGTGCAGCGCAACATTCCAAGGGACAGTTCATCGATTTGGGAACTGTTTGAGCCGTTCACAGTCGGTCTCTGGCTCCTGGTTATATTCACACCCCTCGCGCTCGCCGTGTTTATGACCTTCTTTTCGTGGGCCATCAGCCGCTACAAAAAAACGAAATTCTCGATGGGGGTGTTTCCGCAGTACATGTTTCAGAATGCACTGGCGTTTCTGAATGACTATACGAGCGTGCAGTACATGGAATGGCAAGGGCCGTCGTCATACATGCTCGTCCTCAAATTTCTTCTTCAGTCCATGCTTGTGGCATACGCCTTCCTCTGCCTGATTGTGACCAGTGTGTATACGGCCGAACTCACGAATATCATCCTGCGCAACAGTTTACGTCAGGAAACCGAGACGTTCGAGAGTATCGTCAAGGGCACGACCACCTTATCGGTCCCGATCGAAATGCAACAGTATTTCCGGACACGGTACAATGTGGAGACGACCCTATGGGTCCCGGATACAACGCAAAATTTCACCGACCAACTGGAATACCTGCGCACTGGCGCGATTGATGGGATCGTGACAACGGGCGAGACGGCAGTATGGGCCATCAGGACCCAGAACCCCGAGTGTCGTCTTTCTGTCAATCCCGAGGCGTATACGCTCAACTCGGGACAAGTCATTCTGTACAGTCCATGCGTCAGCGCGGAAGACGTCCTTGTTCGCGACCGCCTCATCGTTGAGTTTACGCAACGCGGTGTATTCGAGTTTGTGGCCCAATCGATCCTCGGGGACTTTGATGTCTCGTCCACACTCGCGGGGTGTGTCGGACCCGCCGAATCGGTCATTTCTGTCCACGACGTAGCAGGTGGATGGGTCATTCTCGCCGTCGGGGTCGCTGCGCCGTTTCTGTTTGCACTGAGTCGGTACCTCTACTTTTTTATCAAAAAGTGTATCGCCGTCTACGGCAGTTTCTTTGTTGTGAGTAGTCCACCGGCGTCCGAAACGCACATGGAGCACGATCACGGGTGCACGGTTCGTGGAGGCGACGATACTCTCCTTGGCGTCAGACCGGTACGTATCTCCAACGCCACGTCATGTACGTGCGGCGCGACACCACCATCGTCAAAAACGGATACCAGTCACACGAGCGACACCCACCGGAGTCGGTCGGTGTACCCAGATTGGTACCAAACAATCTACAGCAGCGGACCGGTTGCGGTGACACGTCCATCGATTGGCGGGACGTCGTACGCCGGTGGCGCGACGCCAGTGCCGTCGCCCAGGAGCAGTTGTGATGCGTGTGTGCGAACGTCGCGAGACGGATTCGCAACGACACAGTTTGATGAACCGTCCTTCAATATCCGGGTCCCAGACCTGCAACCTGCCGAGACTGGATCGTCCATTGAACTCAAATTTCGAGATGGACGGGACGACGGACCATAACAAAATTGCATTGGTACATCACGCGATGAATTCAATCACGATTAATTCATATGGAGCGCATATTCCAAATGAATTTCATAGCATCGTGACCGGCGCGAAGCGGGACCTCACACAGTATATCGAGGTTGGGTACCCGGACAAAATCAAGGTCCCGGTGAAATTCTTCAAGACGGTACCGTCCGGGCTCCGCGTTCCACCGACCTATATCACCAGGCAACGCGCGCTCGTATACACGGATGAGCGCGGTACGCCAGAACAGTTTAAACCCATGTTTCATGGAAGGTTGCACGATACACAGAAAATCATGACCAAAAAAGCATACATTGAGTTATGTGGTTCTGGGTGCGCGACGCTGGTCATGCCAACCGGAACGGGAAAAACCGTATGTGCCCTCTACCTTGCCATGCAACTCGGTCTGAAACCCATCGTGCTGGTCCACAAGGGGTTTTTGGCAGAGCAGTGGAAATCCCGTATCGCACAGTATTTCGGTCCGGATATCAGGGTCGCAATCGTCAAGGGAAACACGGTCGATACCTCATCCTGTGATATCGTCGTCGGACTCATCCAGACCTTTGTTTCGAAACAGATGCAACTCCCCACCTCGTGCGGCACGCTCATCATCGACGAAGCGCACCATATCGCCGCCAAACAGTTTCGGCAGATCGTGATGAAATTGATGACCAATCAACAGTATGTCCTTGGACTCAGCGCGACACCCACGCGCAAAGACGGTATCGATATCCGTCCGCTCATCGGTTCGTATATTACGTACGAGGATGTGTTGCCAGACCATATTATTGGCTCGTCCGCGCCACCGGCCGTCTCGGTGCATATGCACATGTACGCGGACCAGTCGTATACGCAACAGAATCAACCACTCACGAAATGGGGGAAGATTTCCTATTCTGAACTCATCACCATGGTCTCTGAAAATGACGCCAGAACAGCGTTCATTTGCGATCTGATTCAACAGCACCCGACGCGAAATATCCTCGTCTTATCGCACCGGCGGAAGCAGTGTACCAAACTCCACGACACGCTGAAATCACGCGGACTGGATGTGGCCCTCTTTGTTCCAAAGACGGGGAAACACGCGACCCATGATCCGCCGGCAAGCCGGATCGTCGTGAGTACATTCAGTTACGTGTCCGAAGGCTTTGATGTTGCCAGGCTCGATTGCGTGGTCTTTGCCACACCAGCCTCGAATTTGAAACAGTCGGTTGGCCGGATCTTGCGTCGTCCGGACGGTGATCCCATCGTGATTGATATTTGCGACGCGTGGGGGATTTTGAATGCGCAAACCAGCAAACGCCGCTCGTATTACCGCGGGAACAAGTACACCGTGTACACAAAGTACAACAAGACCAGCGTGGCGAAACCAGTCGCGCGCGCCGAACCACCCGCCTCCACACCCCTCTTTTTACCCGATTGATCTGTTACAGAATCACTTGAATCATACCGATAATCACGGCGACGATGATCAGCGCCGCGCCAATGCCTTGGAGACGTGCATCCTTCGTCAAGATCTGGACGATCGATTCGTCGCCTTTCCTGATATCGTCAGGAATCCCGATCAGGGCTTCCTCCGCCTTCGTTATGAGCGAGGCGGCAGAGGTTGGGATTCCGTATGACGCCAGGATGGTCCCGAACGGCGTTCCGGTATCTGCCGGGCCGTCGTAGACATACGCGTCGGCGTCGGGTGGAGACGGTGCGGCAGTGGGTGCAGACGTCGTGGCGTCGGGTGGAGACGTTTCCCAGTATGTATCGCGCGTGGTCGACCCCTCATCCGTCAAGTCGTCAAACGTATTCTGGTCGTTGAGAACGACCCCGTACGCCCGCATCTGTTCCTCAATGATATCTGCCGTCGTGGCCAGTCCGTTCAGCGGAAGGCGCTCGTATTCCGTTGTCGCGGTGTCCATCTTCTTGCACTTGAGAAAGATAATTTTGTATCGATGAATAGCGCGACGGATTTACTCGGCGAAAAACTTCGCACATTTTTCGAGGATATTGATCACGCAAACATCGCGATCGCCGTGCTCACGGACCGCGTTGCGTTCCCCAAGCGCACGATCGATTGGTATATCACGACATATACCCGCAGGCATGCGGTGTTTATTCAGCGTCCATCTGGACGCGTCCTCGATCTTCACTCCTCGTATAAAGCACAGTTGAAATCCTTCTCGAAAAAACAGTTTGATATTTTTAAGCGGGGGACAGAAATCACCTTCAACCTCAACGGGCAAGCGTGTACGACAACCATCGCGCAATTAAACTTTGCGCGGTGGTTTATAGCATTCGACGTCTATAAACATTTTACCGAGCAGAAAACGTCGATCGAACGGGAGATGAAGAGCCAGGCCAAGTCGCGATCGACACGAACATCGAAACAGCACAAGCCGGTGTGTGGCTTTACAGATCTCAAGACCCGGGTCGTATTCGAGTGACCCCCGGTTCTAGAGACCAAGCCCCTTGACGAGGGCAAAGAGACCGAGGATACCCGACAACTCGCGGTTCGACATGATCATGACCCCGATATTCGTCAGTGCACACATGATGACCGCGGCAATGGACAGCACGATGGGCGTATACTTTTTGATGAACCGCACGTGTTCGGAATCGGTGGGCGTTGGTTTGCGCAGGACGGTATGAATAAGAAACATGGCACCAAGCAGCATCACCACAAGATTCAGGAGACCCGTGAATTTTCCCAGGAAGGTCAGGAAGTCTTGGGTCCGTACATTGAAGGATGAGACGAGTGACATTGCGCGCGCGTATGTGAAAGGACAACATTATGTTGCACGACTGTAATCAACCCAATGCCATACCACACGACCGATCACATTTCCGGAGAGGATCGGCGTCACGAAGATTACCTTCCCTATGCGCGTCCTGCCATCGAGACCACGCGTCGGTTGTTTATCGATAGCCGCGACGCGTCCGTCTACGCGCCCTTTGATTTCATCATCAAACTGGATGACGACGTATCGCGCGGCCGGTACCGCAACGTGAAATCAATCGAATTAAAGGCCGCGACCATCCCGAAGGTGAGCGGAGAAGATTACGTTGTCCTGGACATTGACGAATTGAGGGACTCAAACATCGACTCGAGCGTACCATCCTTGAATGATGGATTTGCACTGTGCTTTTACGACAATTCGTCACTTTCCGCTGGAGAAATCAAAGTCATCGATAAGATCTTCAACCAGAAGGCAGAATTCAATCCACCCATTACGCTCGACAAAATGAAAGTGCGTATCCGGAAACACGACGGGTCCATCGTCACCCCGACGGAAACTGCAAACGCATCGAATGTGTCACTACTCTTTGAACTTACAATCTTGAAATGAAAATCCTCATGTCTGTAAACGCCGAATATCGCCATACCGAAGATTTTCTTTGATATTGATCATGGTTTTCTCGAGCACAAACAACGAATTGCTCTTGTTTTTGTCGGGACGCGGCATGATCAGTGTCCACACGCGCTTCGATGGTGTATCGTGGTAGGTATGGAGGGTACATTCCACGATGGTCCCGTCGGGAAGATCCGTTGGCGCCGCCAGGACGCCAGCCTTGGTATACCGTTTCGTCGACTGGTTATATATCATGAGCGCACCGCCCTTCCACATAAAATCAACAGAGTGCGTCGTTTTGAGTTTAAAGAACCGGTCATGGTGCCCAAACACAATCGGGTCATCATACGGCATAAACACGAACCCGTCGTTCACGAAACGCGGGTCATGAAGATGCATGCCATTCAGCGGTGCCTCGTTGAGAGAAACAAACCGTTTAATGTCGAGGACCAGCGTATCCGTGTCGGATGGCGTATAGGTCATCCGGAGCGCACACTCGACGGCGCCGAGACGCTGGGCAAACGGTTTTTGGAATTGGGGAAACGAGGCCAGGATCACGACATCGAAGACGAGAAATGTCCACCGACCAGAGACCCGATTCAATACCAATTCGCCGTCGAGTACGGTACCGTGTCCCTGACACAATGCATCCGGGACGCGTTGAATAAAAACACCGTACGCCTGGTCCATCTTCCTGTCAAATAACGAAACGAGGTGGGTCCCGGGCGCGTAATCATACATAAATAAACACGCGCGTACCCCATCCGTCTTTGTGGCGACGCCGTACGCGTGCTGACGAATAACGTCAAAATGCGTTGCCGAGTCGATGGAGAGGGGTTGGGGACCGGGGAACGCGATCGGGCCCGGGGGGTCGTCATGATCACGCAGGGCAGTGGCCAGTGCCTGGCGAATCAAGTTTCCCGTTTGTTCGATAAACGCGAAACAGGTCAAGTCTGTGCCCGGGAACGTCCGTGAATCCGTCGAAATATCCCACATCTCGCGCTTCTTCTGCGGTGAATTCGTTCCATCGTAGACTGGAGAATCTGGCGACACCAACGCCATGATTCTTTCTTATTTTTGTTTTGTCCGGTCAGTTTCCTCTGCAGACTTTTTCAGCGGATTGGATTTCGACGCGACTTGGCGTTCCGGGTAAATCGTCTTGGTCAGCGCGGTTGCGATGTACGCGAGAATCGTGATAAAGACCGCAACGTATAAGAGGCCGCTGTTGCCAACATATTTGTACAGTCCACCCCCCTTCTGGAACAACGATTTGATCCAATCGTTCCAACTCAATGCGGCGACAAAGCCCATCGATGAGACAATGAGGTCCACGAATGCCTTGTTAAAGTCTGAAAT
>ERZ891134.1698-NODE-1698-length-14398-cov-7.607544_pt1 | contig 14398 bp, 7 predicted proteins | sample MGYA00520888_ERZ891134 | MGnify/ENA primary metagenome ERZ891134 (study PRJEB32303, sample SAMEA104408692) | aquatic metagenome | biome: Brackish water; feature: Coastal; material: water | place: Baltic Sea | collected 2014-10-23 | depth 10 m ... | reverse complement strand
CATGGGTGGCAATCTGTGCAGGCAGGCTTGTGTTTTCAAAGTTGCGCAGGCGTTGCATCGACGTGACAGTACACAGAGCCGAGCGTGTTGGCCTTAGGCCAACACGTCCTTGATCACCTGCCCGTGCACATTTGTCAGCCGTCTCTCCAGGCCGTTGTGGTAGAAGGTCAGCCGCTCGTGGTCGAGCCCCATCAGGTGCAGGAGTGTTGCGTTGAAGTCGTAGACCGTCGTTGGATTGACGGCCGCCTTGAAGCCAAACTCATCGCTCTCGCCATAACTGAAGCCCTGCTTGACCCCAGCCCCCGTGAGAAAACATGTAAACGCGTCGGGGTTGTGATCACGGCCAGTGCCATTGGCCTGCAGGAAAGGCATGCGGCCAAACTCAGTCGCCCAGACCACGAGCGTGTGGTCGAGCAGCCCTCGCTGTTTCATGTCGGCAATCAGGGCCGCCGTCGGCTGATCCATGACCTCGGCCTGCATGGCATGCGTCTTGAGGATGTTGGAATGGGAGTCCCAGTTGGTGATACCATTGCCGCCCGAGGGATCGCTCCCGTTAAACAGCTGCACCACTCGCACACCCTTTTCGATCAGCCGCCGGGCGAGGATGCAGTTCTTGGCATACTCGCGACGGAGCTCGCTGCCATCTTCCACACCATACGACTGCAGCGTCGCCGCAGACTCGTCAGAAAGATCCATCACATCCGGCACTGAGAGCTGCATCCGGCCCGCGAGTTCGTAGCTGGCAATGCGACCCGCAAGATTGGCATCGCCTGGATAGCGATCGAGGTGCTCGGCATTGAGTCGCTGCAGCAGGTCATTTGTGCGACGGTCCGCGTCAGCCGTCAACGCAGCTGGGCGGGCAAGGTTGCTCGGCGGATTCTTGGCGTTGAAGTCGGTGCCCTGAAAGGCGGCCGGCAGAAAGCCGTTGCCGAAGTTGTTCTTACCACTGCGTGCCAGACCGCGGGGGTCGTTGATCGCCACAAACGCCGGCAGTTCTTGGTTCTCAGTGCCAAGGGCATAGGTCACCCAGGCTCCAAACGATGGAAAGCCTTCCATCGTGAAGCCGGTGTTCATGAAGTTTTCTCCCTGCGGATGGGCGCTGGTGTCGGTGGTCAGCGAATGCAGGAAGCAGAAGTCATCCACCAGCCCACCGAGGTGCGGCAGGAGATCAGAGACCATCTTGCCTGTCTCGCCCCGTGGCCGAAACTCCCAGAACGGCTTGGCGATATTTCCCGTGGGCCCCTCGAAGGTCACCTCTGGGATGCCTGGTGGCTTCTGGCCATCAAACGTTGTCAACGCCGGCTTGTAGTCGAAGGTGTCGACATGGCTCACCGCTCCCGGCAGGTAGATCACGAGCACCTGCTTCGCCGCTGCCTCAAAGTGTGGCGGCCGCACGGCGTAGGGACGATTGGGGTCGATCGACGGCCGCAGGGGCGACTTCCCACCGACCGTCAGCGACTCGTTGCCGAGCAGTTGCTCACCGTGCAGCAGGCTCGCGAGCCCCAGGCCCGCAGCCGACAGCCCAGCGGTGCCGAGGAAGCTGCGGCGGTCAAGCAGCCGACGGCCGTGAGGCGAGAGGTGTTCTGGTTCTGACATCAGATAACCCTTAGGGCAAGAACGCAAACTCGTTGGAGTTGATCAGGGCACGGCAGACCAGCGACAGGTCACCTCCTCGGATCTCTTCCTGGCAGGCAGTCAGCTCATCTTCGGTCGGCGGTCGGCCGAGTAGCCGCTCAAAGCAGAGGGCGATGGCGGCGTCTGGCTGACCGTCTGCCTCGCTTATGGCGCGGGCGGCGATCCGCTCGGCCTGGTCGATCACAAACGCACTGTTGAGCAGGTTCAAGGCCTGCAGCGGTGTCGTCGAGACAGGCCGCTTGGCACGCACCTGCCCGCAGTCGGGAAAATCGAAGGCCGTGAAGAGCTGATCATCGACCCGTCGCATCCGCTCCTGGTAGAGCATTCGCCGCCAGGTCTCGGGACCATGGTTGTCGACCACCTGCCACTGGGCGTAGGTCGCTTTCTCGTTGTGGATGCGGTAGCTGCGGCCTCCCACGGAGGGATCGAGGTCGCCCGATGCCTGCAGGATCGTGTCGCGGATCACCTCCGCCTCCACCCGCTTCGGTGGAAACCGCCAGAGCAGCTGTGAACTGGCATCGATCGTGAGAGCTTCGTCACGCGGACGGCTCGACTGCCGAAACGCGGTCGACATCACCATCAGGCGAATCAGCGACTTCGTAGACCAGGCAGGCCCCACAGAGACGCTCGGCGCCACAAACTCAGCCGCAAGCCAGTCGAGCAGGGCAGGGTGTGTTGGCGGCGCACCGGCATTGCCAAAGTCACTCGTTGTGGGCACCAGCCCGCTGCCAAAGATGTGGTGCCAGACCCGATTGACCATCACCCGTGCGGTCAGCGGATTGCTACCACTGGTAATCCATCCAGCGAAGGCACGACGCCGCTGCGGGCCAGGTGATGCGGAGGTCAGGTCAAGGTCGCCGGCCAGCGTCTGGGGACCTGCTGGAAACACCTCATCCCGCGGGTTCTCGGGGCTTCCCCGCAGCAACACGCGGGTCACCTCCGGCTCTGTCAGCCGACCCACAAAACTCGGCCTCGGACCTTCTTCGGCCAGCAGCACGATCAGCCGCTGAATCTCGGCAAGCACTGGCTCCCGCTCGGGGTGTTCCTGCGGCAGTTTCTTATTCACTGACCAGGTGCCAACCCAGGGCCTCCAGGTTCCGTCGTCGGCACGAATATCGACGTCAAACTCATACCGCGGCAGGTTTGGTTTCTTCTCGAGATAGTCCGTCTCGTAGAAATACTCTCGGTTGTTGCTGAGCCTCAGCCGATCAATCGTTTCCGGCTTGTCAAAATCGAACTGCACCCAGGGCGACTCTCCACCTTTCTCGGTTTTGACCCGCCAGATCATCGTCCCGTAGCTGCCGTCGTTGAGCCGCACGATCGGGTTCCGAGTTTCAAAGCCATCCTCTGGAAAGCCAGAGAGACGGGTGCCGCGACTGGCGAGGGCAAGATTGAGATCCCGATCGGCTGGGCCCAACACCTCAAGCTCATCCAAGAAAATGGCGGGCATCTTAAACCGCACGCGGAGAGCCTGGGTCGTGACCGGCTTGAAGTGGAGTTCGCGGTAGGCACCCCAGTTCTCTTCCCAGCCACCAAGGGCCTGCAGTTCGCGACGGCAGGCAACGATCTGCTCCCAGAGTTCATCACCCCGCACCTGGAGCGGATGATCACCCGCATACTCTGGTTGCCGACTGCCAAACTCCACATCCTGAAACACGGCCGTCATCGCGTAGTAGTCGCGTGTGGAGATCGGGTCGAACTTATGGTTGTGGCAGCGGGCACAGCCGATGGTGACCCCCATCACCGACGCACCGACGGTCTGCATCACCTCATCCATGCGGTCTGCACGGGCCTGTCGGATCGCCGTCGGCTCCCTCCCGACCGTCGCCGCAGGCACATGCGGCCCCGCGACGAGAAAGCCGGTGGCTTCACCGGCGCCGAGGGTATCGCCGGCAATCTGCTCACGGAGGAACTGGTCGTACGGCATGTCGTTGTTGAACGCACGGATCACATAGTCGCGATAGACCCAGGCGTTCTTGCGATAGAGGTTTGCCTCTGAGCCATTGGTCTCGGCCCAACGGATCACATCAAGCCAGTGCTGGGCCCAGCGTTCACCGAAGTGCGGCGATGCCAGCAGCCGCTCGACCGCCGCGGCATAGGCATCGTCAGGGTCACGTGCACTGGCCTGGAGAAACGCGTTCATCTCCTCAGGCGTGGGCGGCAGGCCTGTGAGCACCACGGAGAGCCGCTTCAGCAACGCTCTCGACTCAGCAGCGGGCGAGTAGCCGAGCGACTCCTCTTCCAGCCGAGCAAGCAGAAATGCGTCGATCGGTGTTCGCACATCTTCCGCAACGGCCACGTGGGGCACCGCAGGACGCACCACCGGCTGAAATGACCAGAGATCGACCTCATCATCGATCACAGCATTCATCTGCCCGGGCCAGATGGCCCCTTGCTCAATCCAGGCGGCGAGCAGGTCAATCTCCGCAGCAGGAATCTGATCCTCATCTGGCGGCATCTTCATCTCAGGATCGAGATGCTTGACCACATCAAGCAGGTAGCTGTTTTGCGGGTGCCCGGGCACGACGGCAGCGAGCCCTGAGTCGCCGCCACGCAGCATCCTGGGCCGACGATCAAGCCGCAGCCCCGACTCCTGCTCGTCTTCTCCATGGCAGTGCCAGCACCGCTGCTCCAGGATCGGCGCGATGTCTCGCGCAAAGTCAACGGTGTCGGCAACGCCGCTGCCGCTGACAAATAGGAGGCCTGCGACCACGAGCAGAGAACGTCCGTCACGCATGCGTGTCATAGCGCATCCCTCCAGCCGGCAGCAAGCTGCTCTGAGAGCTGTCTCACAAGTTCTGGGTGCTCACTGGCCACGTTGGCGGTTTCCTGGGGATCATTTCGATGATCAAACAGTTCGACGTAGATCGGCTCTGCCGTTGGATCACGATGATCCCGCCAGACAACAAGCCGATGCGTGTCGGTCCGCATCGTGTAGCCCATCAGGTGCTGTTCGAAGAGCTCACGGTCCCAGCGATCTCCCTGCTGGTCGATGATCCGCTGCTCGACCTCTTCAATCAGTGGCCCAAACCAGGTCTCCCGCATTTCTTCCGACAGCGGATTGGCCGCCCATTCACGCAGCGCCGGATTGGGATACTGGCTAAAGGCCGCCTTCTTCCAGGCCTGCCCCGGCTCACTGAGTAAGGGCACAAAACTATGCCCCTCGAGATGCTCCGGTCGCGAGACGTCTGCCAGTTCACAGAGCGTGGGAAACAGGTCGACGAGTTCCACGAGGGCATCGCTCGACTGCCCGCGAGCCGCCATACCCGGCGCCGAGATGATCAAGGGCACACGGGTGGCGATCTCATAGTTAGTCGCCTTGCCCCACACGCCCATGTCACCGAGATGCCAGCCATGGTCACCCCAGACAACGACAATCGTGTTGTCTCGTAGGCCGGCTTCATCGAGCGCCGCAAGCAGCAGTCCCACCTGGGCATCCACATAACTCGTGCTGGCGAGGTACGCGTGCTTGAGTCTGCGAGCGAGGGCCTCGTCCAGCGGACCGTGCTTGGGAATATTGGACCGGGTGCGGAGTTCAAAGGAGGCATGCAGTCCCATGGCGGCGCCGCCGGCAGGTGGCTGGCCACCATCGATCAGCGGAATCTCACTCGGTTCGTAGAGATCCCAATACCGCTTCGGTGCACACCAGTTGAGATGAGGGAGGTGAAAGCCCATCGCGAGAAAGAACGGCTTCCCGGCGGAAGCCATCTGCTTCATCGTCTTGATTGCCAGCAGCGTGTTGTAGCCGTCGACGTATTCGTGATCGGCGACGTCAGCACTCTCATAGGCGGGGCCGCTGGCAAGCCCGCGTTTGGCAGCCTCCCCATACTTGGCAAACATCTCCTCGGCGTTCTTCTTGCGGAGTGCCACATTCTCAGGCAGCCGATACGGCCCCTGTGGTCGGCTGATGTCTGGCCCCAGCCACTTGGCTGGCTCGCGGCTCCAGGAGCGGCCATCGTCGGTGTCGCCGTTGTGAAAGATTTTGCCGACGTAGGCGGTCTCGTAGCCGCTTTCGATCAGATGCTCTGGCAGCGTCAGGATGTCGGGCTGCAGTTCACGCAGCGACACGTAGTTGTGAAAAAGACCTGTCGTTTCCGGACGTGTGCCGGTCATCAGGCTCGCCCGTGACGGTCGGCAGATCGCCTGCTGGCAGTAGGCACGCGTAAACAGCAGTCCCTCGGATGCTAGGGCATCGAAGTGTGGCGTGACAGCAATCGGCGAGCCGTAGCAGCCGAGTTCGGGCCGGAGATCATCGACCGCGAGAAACAGGATATTGGGCTTCTCAGCTGCCTGCAGGCCCGCAGCCAAGCCAAGCCCGACCACGACTGCCAGTAATAGTGCCTGCCGCGTCATCTAGTCTTCCTTTGCTTGCCACACCTCAACCACCTCCCGGACCTTCGTCGAAGGTACCGCAATCGCCAATCCCAAGGGAGTGTGGATCGTTTTCTCTTCGTAGGGGCTGGTGATGCGATCGGTTTGTCGCTGCATCGCCACCACGACGCCGGCCACCAGCGGGCCTTGTTCGGTCTCCACCACAACTGCAGCTCCGCTGTCTCCCGCAAAGTGGGCATAGTCGACAAAGAACCGCTGAAGTTCTGCAGCGGGCGCGAGCGTCGGCGTGGCGAGGTGGCCCGTCCGCAGCACCGGCCAGCCAGCAGGATGTGACTCCGTCTGCGCCGGGAAGCAGGCCACACGGGCCCGGTCCCCAACCGTCAGCCGTCGAGCATCGAAGTCTGCCGCGGTTGCCAGACTGGAGAGTGGAAACGGCTCACAGGTCACGCCATCGGGAAGTTCCAGTGGCAAGACGGCCACATCAGCATCGGGGTGACGTGTCCACAGTGGACCTGCATCACCTCGCAGCCGCAGGCTAACGTCCACGCGAGTCCAGCTGCCCGTTTCCGTAGCTGGGCTCGCGACGGCTCGACGAAACACCGCTGTGCCATGATCACTCGTGATGTTTTCAAAGGTGTGCGCGGCTGAGACGAGCAGGTGCTGCCGCTGCTTCCCGTCGGTTTCTGGCACGGCCACGACAAACGCTGTGCCCGAGCCACCCGGCCCATGCAGCCGGGCGGTCGCCTCCACTGCCTGCGCCGCGGCGTTTACCTGCGGCCTGACCGCAGCCTTGCCGCGAGATTCGGCGAGCATTTCCTGTTCAAACAGAACAGCCATCCCACGGAGCTTGCGGGCAATCTCTGGCCGCCGCACGGGTGTGTTCTCACCGGGGTCTTCAGCAAGGTTGTAGACCGCGAGGGTCGGACTCAGCGTGAGCTTCCACTGATTCCAGCGAACCGCGGCGAGAGGCCCCTCACTACCGTGGTAGAAGAAAGCGTCGTTGTATTCCTGGCGGCTAACCAGTTCGGCCCATTCCGCAGGTGGATTCCACCAGCGACGCAGTGGCACTGACGCATTCAGCGAGGCGTTGGCTTCTGGTGGCGGCACCGACTCAGCCTCGCCACGCAGCAGAGGCGTGAGGTCACGGCCGTCGATGGGGCGGTCAGCTGCGACCGTGATGCCCGCCAGGGTTGCAAGCGTGGGATACCAGTCCATCGCCCGCACCACCGCCTGCGAGGTGTGCCCCTGCTCGAGCCCGAGGCCTGGCCCCCAGCAGATCGCGGGCACGCGGATACCACCTTCCAGCGTGGAGAGTTTACGGCCCCGGATCGGCTGCTCGGGCGTTCGGCCTGGGCCGCGTCCGTTGTCCGACACGTACACCACCACCGTTTGCTGATCGAGATCGAGTCGCTTGAGGGCATCCATCAGTCGGCCAACATGGAAGTCGAGTTCCTGGATGGCATCCCCATACTCGCCCCACCGCGAACTTCCCTGGAAGGCCTCACTCACCCCGAGTGGCTGATGCAGCATCGTGAAGGGCATGTAGAGGAAAAACGGCTGCTGCTGATGCTCTTCAAGAAAGGCAATCGCCTCGTCGGTCGATCGCTCGGTGAGCTCCGCGGGGTCGGCCGGCCGCTTGACCACCTCGCCATTTCGCAGCAAAGGCACGCCATCGTCACCGAAGTAGACCGTCTCGACGGGATCGAGATTGTGCAGCAGGCCAAAGAAGTGATCGAAGCCCTGACGCCTCGGCAGAAACGGCTCCAGAAAGCCGAGATGCCACTTACCAATACACGCCGTCGCGTAGCCATGCTGCTTGAAGAGTTCTGCGAGCGTGACCTCCTCCGGGGCGATCCCGCCGTGCGAGTCGGCCCGATGCACCCAGATGTGGTTGCCCACCCGACGCGGATAGCAGCCTGTCAGCAGGCCGGCCCGCGAAGGGCTGCAGATCGGGGCGGCGGCGTAGTAGTCGGTGAATCGCACGCCTTCCTGGGCAAGCTGGTCGATGCGAGGCGTGGCGACCTCTGTCGCTCCGTAGCAGCCGAGATCGTAGTAGCCCTGATCATCGACCAGGATCAGCACCACGTTGGTCGGCTGCGAGACCTCCGCAGCGAGCAGCGTGGTGGACATGCCCAGCACCGCCACCGACAGCAGGGCCGCGAGCGGTTGCAGACGGCAGCCTTGCCGCAGCGTTCGTCTCGCCCCCTCAACTCGCCCATCACACCCCCACGGAAATCCCATCCGCTCACGCTCCTGTAGAATGCCGGTCGGCTCAGACAGCCTTCTCAAGTGTACTGAGGCTGCCCACGCAGGACGCTGCCAGCGTTCTGAAGAGCCGAGGCCAACGGTGAGGGGGCTCCTGTCATGGTGAACTACGACTATCTGGAGCGGGGTCTCTGGGCCCTCGCCCGTGCCCATCGGATCAACACAATGTCGGGGCACCTTGGGGCGGCGGTGATGGCAGGCTACTTCATCGGCGAGCAGCACGCCGATCTCGATCCCGCCGTGGTTCAAGGCATCGAGAGCGAACTCGATCGCATCATTGCCGGCGAGTCCGTGTTTAGCCCGAAGAAGAATGCCGCGCTGAGTGCTCCTGCCATGTTTGAGCCATTCCCGCTCCAGCAGGCTGACGAGTCGCTGATCGATGGCATCGCCGAAGCTCTCAGCAAGAACATCAACCGGCCTCGGGCCTCAGGCCACAACGTGATCTTTGCGGCCTCGGCGATCCGCGGGCTGGCAGACCATCCCGACCTGGCAACGCCTGCCATCACCGACGGGATTCGCAAACTGATCGCCGGCTTCAACGACTCCTCACCCGGCAGCGGCTACTACGGGCCAGAGCGGGGCCGCATCGATGGCCGCAAGGTCACGCTGCGAGCAGACGATGGCGTGCCTCCCTTCAGCGATCTCGAGACTGCAGCCACCGTGATCATTGACGAGGTGATGCGGCAGCCAGCGGAGAAGCATGAGGGCTTTGGTGGTCCCTGGCATCTGATCAACCACACCGCAGCCCTGGCCGAACTCGATCGCTACGGCTACCAGTCGCTCGCCGTCGCCGGCCTGCCCGCGCTTCGCGAGCACTTTCGGCTCTACAAGACGCTGCCCGACATCTCAGCAGAGAAGGGGCCTGAAACTCCCACGGAAGACAGCCCGCTCACCGCCGACTTCTGGACGCCCGAGAAGATTCGTCGTGGCCGGGCCCACCTCACCCACCGCGTGAAGACACTCTACGGCTACGAAGCGATCTGCGACCTGATCACCAACGAACACGACCGCCAGCAGGCCGACGACCGCCTGCGGTATCTGATGTGATGCGAGGTGGGTGGCTAGCCGCGAGAACCTGCCGGCCAATCACTCAAATCGGACTGGTCACCATAAACACTCAACAGAGGTTTCTCCCAATGTATGGCGTCTTTCCAACGGTTGAGCAGTGGGATGCACTCAACAAGAAGACCCTTCAGCATCGACTGAAGTCATCTACACAATGGGACGACCTCGACCGCGCTGTCCGCGCGTTCAGCGTTGACCAAACCAGCGATGAGAAGTTCCGCCAGCTCAAAGCCGCCACGGAAGCGTTCGTCAGGGTGAAGACGAGGGCTGACGGGGTCTTCCACACGTCCCGCGACGCCACTGGGATTATTTCGGCACTCCGTGAATACGTGGCCGAAAATCCCCCTTCCGTCACCGCCACAGAACAGGCGGCGATTCGTGAAGTGATCCTCGGGAACAAGAAAGCTCTCTTCCGGGGGCTCACCGGCTCAGAGATTCGCTACAAGCCTAAGCAGCGAACAGAGATGGCGAAGACGCTTAAGGAAGACGCCGAAGAGTTCAAAGACAGGCTGCTCGAAGTGCCCGCCATCGCGAAGAAGGCAGAGTCTGCATCCTCTTCCGTCAGCGGCTCCGTGCGGCCGGCTACGCCAGCGAGCCTGCCAGGCGGAGGTGCCGCAGCTCAACTAAAGAACACCTGGGACCAGATCATTCGCGAGGCCTGCTCCATCGGCGACGCCATCCCCGATGCAGTCTTGAAAGAGCTAAAGTCAATCATCGGCCAACAACTCTTCAACAACCTGTCGTCTGCGATTCCCTACCTCGGCACCATCAAGGAAGGCGCCGCGGTGATGACACACCTCAAGACCATCGCCATCCACGAGCGGACCACCTATCGCGTGAGGTCATCGACTGCCTGGACGAGGCCCGGCGACGTGCAGGCTGCCGTGGATGCGATGGTTCGCACGCTGGAGAGCGAACGCATTGATCTTGGCATCGAGCTTGCTGGTTCGTCAGCCACGTTCGCCGCTGGCATCGGAACGCTCGGTGCCGACGGAGGAACACTCCAGGTGGTGACGAGTCTTGCCACGACTGGCGCGAAACTGATCCGCACGATCTACGTTTTCGTGTCGCAGCATGTGGCGATGACTCAAGCCAACACTGCACTAAAAACCGCTGCAGGAGCGAGGATGCCGCTCCTGGAGACACTCCACAAGTTTCCGTTCCTCGGTGCCCATGCGATCGCCGTCCTTGAGACGAGCACGATCCTGGACATCAATATCGCCGACCTCAATCAACCCTTTTTCAAGTATCTCGTCGAGGACATGAATCGCAGGATCGAAACGGTTCGCACAACAGCCCGCAGAATTCTCGACGACTCTCGTTTTGAAATCGTCAATGTCGATCTGGCCGATGCCGAACTGATCAGAGCGCGGGACACGTTTCTTGACTCACTGCAGGATCAGCTCAATAAAGCTCTCCACGATCGCGACGTCCGCCTCAATCGCAAGAAGATGGATGCCGTCATCCGGGACATTCCTGCGGCTGCCGCGAAGTTCCAGGAACGACGAGATCGTGCCGCCCATGAGGCTCAGTTCAAGTCGATCGCTAGGGAGGCAGCAGGCAAGATCTCGCTCCTGGAGATGCTCGTGCTTGCCAACCTGGAACTTGAGGCGGAAATGGCCGCTCTGATCGACATCCGTGCCATGGAGGAGCAACGCCAGGCTGAGCTGCGGCGCAACAAGGCCCTCGCCACCCATGTGCAATCCGCGCTCAAGTCCTACAAAGAGCAGACCACGGGCTTCCGCAGATTCACGACACGGCAGAGCGATGAGTCGACTGCCGCAGTTCAGGTGCTCAGCGGCATGGTCGCGTCACAAAGCTTTGGCGATCTGTCGCGACTCAGGCAAACCACAGAGTATCTGCTGAGGATGATGTCGAGCGTGCCGAGCGGCGTGCCCCGCGGGCTCAGCCAACTCAAGGAGGGCTCTCGGCTTCACGGGTTACTCTCCCCCGCGTACGGAGCCTGGAGTTCCGCCACCGCCTGAGGCCTGTTGGTCAAAATGCCCCGTAGCCGCTTCATCGGCCACCCCGTCGACTCGCTTGGCAGCCTGCACAAGCCCCCAGCCAAGAGCGGCGACGAGCAGGGCGGCCACCGCAGTGAGCACCCAGCGGTTGGCGAATCGCTGCCACCACGGCGTCTCGGGCGGAGGATCGCTGGCCTCTGCAACCGGCTCGCGGAGCCCGGCTTCTTCCGGCACAAATCCCTTGGCGAGCAGTTCCGTAAGCACCGCCGTGTCATGGCTCGACTGCTGTGTCACGTCGTCTCCATAGACCAGGCTGTACCGCTGCTGAGGCTCGGCAAGAAACACGACGGTGTGCACACGTCCCTCAGCCAGCACGCCTGTGACTTCCAGTGGCGTCCCATCTCGGTTGTCGATCACCAGTCGATACTGTCGTGATCGCGTCTCGGGAAATGCGACCTTCAGGCTCTCCCGCTTAAAACCTTGGAAGCTGATACTTGCGAGCGTGGTTTCAGCCAACTTCTTCCATGAACCCTCGCTCGCATCATCGGAAGCCTGCACATCAACCCGGCGGCTAAAGTTGCGGGAGCTGGTCACGAGCGTCAGTGAGGTGAGTGGCTCGCGGCGCATCGAGATCTCAACCACGGTCTGCTGTGTCTGATCCTCCTCATGCTCCGCCACCTCCTGCGGCGAATACACCTGCGTCAAGGGCGTGCTCGCGATCGATTCATCCGCCTCGGCCCAAAACTCCACGCGGTCGATCCGAAACGGCACCCGCTCAACACGCGTCCGCTCATCACGGGAGGCTTCGCGATCTCCCTGCAGTCGGCGGCTGATCTCCAGCAGCTGCGACTCCTGCTCCAGCGTTGGCTCGGTGATCGTCAGCCGAAAGAAGCGATGCTCAGTCGCCGGAAGCCGCAGTTCGTCGTTGCGGATGTCGATGAACTGTGAGTAGTCGAAGATCAGGCCCGCCTCACCACACGGCACCCAGGCCTCTCCATCTGCCGACGATTCCACCAGCACCGTCTGCTCAAAGTTCTTCAGCGGCGTCACGATCCGCAGCCCAGTCGGCACGGCCGCCTTTTCGTCGAGTGTGAGCGTGACGAGCAGCCGATCGCTTCCGTCAACAGTCTCGGGCTGGGCGGCGGTGCTCTTCGGCTGCCAGGTCGACCGCACGGTTCGTGTCTCACTACCGCGTGCCTCCTGCACGAGGAACGGCACTGACGCTCCTCGCTCATGCTCCACACGAAGGTTCGCCAGGCTCGGCTCTGTGGCGTCGTAGAGATCGGCATCGAGCGTGACACGTACCAGACGATCATCCGCCATCTCGTCGGCTGCAGCAGCCTGCAGCACTACCTGCCGTCGAAACTGCTGCGAGCGGGTATCTTCAGCACTCGCCTGGCTCGCAACGACTGCGGATGCCACAGCCAGAAGCACGTTTGCGAGAAAACACCTGTTCTGCACGGCTGACCTTTCACTCGGTGGCACTGGGAGCCTCGTCTTCCGCGATCGTCGTGGCAAAAGAGTCCCGATATTTGAGATACACAAACGACCCGGCGAGCACGAGGATACCCAGCAGCAGGAACGCGACGATCCGGTAGATCTGATCGAGCTGCGAAAGGTCCAGAAAGAAGACCTTCCAGACCACGATCGCAAACAGGCCGAGCCCGAGATACCGCACAACTGCCTCCCGACAGGCAATGCCTCGCAGGATCAGTCCGAGGGCAAACACCGCCCACAGGATCGACACGCCTCCCGGCCGCAGGCCATCGAGGTAGGCGTGGAGCAGCGTGTTGACCTCAAGCGTGAGATAGAGAAACAGCATGCCGACCGCTGAGAGGCCAAGCACCTTCCCGGCCTTCTTTTGAGCATCGGCCTGTTTGACCAGAGCGATGGAGGCCACGCTGAGAAAGCCGATCACCGATGCAAAATCGAGCAGCCTCAGCATGCTGTCCCGGAATGAGTAATCGCCTCCGTAATAGAAGCCGGCGGCGAGGTTCCAAGACGGGATATCGAATAGCAGCACTTTTCCAAACACAAACGCGACAGCCGCTCCCAAGGCGAACAGCATGAGATGCCTGCTCGTGCTGATGGCCTCAACCAACAGCAGCCCACAGAGCGCCAGCCACAACACTGTTAGCAACGGCAGCTTCAGCGGGGCGTAGAAGACGCCGAGCGTCTTGGAAAACTCAAGATTGAGATAGACAAACAGGATCACCAAAGCCGCGGCCGTGGCAAACCGCATGAAACTGCCCGTCTCCACCACAACCGGCGTGTCGTTGGCGGCCGCAATCTCTGAGGGCTGCCGCGTCGCATCGCGGCGGGAGAGCCAGCCTGCGGCAGCGAGCGAGCCGATCGGCACCCCGAGCACGACGAACCGCTCAGCCATCAGCCGGAGATAGTCGGCAAACGGCACCGCATCAGCCGCCACCTGCCGGAGGAGCTGCGTGCCGGCAAACTGCGTCGGAAAATCGATGGCCGCCACGCGAACCAACACGATCCCGTAGAGCAGATAACTGACATGCCGCAGGAACACACTCGGCAGCCGTCCGGCAATCCACAGCAGCACCCACGCCTGCACGGCCCAGCTCACCGTGACCCACGACCGTGACAGCACCAGCGGCATCGTCACCGTCAGGAAGAAGGCCGCCATCCCCAGGAAGCAGACCAGCAGAGTCCGGTCCACCTTCCGCCACTGCAGGAACACAAGCACGTGCAGCGCATAGAAGGCGGTCAATGAGAGCGTGGCCACCGCGACCCACTCGGTGCCATACGCATCGCCTATAAGCTGGTGTGAAAGCCCGTAGAAGATCGCCGCATTCACTAGCAATGCGATCACATCGAGCAGATTCGATGCCGTCTTCGTGCCGAGGGTGTAAAGAAAACTCATCATCGAGAAGAGCACAAACAGCCCGGTGAGCAGCGGCATCACCTGCCAGAAGTCTTCCTGGCGATACATCGTCAGCGAAGAAAACACCAACGCCTGTGTGCAGCCAAACGCGAGATAGTTCACCAGCGGCCAGTGCTTGCGGTAGCACACCCCCAGCACGCCACTCCCCAGCACAATCAGATAGCCGTAGAGGGCCAGGCCCATGACGATCGCGACGCCTTTCAAGCCGCGCCCGACGAACTGCCCGTGA
>ERZ891134.1697-NODE-1697-length-14404-cov-42.569378_pt1 | contig 14404 bp, 24 predicted proteins | sample MGYA00520888_ERZ891134 | MGnify/ENA primary metagenome ERZ891134 (study PRJEB32303, sample SAMEA104408692) | aquatic metagenome | biome: Brackish water; feature: Coastal; material: water | place: Baltic Sea | collected 2014-10-23 | depth 10 m ... | reverse complement strand
ATACACACAACATCATCATTCACATGCGGCCTATGCTTACTATACACAACCACATGATGACTGTGCAGTAGTGTGTTTAGATTCAATAGGTGAGTTTGAAACACTAACAGTATGGCATGGTATGAACAATAAACTTAAAAAGATATACAGCCAAAGCTATCCACATAGTTTAGGTTTGTTCTATAGTGCTATGACACAACGACTTGGACTTGTACCTAACCGTGATGAATATCTTGTAGCACAGATGGCCGCTAAAGGTAATCATAAGATCTACAGCAAAAGGATTTTAAAAGAACTGTTATACGTATTAGGTAACGATCCAGCTATACATTGCAGAGAAAATTTACATAGAGGATGTATGTGGTGGGCACCTGATATTACATCAGAGCAACAACTAAACGACTTAGCGGCCGCAGTACAAAAAGTATTTGAACTTTCTGTTAAACACGTTACAGAGTGGGCTAAGAAAAGAACTGGCTCTAAGCACCTTGCATTAGCAGGTGGTGGAGCACTTAATAAAGATGCAGTAGATAAAATAAGACGTAAATGGAAAAGCGTACATGTGCCACAGAACCCAGGAGACCCTGGATCGTGTATAGGTGCTGTATTAGCTAAAACAAAAACCAAAATAGAACTTGACAAACAGTGGTATCAGAAGCTATAATAAACAAACAATTAACTGAACAATATCCTAAGATGTTGGAAGTTGTTCACGGGAACACAACACAAGAGGAAAAACTTGAAGCAGTATTACAATTTACAGAAGTACTGAATCAATTAGCAAAGGCAATAGATGGACAAAACTAGACAGAATACAGACTACGGATACGACATACAAAAACTTTATTTAGAAATGATGCTGACAGATGCAGAGTCATTTGTTAGGTGTCAGGCTGTATTTGATCCTATTGCTTTTGATAGACGCTTACAAGATAGTGCGGCATTCTTAAATACATACGTTAGTGAACACAATGCATTGCCAACATTTGAAATGATTAATGCGGCAACTAAAGTAGATTTAAAAGATCCAGGACAATTAAAAGAAGAACACTACGATTGGTTGCTTGCAGAGTTTGAAACATTTAGTAGACACAAAGCATTAGAAGCCGCTATACTTAAGAGTGCAGACTTACTTGAAAAAGGTGAGTATGGTCCAGTAGAAGATTTAGTTAAGAAGGCTGTGCAGATAGGATTACAAAAAGACTTAGGTACAGATTACTTTGAAAATCCAAGACTGAGATTAGAACAAATAAAAAGTAATAACGGACAAGTAAGTACAGGCTGGGCCGCTATTGATAAGAAACTGTTTGGTGGATTCAATAGAGGAGAGCTGAATATATTTGCAGGTGGTTCGGGTGCAGGTAAGAGTTTGTTCTTAGCAAACTTAGGAGTGAACTGGGCATTAGCAGGCATGAATGTATTGTACTTGACATTAGAACTTAGTGAAAGTTTAGTTAGTATGCGTGTTGATAGTATGGTAACAGGTATTCCTAGTAGAGAAGTATTTAAGAACATCGATGACGTTGAAGTTAAAGTTAAGATGATTGGCAAGAAGAGTGGTGCATTCCAAGTTAAGTATATGCCAAGTGGTAAGACTCCTAATGATGTAAGAAGTTATATTAAAGAATATGAAATTAAAACAGGCAAGAAGATTGATGTACTGTTGATTGATTACTTAGACTTGCTTATGCCAAATGGCGCAAAGGTTAGTGCAGAAAACTTGTTTATCAAAGACAAATATGTATCAGAAGAATTGCGTAATCTAGCAATGGAATTAAACACAGTGTTTGTTACAGCGGCACAGTTAAACAGAGGTGCTGTAGAAGAAATTGAATTTGATCATAGTCATATCAGTGGTGGACTTAGTAAGATTCAAACTGCTGACAACGTGTTTGGTATATTTACAAGTAGAGCTATGCGTGAACGTGGACGCTATCAATTGCAGTTAATGAAAACACGTAACAGTGGCGGCGTAGGTCAAAAGATTGATTTAGAATTTAATATTGATACTCTGCGTATTTTAGATCTTGATGAAGATGATGATGACGGAAACAATAGCGGATATACAAGCGGCGGACAAAACACTAATAGTATTGTAAGTAATTTGAAAAGACAAAATACACAACAGCCTGATCCAAACGCAGATCCAGGAGATGGTGGAACAGTCAAGAAAGTTAAAGCAGATGTTGATTCAACTAAACTTAGATCTTTCATCAACAATCTTGGAAATGATGATTAAATGAAGATTAAATTTATATGCGGAGACCCTGCTGTAGCAGAACATTTTCCAGTTGTGCCTGCAGGCAAGATGCGTCCTGAATGGTATAGCAAACTAAGACCTTGGGTAGGTGAACCACATCAAAGCTATCCTACTATCAAGAAGTGTATGCCTGTGCTTGATCTTATACAAGGAGGATACATTGTACCTAACCCTGTTGAACAAAAGTTTAATGTAGTACCTAGACCTGACACAGGTGTTCAAGGCTTTGCTAGAGAGTATCCAGGTGGTTGGACAATACAAGCACCACAAGAAGGACACGAACACGAACAGTGTCCTGTAACAGTACATGGTACTAAACGTGACTACATAACATTCTCAGTACCGTGGCGCATTGAAACACCGCCAGGGTATAGTTGTTTGATAATGAGTCCGTTTTACTTTTTTGAAGAACGCTTTAAATTGTTTCCTGCTATTATTGATACAGACACTATTGATGTACCGTGGAACAATTGGCCAGGTGTAATGCTTAAAAGTCAATTTACTCTAGCACCAGGAGAGCCACTAGCACAAGTTATTCCATTCAAACGTGATGATTGGGAAATGGAACTAGAAGTAAACGAAAAAGGAATCAAAAGAGATACTGCACTTAAATTTTTCCTTTCAGATGCATACTCAAAAATATTTCACAGAAAGAAAAAATTTAAATGAAAACAGTAACCGCAAGTCAGCAACCGGTGTTTGCAAGCATCAAAGAAAATTTAGAATGTATAATGGATGTACTCAGCACTCATAAAGATTCAGATTGGATACTAACACCCGAAGGCAGTCTAAGCGGATACTGTAGTAATGTATGTCATGAAGGCACACCAGAACAAAAAGAAGAATACTTTGCGGCACTTGACAAGATTGAAACATATCTTCAAGACAACAAACAAAGTCTTGCACTGGGTACAGGACACTATGAACAGGATGGCTTTGCTTACAATCAAGTACGCTACTATGCACAAGGACAACTTGTGAGTGCATACAACAAACAACGTCTTACACGCACAAAGAATGGACTGGGTGAATACTATTATTACATGATGGGTACAGAGTCTAGTGTACTAGAACTGTCAGGCACAGGTCCACGCACAGGCACACTGATATGCAACGATGCTTGGGCATTTCCTAGTGCATCACCCGACGGTGACGATTACCTATGGAACAAGTACGCTGACTATGGTGTAAGTACAATGTTTGTTAGTGCCAACTGTTCAACTGATGAGTTTGACCCAATCATATACACATGGCACGAAAATCATCTACAGATGCATGCTAAGATAAATGCAATGAATGTAGTGGTAGCAAGTGCTAGTACAGATATGAAAGGCGGAACTATCAACCACATGCAAGCACCAAGTGGCATCATAGGACAGAACGGCGAATGGATGGCAAAATGCAAAGACTCAGGCATGGACTCAGTAACAGTGGAACTAGACATATGAGTAGAACACTATGGATATATGGAGACAGCTTCGCAGTAGACTGGAAGGTTGATTGGGGTTGGCAAAGACAAGTGGCCACCATGTTAGATGTAGACAGAGTTGTTAACCAAGCATGTGCTGGAGCATCAAATGAATGGAGTGCTATGCAGTTGCGTAATGATCGTCAAAAGCCCGGAGACATTGTGATATTCTTTACTACAGAAAATACTAGACAGTGGTTCTTTGAAGATCGACCACATCTAAGTAATCTTGCTAGTATCACAGACACACAAGATGCTCGAGAACTAGAACGTGCAGAGCCAGACAAGTATCGTGCTATAATGGACTACTGGTTACACCTACAGCGTGATGACATTGATCAACTGCGTATGGAACAGATGATTGACAGCATACGTGTGCAAACTATAGAAGGTGAACTGAGGCTGTTGTTGATACCTAGTTTCATGAGTAATATTACATGGACTGACCTTACACCTGTACACGGTAACATGACCTTTAGTGTATGTGATGGAGAGTTTACAAGTGAACACGAAATGCAACTGTGGTACAATCAATCAATTGATACTAGAGCCAATCATATGACACTGGCTAATCACTCGGTGTTTGCACGTAAGGTTGTGCAGAGTCTAAGTGAACAAACGCCGTTGAATCTTGAAACAGGATTTGATAGAGAGTTTCTCACACACCGAGACAAACTAACACACCCAGGCTTGTGTCCTGAACTAGTAGCTATGGCTCGTCAACCAGGCAATACTATTCCAAAATAGGTTGACAAACAGAACAAAATAGTATAAAATATATAAAATGAACATAACAACTATATTCGCTGTAGCAATACTATTGCCACAAGTTACGAATAATAGGTACTTGCAATTATTAATTCCTTTGTTACTGATGTTGACAAAGGATTTTTTTATTGGTTTCCATTCATTGATGCTTCCGGTATATGCTTGTACAATACTGTTTTGTTTGTTTGGCAAATACTTTAAACCAATCACAGCTACATTCACAGGAGTGTTTGTGTGGCACATAGTAGTGAACTGGGCTGTATGGCACATGTATGGCGGTGATCTACTACAAACATATATCCAAGCTATTCCCTTTGATTTTAATCTATTAGTTAGTACGTTGATATGTGTGCTAATAGGAGACTTATGTATAAAATATTACTATCGCTATTATTCTTATTAATAGCTACTCCTGCAAAGGCCACACTTGAATTAACAATCTATATGATACGTAGTGCAACAGATGCTACTACTGCTACAACAACATATGACTATGTAGACTCATATACTATTAGTCATACCAACAGTGCTGACTTTGTGCAAGCAGTAAACAGAGTAACAGGACTTAATCTAGTACAGAGCGGACCAACAGGACAGAATGTTAGTTTGTTTATGCGTGGCGGCGACAGCAATCACACACTGGTAACTATGAACGGACTACCAATAGGTGATGCTAGTACAACCAACGGACTACACAACTTTGGTAACAACTTCATAGGCACAGTAACAGCAATAGAAATAGTCAAGAACCCAAGTGGTGCAATGGTAGGGCCTAACTCAATAGGTGGTGTAGTAAACTTTATAACAGGTGATGTATATGAAAGTTCAATAGACTTTGGCATAGCCTCAAACGACACACGTAGCGTTAGAGCAAAAACTTTTACAACAGTAGACCGTACTGTGGTCAGCATAAGCATAGATGGTACGTCATCGGACGGTATTAGTGTTGTACCCAATGGCGCAGAGAAAGATGGCTATGATGCACGTAGCGTCAATGTTAGTACAAATACCATAACTGAATCAGGTAAACTAAAAACCAGTCACACAGTTACCAACAATAACAGTGACCTAGACACAACTGTGGACGACACAGACTACACAGCAACAGTAGGCTCACACATACACAGCATACACTATACACAGGGCAACTCAAGCCTAGCATATGGATACAGTGCATACGACAGAACATATGAGAACGGTTCAGAGATAGACACATACAACAGTACTAGACACACCATACTAGGAACACACACCATCAGACTAGACAACCTAGACATAGTACCTGGCATAGAATATTCACATGTGAGTGCAGACTTCAACAACACAGGAGCATACACCAGCAGTGTAGATGCTTGGGAATACAACACCGCAGTATTCGTAAACACCAATTGGATTGCAAATGAAGATTGGATTGTCAGCACAGGCATTAGACAGGACACACTAGAAGACTATGACAACTATACAACTGCACGTATAGGTTCAAGTTATAGTGTAACTAGTGATCTACAACTGCGTACTAACTGGAGCAACAGTGTGCGTACACCTACACTGTATGAACGCTATGGTGCAGACAACTATGGCTACAAGGGCAACACACAATTACAAACGGAACAAGGTGAAACAGTTGATGTTGGATTCACACTAGGCCAATTAGATGTTGTGTACTACACAACTTGGATAGACAATGCTATCACATACACTAACAACACATACACCAACACCCAAGGCACAAGCACACGCAAAGGTGTTGAGTTGAACTATGCACACGAACTCACACAAGAATGGCATCACGACATAGGTGCACATTGGAGTGTAGCACAAGACAGTGAACACACACAACTACTGCGTAGACCTCGTTGGACTGTAAACAACAGCCTATCAAAGACTGTGGACAAGTATACCACAACACTAGCACACACCTACACAGGCACATACGTGGATCTAGATGCAGTCACATATGCACGTAAGCACATGCCGGGTGTACATCTCGTGGATCTACATCACACAGTATACTTTGACGCCAGCACAAGCATAAGTGCAAGCATACGCAACATCACAGATGAATCGTACGAACAACCAGACGGCTATTCACAAGACGGACGTAACTTTGTGATCACATATAGCAAGAAATTTTAAAAAGCCTCCGTTAAAATCACCATGCATTTAAGACGTCTTAAACACACGAAAATCACCCCTAAATGGTTCTTAAATTGCATTTAAGGCAAAAAGCTACACAATGTACTGCAAAACTATTTTATGCTGTTATATAGGTGTTTAATCGTGTTTTAGCTGTGCTAGTTGACGGGCACGTTCTCGATCTGATAGAGTTGTGTCCGCTAGTATTCGATGTCGAAGATTGGCTTGTTGTTTGAGTCGTAGGGCTTCTAGACGTTCAGCACTTGCTTGATAGATGTAGTTGTTGTCCTGTAGTTTTGAAATTTTTAAGTTCAACTGGTCTGTTGGCTTGATGTTGCGTACAGCTATCTTTGACAGAAACAAATCCTTGTCCGTCATAAACTCACTGGTGTGTGTTTTTTGAAATGCTGAGTATACTAGATGTTGATCAGTGTAGCGATCAGCTATGCTGGTGTAGTTTGACTGTGCCTTAAGAGTCTGGAAGAACTCTGGTGAGTAATAGTAGTGACAGTGCTGTTGAAACAGTCTTTCACGGTCATGCTTGTGTACACAGGGCACACCATGTATCATAACACCACCCACACGACAGCACCAATCTGCTATGCGGAATGCTGTGTACTGTGCTCCATATGGCTCTACATGTTCTGTTGTGCCTATGTTGTAGACCACATCAAACTGACCCTGCCAATCCGCAAACTGAGCAAAGTCACTTAGGTCACGTACCTCCGCACCACGCTGACCATTGAGATCAACTGATGTGTGTGAAAAGCCTTGACGAGTCCAATACTGTTTGCCTGTGAGATTGTGTGGTCGTAGTATCTGATCACCAAACTCTAACATGCGTAGCCCACGAACTGTTGAGTATACTGTCAGCACATCCTGTTGAATATAGTCTAATAGATCCTGCATGATTGCCATCGAGTTCTCCTTGCAATATATTTACCTCCACCCTGATCCAAAAGCCGCGAAGCGGTAAACGCAGATCTAGACAGCTACGAAGTAGTTTCGCAGAAAAATCGGTAGCGGTGATCTAACCTCTTGGCAACAACAGTTCAAGAACACTACAGTAGACTAGCGTCACTGTTAAATACAATATAGAGGAGGCGTTATGCAATACAAAGAAGATGAGAGCTTGACTTACGAAGACTATAATCGTATTATAAAAGCAAAGAGTGGACATTGGGATAAGACACACAAAGATGCACTTAAACTGTTACAGCCTTACTTTGACAAAGGCTATTTAGAAACTAACCGTAATGGTGATATATGGCTAACGGAAAAGGGTGTGTTTACACTTCGTGCTGTGGGTTGTGATCCACTAGATCCTAGAGAGTTCTTTGAAAACTATCCACACATGCTAGATGACATGCGAGCATAACGTGTTAGCAGACAACGATCCTAAACGTGAGTTCTTTCGTAAGATGGGTTTTTGCGAGTGTACATACTGTCTAGAACTGTTTTACGACTGGGACGAGTATGCCGCACATGAGTGTGATCTACAGGGTGTGTATCCTGATGCATGGAACTTTACATGGGAAGTAACCAAATGAATCAAGACTTTGACTACATGCGAGAGATGGATCCTAGAGCTAAGGATTACTATGTGGTGTATCCTAGAGTAAAGCTATGGCATGTACTAGTTGTAGTACTCACAGGACTTGCGATAACACACTACACACTGTAGCCCGAAATGGGTTCTACAGCCCAAAAAAAATTGCCGCGTAAAAAATTACTATGAAGTACTTACAGAAGTGAGGTGGTGATTTGACACCACTAAGCACTAAAAAAGCGGTTTAGCTTTTTTGACTAATACGCCCCTCGCCTCGAAAATTATTTTTTTATTATGCCTCGGTCAAGAAAAAAGGCAAACACTAATGCTTGCCTCTCTCTCGTTTATTATTGTAGGGAGTTAGTCTGCTCGACTGCCCATGTAAGCCTTGAAGCCATAGTGTCTAAGCACGTCTGCGTAAGCCTGTGCTCCCGCTTCTTTAACGTCCATGCTCTGCCCACCATAGCCTGTAGCGTTCCACAGTTGCCAAGCCTTGCCTGTCCAGTCCTTACGAAAGCCCATGCTCTCTAATACTCTACGTTCACCCTTGCCCAGCTTGGTGTTGCCCTTGTGCTCTGGGTATACAGTAACCCAAGCAAAGCCACAGTACATAGGCTCGCCATACTCGTTGCCGCCTGTCTGTGCGTTCCACTTAGCTAGGAAGTCCTTCTGTGCAGTCAGTGCCGCGTTGCTTGCTTGTGTTGAAATTGCTGTTGTGTCTAGTGTTGTGTCTGTTGCGTACATATATTAGCCCTCGCTTTGTTAGTTTATATATAGATAATAACTCCTTTACGGGGAGAAGTCAACCCCTTAGAACCTCAATGATTATGTGGTGTATTTTTCCCCAGTGATCATATTAACTATGGTTTCACCTGGCCCAAATGCGGCTCTAGCTTCCCAACGTTCTTCTTGGATCTGTTCAGCTGTACGATTCTTCTGTGCTACGGTGTATTCAGCTAGAGTCTTTTGTGTGTACAGCTTCCTAGCCACTGCTGTTCTAGTAACTGTTGTGGCACATATCAGGCCTGCGTCTTTGAGTTCTGCTACAGCATCGCTCATCAATGGACGAAACTCTCCGTCACTCATCAACCAACCTACAGCACCTTCTTGAACATGTACTTCACCAGCTTCGAACTTGTCTAAAATGTATGTCATTGTGTTTGCCCTCTTTTATTTAATATACTTACAGTATACAGTCAGAGCTCGCAAAGGTCAACCTTTTTTGGTGGGGATTTCAAAAGAAAAAGACCCAGTAGTACGAGGGCACATACTACTGGGTCTGAAGTTAGGAAGTAAAGCGTGAGGGCATACGTTTACTTCCTAGAACGCTGTGGCGGAGTTAGCCTCGACGCATCACAGTGTTCTCAGCCATTGCTTCCCATTTGTCTGGAAAGGCTTTGGCCAAGTCGGCTACTTTGAGCACTGTCCTTAGACTTAGCTCACGTAATCTCTTTTTATTAATATCACAGAAGTCCACAATCTCTTGCACTGTTTCATCTGTTAACATGTATTCGTTCAACATACCATCATTGGTGATCTGCTTGATTCGCAACAGCTTCTCTCTGTCTGTGTCGATAGCTAGGTCAATGTAATGACATCTGCTTTCAAGTGCTTCCAAGTGATCTCTCATCTTCTTTGACTTAACGTTGTCGAACTTGATGTTGGTGATAAAGATCGCGCAACCTTTGAACTCGAAGCTATCCGGCACACCTTCGTTACGCAACTTGAATGAATCTGTGTTCCAATGTATACGTCTTGTCTTCTTGGAATCCAATGCGGCTTTCAGGATGTTCAAACTAAGTTCATCGCTGAAGATGCTGTCACAGTCATCAAACACGATAACGTTGTCTTTGTCTGCCATCTTGTAGAGCTTGCAGTAAAGACCGATAGCACTCATAGCACCTTTGACAACTTCATACTTGGGAGCTCTCTCACCTAGTGTAGCGATCAAATCGTGCTTGCCCAGCACTTTCTCAACACCGTGACTCTTACCAACACCTGGAGGACCTGATACGATCATTGCACGTACATCGCCCTTCTTGGTTGCTTTTGTCATGTCCTCAAGCATGTCGAATCTTTCTCTAAGACGTTCAATCGTCTCTTCGTCGGTCTCTTCTCGCTTGGTTGTCTTAGTACTTGCATCTACTACTTCGTATGCATCCGCGCCATCACATGCGATCTTGATGTTACGATCTGGAAAGCCTGCGATAGCCTTGCCGTCTACTGTTACGTAACCACCCTTGGCTCCTACTTTGAAACCCTCAGTCATTGGAAATACCATGCCTGCGAGATCTACGTCTTTGCCTCGGATTTTGTACGTACCGCTTATTATTCTGATCTTTTTCATATTGCCCTCTTTCGGTTATTTAAATTAATGCCTTATTGTCTATACAGTATACGATCATTCTTCTTTAATGTCAACCTCTTTTGGAGGCATATCTTGCATTTTAATTACAAAGTCAAAGAACGAATCTAGTGTAACTGGCGCCTGATAGTTACCTGCCGGGATACACACTGCCTGGTTATCCATCTGCTGTAGAGCGTTCTGAGCCTCTGTGCAGGTAGCCTTGTCGTTGTACACGATAGGATCATTAGTAAGCAGAGTGATAAGGAGGTATGCTGTTTTCATTACACTTCCTCCGTTTCAATATGTTCTCGGTACTCCCAATCTTCATCGACCGCCGGTTCACCCTCATTGTTGTAGGCTATTTGGTAGGCCTCATCTTCGTCCTTGGCTTCTACTATGAAAGTCTTTTGAACATCATAACTCAGTGTCACTGAGAATTGTTTAAGTTTGTCTGCCATTACGCCCTCCCCTTCTTGTAGGTTCGAGGATCGACCCGCTTGGCCGACTCCATCTTGTACTCACGATATTCTTCGCTATCGTCAGCCATCTCAGCCAACCACTCGTCGTAAGTGGTGTAATGGCAGGGGAACTCTTTCCACCCAATGCCATTCTCGATTGAGATAGCCGCTACAAACGCTACCGCGTCTTGCATACGGTCCAACCCAGACACTACATAAGTGTCGCCGCTCTTGAACTTCCAATAATGGTTGTTCTCAGCAAACTTACCGCTCTCTGCATGAGCGCCGTAGTTTTCTAAAGTCTGTGTGTGAATTACAAATTGATTTTCCATGTTGCCCTCGTTTTGTTGTGTTGCCTAATTTCTTATTATGTATACAGTATATGATCTTATTATCTAAATGTCAACCACTAATTTGCCAAAATCTAAAAAAACTTTGGCCTGCCCTGCAAGATTCGAACTTGCGACCCACAGCTTAGAAGGCTGTTGCTCTATCCAGCTGAGCTAAGGGCAGTATCTCCAAAGTCTAGGACAGCCTAAGCTGTCTCTAGTTGTGCTTCGATCTCCTGCTTGATCTCTTTGCAATTCCTCATTACGAATTCGTAAATTGCATCCTGTTGATCATCGCTCTGAAACTTCTCATGAGCCATAAGTATCTGACACACCTGTGTCTTGGTGAACTCTCCACCAAGCTCGATAAGCTCGATGTTCTCATGACCGTTCTTGTGTAGGATTTTGAACCTACCAATGTAGTCGTTAGCGAATCTGATCTTCGTCACACCATTGTGAGTTGAAGTACCAGCAGTATTAAAAGTTTTTGATGTTGCCATATTAAGAAGCCCTCCTAGGCGTTGTTGTGTTATTGTTCTTACAGTATACGATCGATTGAATCAGAAGTCAACCCCTAATTTTCAAATCTTTCGGATAATTCGTTACAGTCTAGCATATCCTCTACATCATCTGTAGACATATACTTCAGTGCCATAGTCAGCATATCCTCTGCTGACACCATTCCGTCTTCGACCAGTTCTAAAGCTCGATCTCTGCTGTTTGGATTTCTTTTAATAAACATTGATTGCCCTCTCTGTTGTCTTATTGTGTTTATACTATAGCATCTCTATTTCTAGAAGTCAACCCCTAACTTACTAAAAATTTTCCTAGGTGATCTGGCTTTCTAACACGGCCTTTTGAATGTCCTAGGTAGTTGGCTCCTTCGTTTACTACTACAGGTTGTCCATTGCCCCGGTCACATACCCAACCATGGGGTCCTTGAAACAGAGCCTTGGCCTTGTGGACCTGTCCCTGGGGAGTATCATAGAATACCTTGTCGCCCATCTGGATCTCGTCAAACAGTTCATCGTCCCACATTATGCCACCATCCTTTCCTTCATCATTTCAAGATGTCTTTGCAACTGATCAATATGATCCTTGATTGCATCTTCTTCAAGTGGTTTCATGTCGGCAATCTCTTTTGCAGGCGTGTCATAATGGGTATAAAACCATTCACCACATGGCTTACCAAGATAATCTTTCTTGCCCAAGCCTGTTCTGTAGACATAAAGATATTCTTCGCCACTGTTGAATGCTTCGTCAAGTAGGCATACACCATTAAGGTGTTTCTTAGGACCTTGATCCTTTTCACCTCTGTCTCTGCCGTAATAACAGTTTTGAACTTCGTGTAAAGGATTTTCTCTGTCGTCGAAATCAATCTGGTTACCAATCATGTATTTCCAAGAAGAAGCATTGCCTAATTCAATTGCTTCTTTGACCCTGTCATAGTTCTCCCAATGATCGATTAGTGTATAACCTAATCCACCAGGATAACCGTCCCAATGTTGATATGATGAAATGTATGAACCGTCTTTTAGTTCTAGTCCTATTCTTGCCCGTGTTGCCATCTTGCCCTCCTTATTGTTTAATTGCTACAATAGCACCTGTGATGAACATTGTCAACCCCAAACCTGCTATCATTAACATTTCGCTAATCGTATTGCCTGGACCGCATTTGCCGTCACAGTCTCCGCCAGCACCTGCCATCATGATTATGCCTGCGATGATTAAAAAGTAACTTATCCATGTGTTGATTGTTTTCATTTTGCCCTCTTTCTAATTATTATACTTACAGTATAGCATCAAGCTATCCGGAAGTCAACCCCTAAATGTGCTTTGAACAATCACCATTTTATCGGCTGTGCAGGTAACTACCAAAGACTTGTTATCTTGGGTTAGAATCCTTACGGTTGTTAAAAATCCGGGTTGATTAGCGATTACATTCGAAGGTAGAACTGCCATAAAATCATTAACCTTTTGAATGCAGGTATTATATGATACTGCTTTGGTTACAGTTTTTTCTACCTCAGCCTGTGCTGTGGTTGAGATTGCGATTAAAGCCGCCGCTGTTAGTATTGCCTTTTTCATTTTGCCCTCGTTTGTTGTTATTGTTTTTATAATGTAGCATAAAGGATTGAACTTGTCAACCCCTAATCTAATTAAATTTCGCCCAAAATTCGTTCCACATTTCGTTCACAGCTTCTTCTAACTGTTCAACCTCAATGTAGTTTCCCAGCAGTCCTGTTTCGTCTGCCAGCTTAATTGCTTTTGCCTGCGCCTCAGTTTCGTGTTCGCAGTTAGGAATTTCCTTTGCAACATCGTCCCAAAGTTTTTCCTCTATGTCCATAATCCAATTTTTTGTTTTACTCATTTGCCCTACTTTCTAATTGTTATACTTACAGTATAGCATCTGCTATCCTATTTGTCAACCCCTAAATTAATATTTCTACGATCGAATACTTGTTTGTATTAGGCTCGTAATCGTACTTACAAGTCGCCTTGAACGGAATCATCATACCAAACCCATTCATCATCTCTCCTGATCTCTGAATCAGAACCCGACTCTTACCTTCTGAGAAGTTCATCCAGTACTTGTCGTCTCCACCCCAATCGAAGTCTACCTTAGAAGGAAACTTGGCCGATGCCTTGATGTGCTGTTTACATAATACATGAGCCTGGCCGACGAATGTCTCTGTCTTACCCTTAGGTGATGCTAAGAATGCCAATCTCTTCTCTTCTTTGATTTTCTTCTCTTCGGCTTTCTTCTCTTCTGCTAGGCGCTTTTCTTCTTCTTTCTTAGCCTTAGCCAACGCCTTCTCTCTGTCTTCCTTAGCTTCTACCAGTTCTTCATATGCTTCTGTGAACTTACAGTTAGCCTCTGAGGAATACTTATTAATCCCTTTGATGTTCACAGATCCATGCTCTGTCTGACATTGTTTTAGATGTGCCGCTTGGATCTCTTCGCTGTTAGGTTCTTGTGTGGCAACGGTATACCCGCCCCATGCTATTAGACCTAATACTATTATTGATGTTGTTTTCATTTTGCCCTCATTTGTTATTATGTTTATAATATAGCATAAAGGATTGAA
>ERZ891134.1695-NODE-1695-length-14413-cov-9.159493_pt1 | contig 14413 bp, 10 predicted proteins | sample MGYA00520888_ERZ891134 | MGnify/ENA primary metagenome ERZ891134 (study PRJEB32303, sample SAMEA104408692) | aquatic metagenome | biome: Brackish water; feature: Coastal; material: water | place: Baltic Sea | collected 2014-10-23 | depth 10 m ... | reverse complement strand
CAAGGAAAAAACCCAACTGGCGACCCTGATGTTGATGATATTGTTCCACAACCGGGAACTGAAAGATGGCACATTACTACTTCTGCAGCTGAAGCAGTACCTCATTGTGACGTTATATTAGTGACGGTTCCAACACCGATTACTCATGACCTCAAGCCTGACTTGTCTTACGTAGCAGGTGCTGGAAGAGATGTATTTCAAGCAATAGAAAAAGGCTCGAATACAATTGTTGTACTTGAGTCAACGGTTTATCCTGGCGTAACTGCTCAAACCTGGAATCCTATTATCGAAGAATTAGGACTTGTTATTGGAGAGGACGTTGAAATTGCTTATTGTCCTGAAAGGTTCAATCCCGGTGATCCTGCTCACGGAGTGCGCCAAGTTGCTCGTGTAATTGGTTGTACTAATCCTGAAGTCGGTGAAGCATTAGTATCACTATACAGTAAACTAACCACTAAAGACGTTCGTTATGTTGGCAAATTAGAAGTTGCTGAGGCGGCAAAAGTAATTGAAAATGTTCAGCGTGATATCAATATTGCACTAGTCAATGAACTGGCTAGAATTTTCCCTGCTTTGGATGTCGATGTTGAAGACGTTCTTTCAGCAGCAGCGACAAAATGGAATTTCCATCGATATACCCCTGGAGTTGGAGTAGGTGGGCATTGTATTCCAGTTGATCCATATTACATGATTCAGCGAGCTGCTGATGTTGGTGTACCTGCTGGACTGATTACTGCTGCTCGTGCGGTTAATCGCTCAATGCCAAGCCATGTTGCTGGTGTGCTAAGTGATTTAATGTGGAATGCTGGAGTTCCTGCTGGTGAAGCAAAAGTTCTGCTTTTGGGCTGGTCATACAAAGCCGAAGTTGGTGACCCCCGAGAAACTCCTGCTGAACCACTGGCTCAGACATTGATGTCAAAAGGCATTCAAGTTGGAGCGTGGGACCCGCACATAGAGTCTACTGATTATCCTGAAGGAGTTACCGTAATTGAAGACATAAATGATGTTCAAGATTACGATATTGCAGTACTAGTTACTGCTCACAAAGCATGCGTTGATTTGGACTGGCAATCATTACTGGCAAATATGCGTACTCCATTACTCTATGACGGTAGAAGAGTGCTAAATTTGTCTGAACTTGAAACAATGGGCTGGCAAACTCATGCCGTGGGAAAACCTGTGTAAGTATTGGACTCCGTCTTGTGTTTCCTCGAGAACAGTCTTAAGCCGAGTCTCGCAGGTTCGTTTGATTGGAATCATTTACTATTGATTAAATAATATATTACCAATCAACCACATAGGATCGATTTAATTGAATGAAAAATATACTTTACAATGCCTAACTACCAAAGATTTAGTTGACGATAACTACACCTTACATTATACTGATGGTGCTTTACTAAGAACGATTTATCATAATGATTTAACGGTAAATCACGGGCGCAACGGGATGATGAAATTTCATGACTGGATGCCAAATTATGAAATCTCTGACCTTGATGTGGGGACTCAAACCTACCAGGCCGAAGCACTTGGCAAAGCGATTGGTATGAGTAATCTGTGGGTTACCTTTCACGGCTACTGGCCGGAGAAGAATGGCCTTTGTCCAACTGGTTCATTCAAGGATATGGAGGCGGTTCCAACTTTAATTCGCCTGAAAGAAAAAAACTGTGAAGGATTAATTTGTGCTAGTGCGGGAAATACTGCCCGGGCTTTTGCTCATTTTTGTGGATTGTATAATGTGCTCATCATTATTGTTGTCAGCCATCTACATGCTAAGCGGTTGTATGTACCTGATGGCCATCCAACCGATTCAGTGAAACTGATTGTTTTAGAAGATGGTGATTACTATGATGCCAAGGTGTTTTCCAAAAAATTAGCTAAGCATCTTGATAATTGGCAAATGGAAGGTAGTGTTCATAATGTTGCCAGAAGAGACGGTATTGGTTCATTGATACTTGATGCGGCTTTCACGATTGGAGCAATGCCGCAACATTATTTCCAGGGTATTGGTGGGGGACCCGGCCCAATTGGCGTTCATGAAATGGCGGTTAGGGCCATTGATGGTGGCTTCTTTGATGGGCCACCACCAAGGCAGCATGTCAGCCAAAATTTGGAACATAGTCCAATTCACAATGCTTGGCAAGCCAAAAGGGATCACTTAATCAAGGCTGATTTCCCGGATGAAGAAGTAACTGTTTACTCAGATTACCTGCTCAATAAATCACCTGCATATGGCGTAAAAGGAGGTGTTCATGATATTCTAGAACAGTCTAATGGACAGACCTATGTTGTAGCAAAAGAGGCTGCTATGGCTGCTAAAGAGTTGTTTGAACAAACGGAAGGTATCGATATTATGACGCCAGGCGGCGTTGCATTTGCAAGTCTGATACAGGCTTTAGAAACGGGTGAGATTAACTCAGATGATTGTACAGTGTTAAACATCAGCGGTGGGGGAGTTGAAAGGATGAAATCTGAGGTCAAGTGTTCGACTATTACTCCGTGGATGACTATTTCAAAATCAGCCGAAGTTAGCGGAATTATTGATTTGTTAGACTAATCAAGCACTGCGCCCAGCATCAAACATTTCTCTTAGACTGCCATCTTGTAGCATCTCTAGAGCAATGTCAGACCCACCAATTAATTCACCATGAACATAAACTTGCGGCATGGTAGGAAAATCTGCCCAACTGCAAACAGCCGGGATCGCTCTACGGTCTTCTAAGATGTTGACTGCCGCAAATGGTTCTCCAAGTTGTTGAAGCACTTGTGCAGCGCGATTTGAAAAACCACATTGTGGTTCATTTGGTGTTCCTTTCATGAACAATACCAAGGAATGTTCGTCTACTATTGCTTGTAATTCTTCTTCTGTCCAATCCATTTTTCTCACTCTTTATTTTTTTGAATTCGCCTGATATGTACGCCTCGTCCACCACCATGGGGGTCAAACGCAGTGTCTCCAGCTGTTTCAGCTTGCTTAGGTGTCATACACTTCAGGTCTAATGCATGAACCGGGTGCGGGATATGTTGCTTCATGACTGCCAACACTTGACGTTGTCTTTGCAGCGGCCTCATTCCTTCAAAATCCTCAGTGATTATTCGGACATGAAAATGGTCACCTGAGCCGTGAAGGTCAATTACTTCCACAACCGCATTGGGCACTGCTTTGAGAACTTCAGATTCAACCCAACTAGCATCGACCATACTCGCACCTTATACGGCCCTTGCAAAACCATCATTTGAACATGTGGTTTAGAGGATGCTTGAAATGAAGCGTGTCTAGGCATAGATATGACCGAGTCAGTACCCAGCCATCAAGGCCGTGAACTGAATATGGGGAGGGATTCTAGTTGGCTAATTGGCGCAGATATCATCGCGGTTTTCTTAGCCTTAGTTGGCCAAATAGTGCTGACTAGAGCATTGATTACTGAAGATTATGGAATCTTCATTATTGCTTTGGATATTTTTGCTACCACGTTTTTGATTATTGATTTGGGCCTTCCAACCATCCTAGCCCGTGATGGTGCGAAATCCGTGGACAAGATATGGCCAGCGATTTGGCGGATATATCGAATACAATTCTATTGTATGATGCCGTTCATTACAATTGCTATAATTGGTATTTCAATCACCTTCAATGATTGGTCACAGTACCTACCCGTGGTAATAATTTGTATTGCTATTGCTTTAGCGCACATTTTTAGTTACGCACCAAGATCTGGACTAAGGGCGGCAGGATTTGCTTCACTGGAGGCTTGGAGCAAGGTTTTGGAACGCTTGGTAACTATGAGCGGTTATTTGCTTCTATACTATTTTGGGGTTAATTCTGTGGGAAGTTATGCTTTAGCGTTCCTAATAGGCGCTTTGGTGGGATTAATTACGGCAATTTTATTTGCTAAATTATACTTGCAGAGTTCGGTTCAAGTTAGCGATTGGTCTACTTTAGGAGAATCATGGATTGATAACAAATCTTTGTTATTGCAATCTTTACCGTTTGCCATAACCCTTGGAGTACTGCCTTATGTGGTTAGGATTGAGAAGTTCATTGTTGCAGGGACAATGGGTGTTGAGAGTGCAGCATTATTTCATGTAGCACAAATCGCTTGGCTTGCTGGTTTAGTTGTTCCACAAGCAATGAGAGCTGCACTGCTGCCAATACTTGGTTCTTTCAGACACGAAAAATACCGCTTTGAAAGTGTCATAAACAAATCCCTTGACCTGTGTTTTGGCCTATTACCGGTTGGATTATTTGGTGGCGCATTGTTAATCACATTCATACTACCAAGCGCTTTTCCACAGCAGTACACCGATGGTAGTATTGGGGCTTCAGCGGTTCAACTATTCATGATATTACTACTAGGATGGTGTTTTACTTTGGTAGCAACACCGAGTTATACTGCATTACAAGCGGGTAAGAACCCGTGGAAATTTACTCTTTTTATCGGATGTGTGGTGATGTTTGCAACAATTATTGGGTTTGTATTAATTGGCTATTTTGCGGATTCCAAAAAATACGGACTTTATGCTGCAGCAATCGCATCAACAACCTCATCGGCATTTTTGTTGTTTTCATCACTACATCTGGCTAGACTGTGGGACTTAGTTTATCCAAGAAGAATCGAATTTATGTCTAGTATTATACTTGCAGCAATTTCATGCTATGGTTTTGCGACAAATTCAATACTTGCATTGAGTGGAATTGCTTTGTTTATGTTTACTCCAAGAGGTTGGCAAGTAATGAAGACCAACGTTTACTGATTTCCTCAGTAGAAAACTCGTTTGGTATCTTGAATCCGTCACTCCAATCTGTCTGCAAGGCATCCTCACATGCATCGGCTAATTTTACCGGATCGTATTGTTCAACTAAACTTGTTTCTGACAAATATTGGCTAACCTCCCCCACATTAACTGAAACAACTGGGGTCCCGCAGGCTAGTGATTCTCTAGCGACCAAGGGGCCTGATTCTCGTGTCGAGGTAATCAATGTCAAGTTAGCAACTAGCATTCTGTCCCAAACTATTGTTCTTGGTTGTTGGCGTAGCGTTGTAATGCCGACAACCCAGCCACGATTTTCTAACTCTTCTCCGGTTTGTAGGGCTAGGAAATGATTTTTTTCTCGTCTTCTTGGGTCGGCTGGAAACAAAATATCAAGTTTACTTTTACGCCATCTACCTTGCCACTTTTTAGGTTTAGTCAACCATTCATCTTCCACTGCGGTATGGCAACTAATAACCGATGATGCTGTTTTATCCAAGCCTTCAGCAATGCTGTGAAGCCGGGAAGAAACCGTAACTAAGTGGTCACAATCATTGACTAAGCGAATGATTTGGCTGGAGAGGTTTTTGTCTTCAAGGCCAACATCAAAATCATGCCCGTGAACAATTCCCACCCAAGGAATTCCTAGCTGTTTTGCCAACTTAGAAGCTAAATCTCCTGCAGGCCACATAGTGTGGCAGATGATTATGTCTGGAGACCAGTCGCCTAACCAGGACTCAACTTTTTTCGCAATTCGCTTCATACTTCGTATGGTTATGGATGGGTATGGATGTCCGGGCAGTCCCCAAAACCTTGGAGTTATGACTTGCGTATCACCGTGAGTGAATTGTTTTGGCGCCCTTGATACTCCGGTTAATGTTGATCTACTAGATTCTTGATACTTCAGCATTCTAGGTAGTGGATTTACCACTTTTATTTCATGCCCCAACGATTCTAACAATTGAACATTATCGCTGACAAATGTACCACGCGCAACGTTTGTTGGCAAGGGAAATAGCAGTGACACTACTAAGATACGCACACTGCCACCTACATTGGATTATACTTCAAGGGCTGTTTTTAGGACTTGGAGGTTTTCTTTGACTGAGGCTTGCTTGTTGAAAAGCCCTGAGCCAACCACGCAATTTTCAACGCCCCATTCGGCAACCATAGCAATGTTGTGGGCTTTTATCCCGCCATCTATCTGTATCTGTACCGGCCTGCCACCATTAGCAACTTGTTGATCAATCATTGACTTGAGTCGTCTAATTTTGCCCTCGACAGAAGCGATGAATGATTGGCCACCAAAGCCTGGATTAACGCTCATTATCAAAACAAGGTCGAGGTCTGGTAGAATTTCTGTTATTGTTTCGATTGAAGTAGCAGGATTTAGCACGACACCGGCAGTAGCGCCCCCGTCTCTAATTGCCATTATCAACCTGTGCAGATGAGTTGTTGCTTCTACGTGGACTGATATGTGGTTGCATCCTGCATTGATGTAGTCCATGTAGCATTCCTCTGCATTGCTGATCATAAGATGGGCATCAAAATGAACATTGTTGCCAAGTGCCGCGCGAAGAGATTTAATTACCGGTGGACCGAAAGTCATGTTTGGGACGAAATTTCCGTCCATCACGTCTAAATGCAGAACGTCAATGCCTGCATCAATTGCTTCTTGACATGAAACTGCTAGATTCGATAGGTCAGCGGTAAGGATACTTGGTGCAATTATCATAGCAGAACATGATGAGCCAAACAACGGATTCTCATGAGCATTGTGCCTAGGATTGTAAAAAATTCAGCACAAAGTCTCTTAATGCTCGATATTCACGGATACATAGTGAGACCATGGGCGAAGTAAGGGCAGTCAGCGATTCCGAGTATGAAAATTCAGTGAATGATAGTGAGTGGGTACTAGTAGACTTCTGGGCTCCTTGGTGTGGACCTTGTAAAGCAATAGCTCCTGTCTTAGAACAAGTCGCAAGTGAAAGGGAGATACTGATCGCTAAAGTCGATACCGATTCAAGTCCTGCCAACGCTGGAAAACTTGGAGTCAGAGGAATCCCTGCGTTATTCTTGTACCACAACGGTAAAGTCGTGTCAAAACAAAGCGGTGCAATGCCAAAGCCAGCCTTGCTGAGTTGGATTGACCAACACATGACTGCTGATGATTTCTAATCTTATTGAATATCTCTAAGGAGACGCTCTTTGAGTGCCTCATGAAGCCACATACCTTCTGACATTTCGATCAATATACCGTGGGAAATCAGGACTTTAGGTGGTGGTCCAGACCAACCTGATTGAGCAGCCAATAATTCCCAGCTTACCGGCTTATCATAAGTGGCTAGGTTAGTTAGCAGTTGTCTTTCATTGTCGGGTAATTTGAATAAAATCTCATCATCAAGGAATTGTAACCAATCGACATGTAAAGATTGACCGTATAATTCGAATAATTCCAATGCTAACGGATGCCCTCCAGTTTTCTCAAACACCGATTCAAAGTCTTCATCGACATCAATCTTAGATAACCAATTTTGCATTTCTTCTTTTGATAGACCCTGCAGTGAGTGTTCAGTAACTATTTCCCTGGTGTGTACGTCTCTTCGATCATAAACAGTTGGCCTAGTTCGTGAAATCATAACAATTCGAAGTGGGGAAGATTTTGAGATTTGCAATAATGCTCCCAGTAATTTTGCCGCCTCGCTTTCGATGTGATGTACGTCATCCAGTACGATTAGCCAATATGGCGGCGGGCCTCCAGAGGCTGTTTTAAAACGCTCCCGAATAGTTCTGGCGTCGGTCAAGTAGGCCAGTAATCTTCGACGCCAAGTATCAACGTCGACGATTCCTCCAGGATTTAGCGGGAGGGTTTCGATTAAATTGTAAGGGTCATGTTTCTCATCGATACCAAATCTATGCAAAAGGCTAGTTGCCAACCCAAGCGGTGTATCCCAAGGCTGACAAGGATACCAACAAACCGAGAGGTTTGGACTTTGTTCTAATTGACCATTTAGCCAGTGAGCAACTAAGGTTGACTTGCCAATACCCGCAATTCCGTGAATCACCATGCACGGTTTTCTTTCTCCAAACCAATCATTTAATTCATCAATTTGACTTTCTCTGCCGTGGACAAATCGAGTTTTTGGTGGCTTGTTGTTATATGTTGCATGAGCACCAGTAAGTGCTTTTAGGCGACCAGGTGGAGGGTTTTCTGATGACTTTGATTTTCTTATTACGCCGAACCTTATGTCACCGTAAGTTAACACTCCTTCGTGTTGTGCATGCATCAAAATTTGCAATAATGATATATTCGCGTCTAAACGTTTAGGAACTTCAGATGCCTCTAATTCGAGCAATTCGCCTGAATTATCCCTTATCACAATAGAAATAGATGACAGGCGTTTGATTATCGACTTCACTGATGTTCTCCCTTCATCGGTTAATTGCCAAGTTTTCTGGCGCCGATCTTCGCCTTTGACGTTTCTAGTATGCTCAGAGACCAACTCTTTGCGCAATAACTCGCGCATGGTGCGGCTAACATTAGGCGGGTGGAGAGCACACGATTCAGCAATACCTGGCCTGGTTAATTCGGGTCCAACAAGGTATCTGTCGGCTTGTTCGTTGTTTTCAAACAAATGGAGCATTACGCGGTCTTGTACTGGGACATTGACCTTGGAAACTTCTGCGCTCACAGTTAATCCACTGGCTACTACAACTAAGCGGTTTTGGCATTTTGATAATTTGAAAGACGAGCAAAATAACCATAATTCCTTTATTCTAATAATGATGGGAATGGCATGGGTTCAGCCAAAACAACACTGTTGGTGCTGTCCATACTTGTCTTGGCAACAATGCCGATTACTGTTTCAGCAGACTCAGATGGTGACGGCATAAGTGATGCCACAGATGACTGTAAATGGTCCTCTGGAACCTCAACTGTAGACAAAACTGGTTGCCCAGATTTTGACGGTGATGGGACATCAGACCTAAATGACCCTTGGACCACAAACAATCCAAACTTCCAAACAGAACAAATTCTAAATTCAAATCAAGATTATAATGACATTGAATATTCTGGTGACGGTTATAGTTTAGTCACCGGGGCTGATGACGGTTTTGCAAGGATATGGAATTCATCAACCTTTGTCAACGTTAGATCTGCTAATCTTGGCTCTGAAATAAATTCTGTGGCATTTTCGCCTAACAGCAATTTAGTGGCTGCTGGTGTTGATGATGACACAGTGCACATTTTTGATGCCAACACTATGACTAGCCTCTATGGGTCAATTAGCGTCGATGTCGGCAGTGGGGAGAGAGTAAACGATGTTGAGTTCTCGTTAGATAGTTCACTACTTGCTATATCTATTGGAAGATCTGGAAATCAAGGAACTAATGGAATTGTTTCATTCATCAATACCTCTACTGGGAACTTTTTCAGTTCGGGAATAAATCCTGGAGGAGAAGATCGATTCTATGATACGGCATTCTCACCAGATAGTAACTTTATCGCAGTGGGAAGTGAAGGTGATTGGTACATTTCGGAAATTTCCACTGGGGCTACTATAGCATCAATTTCAAGCCCTCCTGATTCGGTAAATGCGATAGCATGGTCTCCTGATGGCAATTACATCGTGATGTGTGGCGCCTACGAATCTAACGGAGCGCGTGTTCAAGTTCACGAATATGATGGTAGCGGGTGGCCCATTATCTGGGAAGTTGGCACAACGACATCCTGCTCTTCAGTAGATTTTTCACCGGATGGTTCTAAATTTATTGTCGGAATGTACTGGTATGAAGCTGATGGAGCAACTGCTAAGATATACGAAACAACATCCAGTTTACTAATTGATGCCTTTTCAGGTCCAAGACCCAATAGCTGCGCTGGAACCAATAATAACCAATGTGGCCAAATAGATGGGGTTTCTTGGCACCCTGATGGCAGTAAGATCGTCACCGCTCACACTAGAAACGATGAGGGGGTTTACTTTTGGTATGCTGACCTCGATGAAGATCAGGACGGTTACAACACCTACGACCAAGGCGATGGTGTAGTAGACGCTTTTCCAACTGATGGTAGTCAATGGAATGATACCGATGGTGACGGTTACGGAGATAACCCTGCACCTGCGACCAACCCGGATTCTTGCATAAGTCAATTTGGCACTTCAACGCAGGATCGTTTTGGCTGCCCCGATACCGACGGCGATGGATGGTCTGATGCTGGTGATTGGGCACCAAATGATGCCGAACAATGGGCGGATAGTGATGGTGATGGCTATGGCGATCAGTATTATTACGACGTTACCAATGTAGTATTCCACACAAATCAGCGTGGTGATGCTTTTCCAAATAATCCAACACAGTGGAATGACAGTGATAGCGATGGTTGGGGCGATAATTACAATGTTGAATCTTGGGAGGTAAATCGTGGCTCTACTTGGCCAGGACTATTGATAATTAATGCCACACAGGTAGATAAATTCCCACTTGATAACAACCAATGGGAAGATACTGATGGTGATTGGTACGGCGATAACCAATTTGGGGATGATGCTGATGGCTGCCCCGACGTATTTGGTAATTCTACAGCAGACCGGTATGGTTGCCCAGATACGGACGGCGATACTTATTCTGATCCAACTGCTAACTGGGGCAGTATATCTCAAGGTGGATATTGTCAGGCTGACGGTATTCCACTAGACCCAACGCAATGGTGTGACCGAGACGGCGATGGCTATGGCGACAATCTAGACGGCAATTCGCCTGATGAATGCCCAGATGACAAGGGATATTCATTCATTGATAGAATTGGTTGTATCGATACCGATGCAGATGGTTACTCAGACCAAGGAGACCCATTTCCAAACGATGCTACGCAGTGGGAAAATAGAGATGGTGACGCGCTAGATTGTGGTGGAGATAACCAAACTGGATTGAATCCTGATGTATTTCCCAATGACCCTACACAATGTAAGGATACAGATGGTGACGGTTATGGAGATAACGCAGCAGGGAATAATGGAGATGTATTCAAGAATGACCCTACTCAGTGGTCTGATTTTGACGGTGATGGGTATGGAGATAATAACGAAACTGGAGCGGTAAACGGGGATATCTGCCCTACTAGAGCCGGCAATTCCCCAAATCCACTAACTCGAGGATGTCCCGATACTGATGGTGATGGTTTTGTTGACCCAGAAGATGCGTTTCCTGAAAATCCATTACAATGGTCTGACCAAGATGGCGATGGCTATGGTGATGAGGTGAATCGCCCAGGAGGAGATGATTGCTTTGATGTATTTGGATTATCAAATGAAAATAATCGGTATGGCTGTTTAGATTCAGATGGTGACGGTTGGGCTGATGTAGACGATACATTCCCGCAAGACGGACAGCAATGGGTCGACACTGATGGTGATGGTTATGGGGACAATTACCTTTGGACTTTGACATTTATTGAAGACCAAGATAACCCTGACAGAATTATCGAATTAAGACAACAAAGTGGCGATGCGTTTCCTGACTTTTCAAGCGAATGGAGTGACCAAGATGGTGATGGCTACGGGGATAATTTCAGCGATGCATTCCCACTTGAAGTCACTCAATGGAATGACCAAGATGGCGATGGCTATGGTGATAATTTCACTGGTGGAGCATTCCAACCTGACGACTGTAAAACGGAATTTGGTCAATCTTATCTCGATGTCTTTGGCTGCCCAGATAGTGACCTAGATGGCATGAGCGACACTTCTGACCCTTGCCCATGGGACCCTGAAATCTTTGAAGGGAGAATTGGTAATGTTAAATGTTCAATCACCGAGGATCCGAACTCGGAAAGTAACCTTCAATCCGATTCAAATAATGATGACCAGAGTTCCGTGTTAATCTACTTAGGAATCGCTATTGTCGCACTCCTGTCGGCAATTATTATTGCCCAATTCTCCAAAACCTTGGCTAAAAGCAAATCTAAGAAAGAAAAACTCGAAGAAATAATGGTAAATGATGCCTTTTCAGAGGATGAGGAGCGTCGAGGTGCTTGGATTGAATACTATGTTGCTAATGGACAATTAGACGAAGCAAAGGCGTTGGGTTGGATAGAACAAAGTACAGCGGAATTGCCACAATGGAAACAATTTGAGATTCAGCAGCAACAAGAACAAGATGAAGCGATTCCTAATATGGTTAATCTTGATGATATTCTATGATTGCTGTGCTTCTTGTCGACGAGCCTTAGCAGCAAGGTCGTCATCAAATGCAAGAAATGGTAGACTTGCCCATTTATCATCTTCTTCAATAGCCATTAATGCCTCGTTTGAATTAATCACTTTCGACAATTCCATTACAGTTGGAGTAGTTCCATCTTTTAATTCATATTTATGGCCTGGTACAACTAAATCACTACCAGATAATTTACTAAAAATAGTTTGTAAATATTTTAGCGAGGCGCGCTGGTTAGCCTCATCTCCGCCTAGTAAATCAGTTCTACCACAACTGCCTAGAAATAGACAATCTCCACTAATTACAATACCGTTGCCGATGAACACTACATGCCCAGGAGTATGCCCCGGTGTGCAGTGAACAGAAAATTCTAATTCTCCTATTGCACATGTTTCAAAAGAATGTTCGTTGTGGCTCCACCAGTGGATATACTCGGCATTATAGCCACGTTGTTGTTCCAATTCATGGCACCTCACTACTGGTGAAAATACCGTGCTGTTAACCAATGCTTCAACGCCTTTACAATGATCCCAATGACTATGAGTGAGCCAAACCTCTTCAAGATTAATACTATTTTCTTGACAGAACTTTTCCCAAAAGATACCGTCAAAAGGATCTACAATACAGGCTTTTTTTGTCTTACGGCAAACTATCAAATGATTCAAATTATCCCACTGGCCAAGTTGCTTTTGATAAACTTGGATTCTATTGTTATCCAAAATCAGATTGGGGGATTTCACGATGTAACCTCATGCTCCCGATGACCGCTGGTCTTTCAAATGATGAGTACTACTGTGTATCATGGCGGGCGGAACCAGATTGGTAGTTGCTTTGCTCGCCGGGGTATTTTTATTATCAATTATACCACATTCCTACGGACAGGAATCTACTAATTCCAACTTGATTTTATTATTGGAAAGCGACATTGAACAAACCTACATTGAAGGTGATAGGTTAACCTTAGATGTTCAATTATTCAACCCAACAGAAAAAATTACCATCAGCAACAACCCTTCATGCGAATTTATTTTTACTGCTATCAATTCATATGGAGATGAAGTTTATTCATCCGAAACAACTTGTAGAAACCAAATCCAAAGTATTGTGATTGAGGAAAATGAAAAATATAATCTAACAACTCAATATTGGGATTTTACCGATGCACAAAATCAGATAATACCATCTGGGACGTACACAATAGATATCTCACACAGCAAGGAACCAATTTACAACTCTCTGGTTTTTGAATTTTACAGTTCCTCAAACAATAATAATTATTTAGATTTGAAGGCTAAATTAGTCGACATAGATGATGATTCTTACTTAGCTCAATTTACTATTTACAATCCAAGTACTGAACCTATTATTACTGACAACATTGACTGTACTATTATCTTAGAAAACCAAATCTATCGGTTTATCTTTGATGACTGCTTCAATGGAGCTGCAATTTTACATCCATTCGAAAATATTTATTCTTCTAGCCAACTGATACCTAAAGAATGGGTTAATGACCATAGTTCGCTAAAATATTTTATTCTTGGAAATGATGAAAATTACCTTTCCCCATCAAATGAAATTTCTGATGGTAATCAAGAAGAAATTTTGCCAACAATTGTTGAAAACCCCCCATCCATTACAAAAAACGAATTAGTACTAAACCAAGTTGATTCTGCTATATCGCTTCAAGTTAATTTAGCTGAGCACACTAATGTTGGTTCAGAGTGTTATGCTGAGGTAAACATCGTCAACGATTTAGGAGATTTGGTTAACAGTCTAAGCGTTGACTATTGTGAGATGAATAACAAAAGTACTGACGGAAATACAAATATAATGACAGAGTTATACCAATGGGAACTAACTGACAGCTATGGCTGTTACATTGAACAAGGCAAATATACCCTAATTGCAGGAATAGAGGATTCGTATTATTCTGCAGATTATCATAATTATCATTCAAACACTGCTATTTCTTGTCGGTCTAATTACATTAATGTTGACTCTGAAAGTTTTATTTTAGACGATTCTATTTACAGCAGAATAACATTGACTTCTGAACAGGGAATTATTAGGCTACATTCTGAATGTATTATTAAAATTAAATACGAATCAAATGCTGACAATTCCCCCATCCCTCTTTATGAAATTTGCGGATATAGTGCGGGGAATTATTTAACCCCAAACAACAATAGTTACATGATTAGTCATAAAACAGAAGTCTCTAATTTGGAATACATGGAAAAAATTGACATAACATACGCGACATATTTAAATTTTATACAATATCAAGAAGACTCATTGTACACCTACCTTGGACAAACGATAAAGTTTGAAGAAGAATTAATATCAGTTAACGGACAATGGGATTTAGTTCAATTTAATGGAGACAGTTGTTGGATGATTAGCTCGCCAAATTCTGCGTTCATGCTAAGCGATCTTA
>ERZ891134.1689-NODE-1689-length-14432-cov-5.779370_pt1 | contig 14432 bp, 8 predicted proteins | sample MGYA00520888_ERZ891134 | MGnify/ENA primary metagenome ERZ891134 (study PRJEB32303, sample SAMEA104408692) | aquatic metagenome | biome: Brackish water; feature: Coastal; material: water | place: Baltic Sea | collected 2014-10-23 | depth 10 m ... | reverse complement strand
TGCACAAATGGCGCAATTTTCGATGGTGACGGGACAAACCGAAATGAATGAGAGCATTAAGGCTATTTCTGGTCAATTATCAGAATTCCGGATTGCAACAGCTGCTAATATGCTGGGCCATTCAGTTCTAGTATCCGGTAATAAGGCCTTTCCAGATGCTGAGGGTGTTGTTTCTGGCGCGTTAGATATCCCTTCCACATCAACCAGTACAAGCGTTCTCTATAAATCAATGAACGGTGACATTCTTCATGCAGAAGAATTAGGCCCACAAACAGCCGGTTTGCTTGGTTTCCGCTGGGAAAATATTCCGCAGAACGTCCTGGATGAAAATGAATATATCACCGTGGAAGCGTTTGCTGACACCGGTACGGGGCTGAAATCGGTTGGTTCATCCGTTTTTGGCGAGGTTCTTGCAGCATCGGCAGGGAATACAACTGAAGGCGTTGTTTATGATGTTCGTGGTTACGGCGATGTCAGTGCAAGCGATGTTAAAAGGTTCAAGAAATAATCTTACGTGATTATTAAACACAATTTATAGAATCCGCTGCGTATCAGGAGTTTAGCTAAATGTCTTTTTATACCGCATTGACTGGTTTGAATGGTTCCAGTGCAGATATCTCTGCTACCTCAAACAACATCGCGAACGTTGGAACAACTGGCTTTAAGCGTAGCCGAGCTGAATTCGGTGATATTTTTGCAACTTCACCTTTGCAGAATGCGTCATCTTCGATTGGTTCGGGTGCAATTTTGAAGGGCATTAAGCAGCAGTTTACCCAGGGTAACATTTCATCATCTCTTAACGCTCTTGACCTTGCTATTTCTGGCCAGGGCTTTTTTACGTTGAAACCGTCGTTAACTTCGGCACAGAAAGTTTACACGCGGAATGGATCGTTGAATGTTGATAACGATCGCTATGTTGTTGACTCAGCGGGTCAGTATCTTTTGGTTTACCCAGTGAACGATGATGGCTCTGTTACGGCAAAAGATTTAGATAGCGCCCTTCCATTGCAACTACCGGTAACATCTGGTGATCCACAGGCAACAAGTAATATTTCTCTGGGTGTGAACGTCCCTGCGGCAGCTGATGTTGTGCCAGATAGAGCGGCTTTTTCAGATGGTTATACTTTTAATCCAGCTGACCCCAATACATTTACCAATTCAACATCAATCACAATCTTTGATGATTTGGGTAATCCAACCATTGCGACAATGTATTTTATTAAGACGCAGTCGGCCTCAGCGGAAGACCCAACAAACAAATACGATACACGATTGGTTATCAACGATACTGTCATTGATCCTGACCTTGTTTCCTCCGTTGATGACGCAGGCAATCAGATATTTATCGATAGATTTGGAATGCAAACCACAAAAATTCCAGATGATAACTATTTTATCGAGGGTAAAGGCTCAGCTCTTTACAAAAGAGACGCCCTCGAAACATTAGTTGACTCCCAACCAGCAAAACTGACGGGTGAGGCGACAGAATTTGATTTTGGTGAAGAAGGCGACCGCCTTGTTAAAATTGTTACTGATCCCATCCAGTTCAATTCAACGCGTGAGAGTGGTGATGCTGATAGCCGAGTGTATTGGGGAAAGAATTTTCTCACCGTCAACGTAGATAACGGTGACCAGCCAGTAAATATTGACCTTCGCCCGGGTGAATACAATGCGACGCAACTAGCCGCTGAGGTCGAACGTGCGATTAATGCTGCCTACGGTGATGATAGCAAAATCCAAATTGTTCAGAATGTTGACGATGCGCTCAGCATAAACTTATTTAAGCTAAATGCAGATGGGTCATCAACTGGTCTGACGACCGCCATAAATGTTGATTTGCTAAATGCTAGTTATGTCTCGGATGTTGAGGGCATTGTCTTGACTGGTGCCTCGCCTGACTTTACGCGCGATCAGTTTCTCGCACACTCTCAAGCACGACTGAACACCGCATTAAATAATTATGCGTCGACGGCTGCTGGCGCGAGTGCCTTGGGCGTGACCAATCAAATGTTTGCTCGGGCTGTCGGTACAAAAATGGATGCTATTCTTAAGTCGACACAGATTGTTAATTTGAAGCATGCGGTCTCAACTGCGGCCACTCCGGCGGCAGGTAATACAACTGTTTCTGATAAATTTATGGTCTATTCCTATCAGGGAAAGACGCCAAGTTTAAGTGTCTATGAAAACAAGACACAGGTGAGTGCGAGCACTTCTAATCCAGCATATACTGTTAAATTTGATGCTACGCAGAATACAATGACTATTAATTTTGGTACGACTACTCCGCCAATCACGAATAATGGAAAAATCCGGATCGCTGGAGAGTTTCTAGCAGCTGACGCAACTGCAGCCAGTCACATAAATGGCCGCGAGTTTACAGTAACCAATGTCGATACAACAACCGATGCAAATAATAAAACAGTAACAATTAATACAACGGGACTGTCGTTTCCTGATGACGGATTTACGCTGACTGAAGCTGACATTTACGTGATGAGCAACCAGTCAGAAAAAGTGGAGGCGTTTTTCGAGGGTGCTTCGAACGTTTATGAGGGTGCGCAGGTAAACTTTAGTAGCCAAAAAATTGTCATTCGTGAGATTGGCGATACCAATAAGCATGCTTACAGAAATGCCGACATTGTTGCTGTTGGCGGCACTTCTGCCGGTGGGATTATTCAGGTTGTCGGTGGGCAATTTACAATCAATCAAACCGATGGTGCAACAGCTCGCGGCTCTCTTGATATACTTGGGCTTCAAACAGCTGCAGCTGCTAGCGATATAACGACAACTACTGACTGGGTTGATGAAAAAGCTCCCGCCATTAAAGTCAACTATAATGAGAATACGCAAAGACTTGAATTTACAGTGGACAGAACTGTTTTGGGTACTGGAACAGAGAGTAACTTCAACTCATTCTCAATATTTGGCTCTTCAACTGCAGATTCAACAAATAATTTGGGTGTTCCAACACAGGATGATGCTTCAACCGTCCTTATTCGTGGTGGCGAGGTTTTGAGAACAGAACCGTTTGTTTCAGATGGTGAGGAAATTCAGCTCAACGATAAGCGCTATGGTGTAACAGTTAACTATAATAGTGATACCTCGAGCTTTACGTTTGCGAGTGGATCCACCGGCGAATTGATAGAAGCCAATGGTGCTTTGGGTGTTTCAACCCAGCAAAAGGCGTCTTCTATTGAGGTTGGCCGCTACTCGCTCTCAACAACAAACGGGTCCGTAATTGATGCAACAGCGCACTTTAGTGGTGATAATCACCTAATGTCAGTAGGCACATCCAAAAATGATGTAATTGTGTCGGCGGGACGAGGTCTTGCATCGTCTCCGGCAGTTTCCGTCGGCGATGCTGCAAACGAAGACCTCACTAGTGTATTTAGGTTGAGCAATACTAGCGGTGAAAATACGTTCAACGTCTCGGTAAATGGTATTAGTGGTGTAATTGAAATTCCAACAGGGTTTTATGTTGGAACGACGTTGGCTGAAGCTCTGCAAAACCGAATTAACCAAATCCAAGATCCGGTGACTGGTGATACAGTTGGTGGTGTTAAAGTCAAATATGACTCTACAGCAAACAACTTTACTTTTACCACTGGCACAAGCGGGAACACATCAACTATCAAGGTCAAGGGCGCATCTCGGTTTGGTCTTGATGATGTAGCTTTGGGTGTTGGTAAGGTGCCACAAATCTATAACCTCGTTCAGGCTACTAATGCAGACGGTGTTGCGCTTTATGTTGATGCCACTGGCAATGTGGTAACAACACCACCTGCCAATTTGGTTGAAGGTTATTATCCTCTTTATATTGATGAAGGCGAACTTACATTTGATAATGGTGGTCGAATTGTTAGCCCTAAAAACCTTGTTCACTACGAGCGTCAGGAAGAAGGATTCTCGATCGCGCTTGATATTGATTTTGGTCAATCAACCCAGTTCGCACAACCATTTTCGGTACTAAATGTTGAGCAGGATGGTTTTACATCTGGTCGTCTTGACGGCCTTGAGATTGATGCGTCAGGAACAATCCGCGCCAACTATACCAATGGTCAGAATAATCCACTTGGAAAAATTGTTCTTGCAAACTTTAACAACCAGAACGGTCTGAAGCAGATTGGTAACGCGACTTACGTTGAAACTGCTGTGTCTGGTGAGGCCCAGGTTGGTGAGGCGGGTTCTGAAGGATATGGCAACATCCTGTCGGGTTCACTAGAGCGTTCAAATGTTGATATTACTGAAGAACTTGTGAACTTGATTACGGCACAGAGAAACTTTCAGGCATCAGCAAAAGCAATTGAAACAACCACCACGCTGACGCAAACAATTATTAATATTCGTATGTAATTTTGGCCCTACGGCTAATCTACATCTAATCGGGGTCTGATAAAAATGGACAAATTGATTCACACGGCGTTGAATTCTCTGCACTCAGCTCGTATTCGACAAAATGTGAGTTCTCAGAACTTATCAAATGCGCAAGTCCCGGGTTTTCGTGGTGATGAAATCGGCGGTAGGTTTGGGTCCATTTTTCTTGAGTCAGACTCTACATTAAGCACTCGTGTCTTCACAAAAAGAAGTGAGGCTGGCTTATTCTCTGACTTGCAAGGTGAGCTGCGTCAAACAGATGAACAAAATGATGTAGCAATCGTTGGTGAAGGCTATTTTTTGATTGAAGGCAAAAGCGGCGAATTGGCTATGAGCAGGAGGGGTGACCTAACAATTGGCCTTGATAAAACGCTTCGAAATGGCGCTGATGAGGTTATGCTAGATACCAGTCTGACGCCAATAACTATGCCGCAGTTTAAGAAGCTTTTTGTTAGTGAAAACGGGCAAATTTATATTCAACCCGTTGGCGCTGCTGATGGCACAAGAGTTTTGGTGAACCAGATTGCAATGACATCTGGCCAAGATATTGAATTAGCCAAAGATACAGATGGCGCAATAAGGCCCAAGGGTGACTTTGTTAGGGAGCAATTTAATCCTGATCAGAATGTTCGATTGAAACAGGGTTATTTGGAAACAAGCAATGTCAGTGTTTTTGATGAGCTGATTAATAATGTTGAGATACAAAAGCAGTATCAGTTAAATGTTAAATTAATATCCCTAGCAAAAGAACTAGATGAAGCTGGCTCTGCCTTAATGAGGTTGCCAAACAACTAGATGACCTTGGCATGATTATTGCTGAATAGAAGCTCCAACCGTTTAACCTGGAGCTATTAATCAAATGTCTACTTTTGCCATGCATGTCGCCAAAACTGGTTTGAATTCACAGCAAATCAAAATGCAAGTTATTGCAAACAATCTTGCAAACGTGAATACCACGGGTTTTAAAGCAGACAGAACAAATTTTGAGTCATTGCTTTATCAGGTTTTACGTGGGGCTGGCGAGAATACGTCAGAAAATACGAGCCTTGCCTCTGGGCTTTCTGTGGGAACGGGAACGCGGCTCTTAAACACCAGCAAAATACATTCGCAAGGTAGCTTGATAAACACAGGCAACTCGCTCGATTTGTCAGTGGAAGGTGATGGGTTCTTTCAAGTTCTCATGCCTGATGGTCAGATTGGCTATACCCGGAATGGGGCGTTCATGAGAAACGCAGAGGGAACAGTCGTAACCGCAAGTGGTTATCCGCTTCAGCCAGAAATTCAAATTCCAGCTGACGCTGCAACTATTACGGTTTCCTCAGATGGGATTGTTTCTGTCCAAACTCCAGGCGACGTTGAAGCACAAGAAGTTGGTCAGATCACATTAGCAGATTTTTCAAACCGCCAGGGTTTGCAGCCCAACGGTGAGAGCATGCTGATTGAAACGCCAGCGAGCGGGGCGGCAATTATTGCAAATCCTTTTGCTGAAGGTATGGGGCGGCTTGTTCAGGGTTCACTCGAAAGCTCAAATGTTAATGTTGTCCAAGAGCTCGTGGATATGATTGAAACGCAACGTGCTTATGAGGTGAGTTCAAAAACAATCACCTCAGTGGATGAGATGATGCGCTTTATTACTCAGAACATCTAATTTTTCTCTTGCTGCCAGGTGTTTCCCTTATGAAATCATGCATGATTAGATACATATCAATTCCCGTGTTCTTGGCACTGACAGGCTGCTCAACCTATGTTTCAAACATAGAGGGTCAGGCCTTCGCTCCAATCGACCCACCTGTAAAACTATCCTTACCTCGACCGGCTAACGGTTCGATATTTCATTCGTCGCAAAATGGGCTTTTTGCAACAGATCAGCGAGCGCGTCGCGTTGGAGACATTCTAACAGTTAGTTTCAATGAGACTTATTCTGCAACCAAGGCACAAACAGCAAGTTCATCGAAAGCCGATAATTTTGGCGTTACACTTCCTACAGGCTTGCCAAACATATTTACCGGTGGCTTTGACAAGGATGCTGGTGGAAATGGTGCTGGGCTTTCTGCAGGAACGACCCGAAGCTTTGCAGGTGCTGGTAATGCGGTTCAATCGAACTCATTTTCAGGCCTCTTGTCGGTGACCGTTGTGCGTGTTTTTGAAAATGGCAATATGGAAGTTGCCGGACAAAAAGAGCTGATGCTAAACAATGGAAATGAATATGTCCGTGTTCGAGGCGTTGTGCGCCCAGAAGATGTTTCCGCAAATAATATAGTGTCATCAAATCGGCTTGCTGATGCCCAAATCCGATATACTGGATCTGGGCAGCTTGCAGATTCGTCAAAGCAAGGCTGGCTTAGCGAATTGATGCGCACGATTTCACCATTTTAAAAGGATGAATAACTTGTTCAGCAGAATATGTGTATTTGGAATACTCGTCGTGTCCTGCTTGGGCATCTCCATGGGTGTTGTCAAAGCTGACCGTCTTAAAGATATGACTTCCATTGCTGGCGTTCGGTCAAATCAACTTGTTGGCTACGGCCTTGTTGTTGGATTGGCAGGCACTGGAGACGGGAATGCCGTTCTGACGCAACAAGCAATGCAGTCAATGATTAGTCAATTTGGTGTTGTCACCAATGCGTCAGATATGAATGGCAAAAATGCGGCATCTGTCATTGTTACTGCTGACCTTCCACCCTTTATCAAACCTGGGCAAAAACTTGACGTCGTTGTTTCAACCGTTGGGCAAGCCAAATCATTGCGTGGCGGCACACTTTTAATGACACCCCTGCTTGGTGCAGATGGGGAGACATACGCAATCGCGCAGGGTAATTTGATGGTTGGTGGGCTCGGTGTGGCTGGTGGGGATGGTTCATCTTTAACAGTAAATGTGCCAACGGTTGGTCGTATTCCCGGCGGTGGCTCCGTTGAGCGGATGATTGAGAACACATTTTTGGATAGTGAAAACCTGTTACTTAATTTGCATCAGGGTGATTTTAGCACTAGCAACCGTGTCGCTGAAGCAATCAATGAAATTTTTGGTGAAGGTGTCGCGGTACCGCTGGACTCAACCACTGTCAAAGTGCGCGCCCCGATAAATCCAGCTGAAAAAGTTTCATTCGTCAGTTTGTTAGAGAATATTCAAGTTGATCCTGACCGGCCTAGCGCGAAGGTCGTCGTAAATGCCCGCACGGGAACGATTGTTATTGGCGGTGACGTTCGGGTTTTGCCAGCAGCGGTTACGCACGGATCACTTACTGTGCGCGTTAAAGAAAATAAAGAGGTCACGCAAACGCAGGCTTTAGCAGTTGCCGATGGTGTGGCGGCAACGGTGCCAGGCGAGGCAGTTGTCACGCCAGACACAACAATTGAAGCGAAGGAAGAGATTGCCAGAGCATTTGTTTTCGACCCAGGTGTTGAATTGTCTTCGATTGTAGATGCTTTGAATGCGGTTGGCGGAACGCCGTCTGATCTGGTTGCAATCTTAGAGGCTTTACGCGAGGCCGGCTCGCTTCGTGCTGAGCTGATAATTATCTAGGAGCTACGAAATTGGAAACCCTTACCACAGTAAGTCCTAAATTGACTGCGTCGCTCATGCAAAAACACCAAGTGTCAAGTGATCTCAGAGACGTTGCTGAACAGTTTGAAGCGCTGTTTATTCAACAGATTTTAAAGCAAGGCCGTTCGGCAAAGCTTGCTGAAGATATCCTCGGTGGTGAAGCTGTCGATACCTATACGAGCATGCTCGATCAAGAGCGCGCAACGCAATTGTCAAAAACGGTTAATTTGGGCATTGCCGAAGCATTAGTGTCTCAGTTTGAACATTTAACCTCAGTTTCTTCTGATGATTAATTGGTAGGATAAAATGTCTAGTCTTTTTGATGTTGGTAAAAGTGCTGTTCAGAGTTATCGCCAATCTTTGGCCGTAACCGGCCAGAATATTGCCAACATAAATACAGATGGGTACAAGCGTCGAGAGGCTGTTTTAGAGGAGGTCTCAGGAAGCCAAGGCGGTATTACGAGCCTTGCCAATCAATCTGGTTTGGGTGTTCGGGTTAACGATATTCGCCGCGCATTTGATGGGTTTTTGCTCGCGCGCTCCAACAGCACAAACTCAAGCTATCAAAAAGTGAACGTGTTTCTTGAGAACCTTCGGCAGTTAGAAAACACCCTATTGCCGAGCAAGGGTGGACTGAGTGAACAAATTGGCCGGTTTTTCTCATCCCTGTCAGATGTGGCAGCAGCGCCTACAGATATAGCGTCTCGGACGGTTGCTATTGAGGTTGGGAAATCTCTTGTTGCATCCTTTAATGGTCTTGCCCAGCAGCTTGAGCAATTTCAAAATGCTGCGGTTGAACAAACAAAAAGTGGGGCTGCAGAATTGTCGTTAATGGCAAAAGAGCTTGCATCAATAAACTCACAAATTCTGTCATCGGGACAAAGTGGGCAAACCCCAAATGCACTTTTGGATTTGCGCGATAAAACAATCGGTGAAATGTCAGCTTTAGCTTCACTCTCAGTCACTTATTCTGGCGTTGGCGCTGCCACAGTAAGTTTGGGGTCCAGTGGCATGGGGCCCCAACTTGTTGACGGCAGCAAATTTAGCAATCTTGGATACGTAGAATCTTTTGGTAAAATTCAGGTCACAGTTGGGCAGGGGGGCGTTTTGCGGCCAACAAGTCAGATTGAGGGCGGCGCTTTGGCTGGCGCATTGGACAGCTACTCATTGATTGAGGATGTCAGAGCAGATATTGATAATTTGGCGTACCTTATTTCTACTGAAGTTAATACACAGCACAGCCGTGGCAAAGATCTCAATGGAAAGCCAGGACAGGCAATGTTTTCAACATTTGGTCTGACTGCCGAATTAAGCCCATCTGCCAGCACGTCAGTTAAGGTGCAGATTGATGTAACTGATCCACTTAATTTACCAACAGGTGTGCTATCCGCCCAGTACGACAGTGCCAAAGGCCTTTGGACTTTGAATGGCGATGGATTAACCGAGCCTATTACAGGCAAAGAAATCCTTAAAGGGGTTGGATTTAGTATCTCTGTGACTGGTGAGCCCAGAAACGGAGATTTCTTCGAGGTTAAGCGCGCGGTATCGGCAGCGGCAAATATCAAGTTTTTGACCACTAAAGCACAGGAAATTGCTGCGTCTGGTCTGTCTACTGTTGAAGCGTCGGTTAAAAACACCAGTGATGCCATGCTTGATGTGCAAGCGCTTGGAAAAACCAAAGTTGCTGATCCTTTGGACGTTTCAAAGGTTTTAAAAAATTCATTATCCCCTATTGAGGCAACAGATTTTGTCGCCTCAGGGTTGGTCAGTGTATTTCCGGCAGGCACACCTAGTGCTAAAATTGCATCATTTGCAAAACAATCTACAGCAAAATTTAATCTTCAGGATCTTGTGATAAAGAACCTTCAACAGTTATCATTGCAGCGCGTTGCGTCGACAAATGATGGTCCACATGTTTTTGATATCAGATACGCAACTGCATACCCAAATGCAGCTTCATCAGCGACGTGGGACAATGTAAATGATGTTGCGGCACTGCTGAATAGTGGGGTTCTGAGAAGTGCATCTAATAATTCATTGGCTGATTTGGGTATGTATGCATCTGGTAGTGGGGGAAACCTGACTTTTTCAACGGGTAGTGGTAATTTTGTCTCTACGGGAAGTGGGGTGCCTAATATTTCTGTTGGCATTGGAGGGGTTTCTGCGGTTGTTAGCGATGCTGTTGCTGCCTCTGATTTTCAGGTTTTTACGCGTGAGGGGCGGCATATCGCTGGTACGGCGCTTAGCGAAGAAGACATTACCAACCTTCTAACTGCAAAAAACGGATTCTCCTCAGAAGCTGTTTACCGGGCAGAATATCTGAATGATGAAGATAATGCATACAGGGGCATGGGATTAAATGTTAGCCATGTTGGTGGGCTGTATCGAGTTGAAACGGGCAGCAACGGATCATTTGCCCGCTCGGCTGGTGGCACCTCTTCTGTTCCTGCAAACAACACGGTTGCGCATAATCTATCGCTGTCAATGGGCAACGGAGAGACGGCGACAGTTGCAGTTGCTGCTGGGGCTTCGGCAAAACAGGTGGCGATTGATTCAAATTTAAAATTTAACAAGCTTGGCGTCATAGCCGAAGCGAGGTTAATAACAGAACTCTATGGTTTTTCCTCTGGAACGATAGACTTTGAACTTGAGTCAGAAAACAGAATGCCGCTCAGAATTAAGTCTGATGTAACAGGGTCTGATCTGACTAATCTGGCATTGGAAATCAATCAGGTATCGAGCCAGACAAAAATAACAGCATCGCTGTCGTCAGATAAAACACGCATTATGCTAAAAAGTGGCCTTGGGGAAGATATAGTTTTTAGTAATTTGAGTGAGACTAGCCCAACATTCTCGGCACGAATTGTTGATGAAGATAACATGGCTGCGATTACGCCGATCGCTACCGTAACGACATCGGGTTCTTTTGGCGCCTTGAACTTAGCAACAACAACATTGCCTGCAACCAACATTGTGGGTGGCGGCGCGGATGCAACTTTTGATGTAACACTCAATAATGGTGCGCTGACAATTGCATTGAACCAGACGGGTAATGGCTATCAGCTTAATGATACGATGGTTATAAAAGGGTCTGCGCTTGGCGGGGCTGATGGCGCAAATGACCTGACAATAACAGTGGCAGGTATTGGATCTGACACCAGCGTATCTATGGGCAGTGGTCTTGGTGCTAACCGCGTAAGCAATGCGAGATTTTCTGGCCAGCTATTTTTCTCATCCAGTAAAGCATTTAATATCGCGTCACCGTCAAAAACAAAGATTGCTGCGCGGGATGAGAATTTGGGTGGGTTGGCAAGCATTAGCAGCAACCTTACTGGCGACATAAAGACCGTTGATTTTGAAGTCAACGGTGATGTTGACACTAGTATGGGCTCTTTTGATGGTGGATCAGCAATTGCCGCATCGGCAACCTATCAGTTAAGTATTCCCACTAGTACATCGGCAGTAAAATTCTCGGCCAGTGTAACAGCTGGGTCTTTGAACCCGCTGAATAAGACTGAGGTGAACAAAGCGCTTGTTGATAATTTGCGTAGTCAAGGTCCATTATCATCATTATCAGGCACTGTGGCCGCAGCATCAAAGCAAGTTACCACTTATGGATTTTCCGGATCAGAAGCCATTAATTCGGCAGCTGACACAGTCTCTCTTTCTATAAATGGAACAACTGTTTCAGTAGATTTGACAAATATCGATGGTAGTAACACTGCCGCAACGAATGCAGATCATGTCACAACGGCAGTTATGAATGCGGTAAATGCAGCAAATCTTGGCGTTGTTGCAAGCAAAGCGTTGGTGGGCGGCGTAAACCAGGTAGTCTTTACGGGCAGCGTTGTTGGTAACGCTTTTACCATAAATAATTTCCAATTTAATGATGTTGCTAATGCAGGCTCTCCAGGCTCCTTGGCTTTGGTTTCAACTTCAAACGCAAAGGCGTTGCCTGTGAATGGTAACACTCTCTCGGTTACCTATGAGGGTCTCAACTATACACTAACTATGGATAATGGAGAGATTACAGTAAGCGGGGGTGAACCAGGGCGGATTACGGCCTATTTTGATGCGAATAACAAGTTACAGATCTTTGGGGGCGGAACCTTATCTGGCGCAGATATAACAATCACCCCAGATACAGTTGTGTCAGGAAATGCAGCAAGTGCAATTGCCTTTGGCGTAAATAGTAAAACGACAAGACTCACAAGTTCGCTAGTGACACTTGCGAGCAATATGCCGTCCTTAAATATAAATTTTGGTGGTGCCAGCATAACAGTCGCTCTTGCGGCTAATGGCGCAATTACAGTTACGCCAGCAGCTTCTGGCTTGGTTACACGCTGGGAAAGCGCAACGGCCACCACCGGGCGACTTGTGCTTGAATACGACTCTGATGCCAATGCGCTAAGCCTTGAAAAGCCTGCACACCGTCTTGGTTTCAAGGTTACCGACCATAATGTTAGCCTTGTAAATGATAAGATACAGGTAAAGGCAAATAATGGTGCCGCATTCCGAGTTGATGCCAGTGCTACTAGCCTTGCTGGGTCAATGTATGAATTAACTGATATGCCAGACGAGGATTTTCTTGTTCTATTCACTGGTTCAGGTGCAAAATCTCTCGGTGCAGTGTTTGATAAAGCCGTGCCCCAAATTGGCATTGATCAAATAAAAGTGAAGGTACAAAATGAGACGGGAACTCGCATTGAGCTTTTTGATGCGGAAACCGGCCATTCTATCGCTACCAGGACATTGGAAAACAAAAAAGCAGTTTTTGCGGATACTGAATATACATTATTTGGTAATGCCGAAATCAATGATGAGTTTACCGTTCTGGAAAACAGCAATGGCGGCGGTGACTCGCGAAACCTTGAAAAAATTCTGAATTTGCAATTTGCCGATGTGAATGGCGTTAATTCAGGCGGCTTCCAAAAGGTATTTGGCACAATTGTTGCTGAACTTGGAGAGAGTGTTAGGTCTGGAGAAATTGCGCTTGAGTCTGCTCAAGCTAGTCGAGAAGCTGCCGAAGAGGCAGAGGCTGTGTTTTCGGGAGTAAACCTTGACGAAGAAGCGGCCTCATTGTTGGAATTTCAGCAAGCCTACCAGGCATCTGCAAGGATCTTATCTACTGCTCGTGAACTTTTTCAATCACTGATTGACGTTGTCTAGGATTTTTTGTGATGCGTGTTAGTAATAAATTATTTAATGAGCAGCAGGTGAGAGCATTCAACACCCTTCGCTCAGATATGCAGGGTATTCAGGAAAAAATCTCGTCTGGAAACAAGATTAATCGTGCTTCGGATGACCCGATGGGCGCGGTAAACCTGTCCGCTGCCAAGGATCAAAAAACCAAGATTGAGCAATATGTTAAGAATTCAGATGTTGCGTTTATGCGCCTGGATCTCAGCGATAAAACGCTTGATGAAATGACATCTGTGCTAACACGGATGACAGAATTGTCAGCTTCAGCGGGTAATGGTATTTATGATGGCTTTGGTCATCAGGCTATCTTGCAGGAAATGCGACAACTTCACGAGGTAGCTTTGGGTCTTGCAAACACCACTGACAGTCTTGGCAGACCCCTGTTTGCTGGCCGAAGCTCGGTGACTGTCCCATTCACAAAAAACGTGGATGGAACGATTGCCTATAATGGTGACAGGGGCCAGCACGCGGTACAAATCTCAGAGAGTCTCACGGTTGCAACAGGCATCGATGGCGCGTCCGCTTTTATGAGGGTGGAAACTGAAAATGGCCGTCGTTCGATGTTTGATATTCTGCAATCTGCGATGAATTCAATTGAAACCGCCGCGCAAATCAAAGGTCAGGCCAACGGTGGCAACAAAACAAGGCTTGATTTTAACTTGCCATCAAAAATGGAAACTTGGTCTTTTACTTTGTCAGGCAATAAAGGGGCTGCCGTAATAACGGCTGATATTGCAAGGGACAACCTTGGCAGCCTTGTATCAGAAATTAACAGATTTACGTCCCAAACGTCTGTTTCTGCAGCTATTGACGCTGCAACGGGTGATATTATTCTAACCGATGTCACTGAGGGTGAAATTGTTATAAAAGATATCTCTATATCTGGACAAAATAGTGCATCAGAAAAATTGACATCATATGTTGCTTTTACAAAGCTTGATGGGTCCCTGGCACCTACTTCGCCAACGGTAAAGCTTACCGATCGAGATCAATTGGTTGCCTACAATGTCAGTTCGATGAAATCTGCAATGGACTCCATTAACACCAAAAGAAGTTTGGTTGCGTCTCAATTGAGTAAAAATGGTATCCAGAAAGATGTTCTTGAAGGGCGCAAACTAATCGTTGATCGTGACGTTTCAAAATTAAATGATACGGACCTTGCAGAAATGATTACCAAGTTGCAGGGGCAAATGACCAATTTGGAGGCGGCACAAGCTGCTTTTAGTAAAATAGGCCAGCAAAGCTTGTTTGATTATTTGAGGTAATTTCGTCTAATCCCCCAATTTTATAGAGATTTATGTAAATAGGCTGT
>ERZ891134.1687-NODE-1687-length-14447-cov-14.220956_pt1 | contig 14447 bp, 9 predicted proteins | sample MGYA00520888_ERZ891134 | MGnify/ENA primary metagenome ERZ891134 (study PRJEB32303, sample SAMEA104408692) | aquatic metagenome | biome: Brackish water; feature: Coastal; material: water | place: Baltic Sea | collected 2014-10-23 | depth 10 m ... | reverse complement strand
GAGCGATAGAGGCAGCTTCGAGCAATGTCATTAGGCGCGAAAATGGGCTGTCGTTGGGCGCTACCGAGGTCGCATTTCAGGAGCGTAGTTCGGTTTTCGTGACCCGGCATCCAAATTCCGACGAGCTAGCGCTTGGCTTCATTGCTATTGATAAACAAGCGGCGCAGCCAGGAATGATCGAGAAACTCCCCCATTACGGGAAATACTCTTATCTGAGCTTCGTTGGTGATGCGCCGACTAACGACGTAAAGGGTGTCTGGGCAAGCAGCGACTCGCCGCTCGTTTGGTTAAACCCTGAGAGAGGGTCGACGCGCGCGCTTGCGGGCTTGCCTGCGGTGCCGGCATTGACTGAGCTGCCGCCAAAATATTTAGCAGCAAACCTTGCGCGTCACGTGGAAAAGCTGACTGACGCTGGGCTGCTCGGACGCGGCATAACGCAAGTCCTGTCCCCCAGAGACGAGGGTATCGAAGGGGCTGCTCGCTATATTCAGGGCGAATTTAGGCGCATCGGTCTGCAGGCTATTGGCGGCAGCTATCTGCAAACATGGCAGGCCACTCTCGATAATGGCAAGGTGCAGCAACTCAGCAATCTCGTTGGCCTTATTCCGGGAAGTGATCCGGCACTGGCAAACCAGCCGGTTGTGCTCGGTGCGCATTATGACCATCTTGGGCTAGACGAGCGCGGCATACCGTTCCCCGGCGCAGACGACAACGCATCGGGTGTAGCAGTGCTTATTGAAGTTGCGGCCAAGCTTACGCGTGCTTTTACGCCGGTGCGGCCGATCGTGATTGTCGCCTTTAGTGGCGAAGAATCGGGCTTGTTGGGGTCCAAGCACTTCGTCTCGTCTCCGCCCAGCGCCCTCGGTGATGTTGGTTTCTATGCGATGATCAACTTAGACGCGGTGGGCAGGCTGGAGGGACGCAAGCTGCAGGTATTTGGTAGCGAGAGCGCCTATGAGTGGCCGTTCATGGCGCAAGGCATTGGCTACACCATAGGCGTGGAATCGCAGCTGCCGGCACAAACCATTGCGAGCAGTGATCACGTGTCTTTTCTCAATAACGGAGTGCCTGCAATCCACCTATTTTCAGGGCTTCATACCGACTATCACCGGACTAGCGATAGCGCGGCGAAGCTCGATTATGAGGGGCTTTCTGAAGTGGCTTCGTGGCTAGAGGAAGCAGCGATGTACCTCGGCCAGCGCGCTGAACCGCTGCGGGTGACGCTCGCGAATGCGCCAGTTGTCGTCGCACCGTTGGGATCCGAGGAGCGGGGTGCGAGTCTTGGCACCGTACCCGACTTCGCCTATGTTGGCGCGGGCGTGCGCATTACCGGCGTTATCCCTGACAGTGCGGCCGACGCGGTTGGGCTTCGGCAGAATGACATTATATTGTCGTTGAACGGGCAAACTGTCACTGATTTACAGACCTACTCGAATCTCTTGAGGACTTACGCTATCGGCGATGTCGTTGCGATCGAACTCAATCGTGGGGAAGAAAACCTCACTGTCACAGCAACCCTGACCGCTAGACGCTAATGCAACTAATTGTTTCGTAAACCCTTAAGTTAGTAATTCTGCTGTACACTCTGCTCCCCGAGACCGCGGTAAATTGATCTTCATCAATAAATCGGTGCGTCGACCGTGGTCCTCGTGGGCCACTTTTTAGCGAGCAATTACATGAGCTTTGCTGTTTTGAATTTCCCTAAATCGACTTTGCGGCTCGCCTCAATTATTTGTCTGCTTGCTTCTCTACCTCTGTCCGAATTGACCGCACAGGACGGCATCGCTGTTCAATTACCGCAGATCACGCGAATAGAGCAGAGCGATGCCGAGATCACGATAGACGGCTTCATCGACGAGGACGTCTGGAAAGACCTTCCCGTCATTGATGGCATGAAAGTAATCGACCCCGACACGCTTGCCGACACGCCTTACGAAACGCATGTTCGTTTCTTTTACACCGAGCGCGGCATTTACCTGAGCGCGATGAACTTTCAGCCGCAAGAAACGTTGATGGCGCGAATGACGTCGCGCGATGTCAGGCTCGAACGCGATGGGTTTGTTGTAGCAATAGACGCATCGGGCGAAGGACTTTATGGGTTTTATTTACGCATAAACCTAGGCAATTCATTAACCGACGCCACTATACTTCCGGAGCGCACATTTAATTTTCAATGGGATGGACCTTGGCTCGCACGGACACAGGCCCTCGAGAATGGCTGGAGTGCGGAATATTATATTCCCTGGTCAATGATGCCTCTGCCTCAGGTAGATGATGACCGTAAAATCGGCATTTACTTAGAGCGTCAGGTTGGACATTTGCAAGGCGAGGCATGGGCGAACCCGCCGTTGCCTGGCACAGTAAATCAATTCCTCTCTGCCTTCGAAAAATATGAGCTCAAAGACATAGAGCCGAGGCGTCAGCTCACTTATTACCCCTTTGCATCGGGTATTTACGACGGTGTTCGCGATGAATCAACTTATAAAGTAGGCACCGAAATATTCTGGCGACCCACTTCTAATTCTCTGCTCTCGGCAAGCCTGAATCCCGACTTCGGCAATGTTGAATCCGATGATGTGGTTGTTAATCTTACTGCATTCGAGGTGTTTTTCCCTGAGCGTCGCGTTTTTTTCTTGGAGGGACAAGATGTTTTTAATACCTCGCCGCGAACATCTAGCCGAGGCGGTCCAGGCGGCCCGATTTCTCTTCTCAACACGAGGCGCATTGGCGGTGCTGCAATTCACGATGTCCCCGACGAAGTCAACGTTGTGCCAACAGACCTAAGTCAACCTTCGGAACTACTCGGTGCGGTGAAACTGACCGGTCAAAGTGGGAACTGGCGCTACGGCACCCTGCTCGCCTCTGAAACTGAATCACAAATAGCCGGCACGCTCGACGACGGCACGCAGGTGACATTAAATGCAGTTGGGCGCGACTTTAGCATTGCACGCTTGCTCTATGAAGACACCAGCAGTGGCGGACGCCGTGCAATAGGGTGGATGGGTACTAACCTTTCGCACCCAACAATCGATGCGACGGCACATGCCGTCGACATGCATTATTTTTCGGCAGACAACCGATTTGTGATCGACACGCAAATAATGCATAGCAACGTCGATGGCAAAACGGGGAATGGTTTTCTTGGTGATGTGGCTTTCCGCCCGCGCAGGGGTCTACAGCATGGCCTGCGCGCGACTTATATCGATGACACCCTCGATATAAATGAACTCGGCTTTCTAACCCGCAATGACCAGATGAATTTGGACTACAACATGTTCAATATTGAGTCAGACGTTCCAGGTCTCAGGCAGCGAACAACAAGTTTATTTATATCTAACCAATGGAACACTGATGGCGAACCAGTCAGGCTAGGGTTGTTTTTAAACCGCGGCTACAACACCCTTAATAATAATACTTATGACGTGAGTCTGCGTTATTTCCCTGAGCGCATCGATGATCGACTCGGTCGCGGAACAGGCGATTTTAAAGTGGAGGGTCGATACGGATTAAATCTTGGATTTAGAACTAACCCCGCCGATAAGCTTGCGTTCAATTTCGATCTGAACCTTGATCAAGATGAACTTGGACCCGCGAGAACTGGTGCCTCGGCTCGATTCACATGGCGACCTAATGATCGCTTTTCGAGTGATTTGAGGCTTGACTATACCGACCGGGAAGCGCTGCTAGTCCACAAAGGGAGCGGCTCGTATACCAGTTTTGAGTCCCACCAATGGGCGCCGCAGCTAGAGATGAATTATTTTCTAAACGCGTGGCAGCAGCTTCGGTTTACGTTGCAATGGACTGCGCTTAAGGCGTTCGAGGATCGATTCTGGCAGGTTGATTCACAAAATTTGGACTTCCTACAGCCGGTCGCTAAATCTGACGAAGATTCTGATAATTTCACCATTAGCAGGCTCACTTTCCAAGCGCGCTACCGGTGGGAGATTGCCCCGCTTTCGGATCTATTCGTTGTGTACACACGCGGCAGCAATCTGCCTACCGATAGCTTCGAAACTTTCCAAGATTTGTTGGTGCAGTCATGGACGGATACGATAGTCGACACCCTCGCAATTAAGTTAAGGTATCGCTTCGGTTCCTAATCGCGATACATCAAAGAGAAAATAAGAGTATTACCTATGTTGAATCTACTGCAGCGTGCAATGCAAGTTTTCGGAGTGTTAGCTATGGCGGTCATAACTTCATCGGGTGCGTTTGCTCAAAAGGTGGTGGTCGCCCATCGTGGCGCGAGCGGCTATCTTCCCGAGCACACGCTCGAAGCGAAGGCGATGGCCTATGCCATGGGTGCCGATTACATCGAGCAAGATGTAGTCATGACCAAAGACGATCAGCTTATTGTCATCCACGATATCACGCTGGATCGAACCACTGATGTGGCTGAAAAATTTCCGGGTCGGGCGCGCGCAGACGGGAAACACTACGCGATCGATTTTACGCTTGCAGAGATTCGTCAACTCGCGGCGAGCGAAGGTGCGCGGGTCGTCGAGGGCGAGCGCGTGCAGGGCTACGCCGCGCGTTTTCCGATGAACACTTCCTCGTTTCGCATTGCGACGCTGGCCGAAGAGTTAGAATTGATTCAAGGGATGAATAAGTCTACGGGCCGCGACGTAGGTATCTATCCCGAAATAAAATCACCCGAATTTCATTTGGCCGAAGGCAAAGACCTTGGCCGCGCAGTGGTCGCCGAACTCAAGGCCTATGGCTATGCGAGCAAAGAACAAAAGGTATTTTTGCAAACCTTTAGTTGGGAGGAGGTTAAACGCCTGCGCGACGAGATCCTCCCCGAGGCCGGCATCGACCTAAATCTGGTCATGCTCGTTGGCGACGACGAAGAATACCAGTGGATGTTTAACGAAAGCGGCATGCAAGAAGTGGGGCGCTACGCCGATGGCTTTGGTCCAGACAAAAGCCTTCTCATTGCGCCGGATTCTACGCCGGGCAACCTGAGGATCAGCAACCTTGTGGCGCTTGCGCATGCCAATGGCATGCAGGTGCATCCGTATACTTTCAGGGCAGACGAGGGCCAGGTGGCTGAGTGGGCAGGTAGCTTCGAGGACATGCTTGACGCGTTTTTCTTCGAGGCTGGAATCGATGGTGCCTTCACCGATTTTCCGGATCGTGCGGTAAATTTTCTTCGTGATCGTTGAGCGCAAACTGGGTCACTAATCTGTGCTCTCTCCTGGGCGCAGTAGCAGCCAGCAGGGGAGCATGGAAGAGCGTGGCAGAGAAATCGACTAGAACCTAACCCTGAGTCCAACAAACGCAGCGCGCGGCTGACCCGCACCCAAAAACCGCGGAATGGTCATCTCGGATATCAGCGGCACGTCGACCTCGCCCGGTTCCTCCCCTAGCAAACCAAACGTCTCATAATCCCTGTCCAAGAGATTATCTACGCGGGCGTAGACCTCGAACCGATCGCTGTAGGCATAGCGTGTACGCAGGTTGAGTATCGCATAGCCAGCGGTGGGTGCGAGTTGGTTTGATTCGTCACCTCTCAAGGTTTGGCCGCTGTTGGCGAGCATGTCCAGCCCCAACTGCCAGCGCGGGGTGAGCGCGTAGTCAGCGACAAGTTTGAATTGCTGTTCTGGAATGCCGGGTATGCTATCGCCTTTTGAAATCGCAATTTCACCCTCACCGTCGGCGAAGTCGTGATTCGGACTGAGTGCGTTAAAGTCGGCTTCGAACGTTGCCTCAATATGGCTGTAGGCAATCATCCAACTCAGCGCGCCTGCGCTGCCTAGCACTTTGCCCTCGACACCTCGGCGTCGAGTCTTATCGACATTGGCGAAGAGTCCGGTCGAGCGGCCAGTGGTCTGGAAGAGAATGTCGTCGCGGTTTGTTGTGTTGAATAAGCCGACCTCGTATTGCAGAGCGCCGAGGGCCGCTAGGGGCAGCACGAGAGTGCCGCGTGCGCCAAGTTCGATATTCTTAGCGACGACCTGTTCTAGTGGCGGGTCGGCGAGGAAGGCGTTGGGCAGGCGGCATTCGAAGTCGATGTCGTCTGGGTCGTCGCCCCGCTCGAGAGCGAAGCGCTGGGCAACCTCGAAAACACCCTCATTGCAGGCAAGTTCGATAGGCGTTGGCGCGCGCGAAGATTCGCTATAAGACGCGTAGAGTACCGTGTCTGCACTCGCCTGCCAGGTGAGACCTGCGGCAGGGTTGACGCGCAGAAAGCGATGTTCGCCGTTGAGTTCGGGTCTCACTCCGCTGATATCTTGCAGCCTGACGTCGGTGTCGTTGGCACGCGCGGAGAGGGTGAGCGCGAGCGAGTCGGTTAACTGAGTTGTGTTAGTGAAATACAGGCTAGTTGATCGTGTCGCCGTTGTGACAGACGTAGCCTCGGCATCGACAAATGTGCCCGTGCCGAGTCCGATGGTTACGCGCGTGATGGGGTCTAGGTCGGACAGCTCTATCACTGAGTCGAAAGTAGACAGACCGCGGAAATAGGCGCCGCCGACGATGAGCTGGTTGTCGAAACCTGCTACCGGTGAGGTATTGCTCCACTGCAGGTCTATGCCGCGGCTGCGCTGCGTGCGTCGGCTAATATTGTTGATAGCCTCGTCGCTGAGCCTTCCGGTTCCCGAGAGGTCGTCGGTGAAGTCTTCGAGATTAAACTCGTCGTCAGAACCTAGGGTATTGAGATAGTCCTCTAGCGCATCGGCGCTGGCGAACTGATTGTCACAGAGATCGTCGTCGTCGAGCCCAATCTCTTCGAGGTCGTCGTCTTCGAGCGCCTCGATAAGCGTTGGCCTACCGCCGAAGTTGCACACGCCGAACTCGGAGCCGTCGCCGTTAAAGGCATCAGTTGTGTTGCGGCGATTGTACAGGTTGCCGCTGAGAGTTTGCGTGGGCGTGAGCTCAAACGCGAAGTCGAGCGCCGCCATCAGTAGATCGTTTTCGGTGATGTCGGGCGCCGTAAAAATTGCGGCACGATTCAGAGCAAGAAGCTCAACTGGCGCCGCGCCGTTGCCGCGAAGATTCGAGTCGCCGCGCTGCAGATCGGCATTAATCGATCCGCGCTCGCCGCGCCAGCCAACGCTCGCGTAGGCGTTAAGCGCCTCTGAAGCGGATTGGTCGCGCCAGCCGTCTTCGTCGAACGACTCGACGTTAAGGTAATAGGCAAAGCCTTCGGTGCCGTCGTAGTTATTGCCGCCGGTCTCGAGGAATGCGGTTGTGCGTCCGAACGAGCCGGTGCGCACGCCGAGCTGAGAGCCTTCGAATTCGAAGCCGTTTTTCATGCGAATACCGAGTGACCCGCCGAGGCTGTTGAGTCCGAAGAGGGGATTTGTACCGCCGGTTAGCGTTACGCCGGCGATAGCCGATTGCGGCATGAGATCCCAATTGACCGAGTCGCCGAGCGGCTCGTTGATGCGGGCGCCGTTCTGATAGACGCTCAAGCCCTGTGCAAGGCCAAGCAATGGCGAGGCGGTGAAGCCGCGGTACTGAAGATCTGGCTGCAGCGGATTATTCTGCGCGTCGTTAAGCGTGACGCTGCCGAAGCCGCGGCGGAGAAAGTCCGCTAGGCTGGCATTGTCGGCCTGCTGTATTGCTGCCGCATCTGCGGTCTGCACGGGATAGGGAATTTTATTTCGGTCGATGCCCGCGCCACCCGGCACAACACCTATCACGACTATTTCTTCGACATTTTGCTGGGTCGCCGCATTCTGCCCATGGGCACTGCCCGCCAATAAAAAGGGCGCGCCGAGCGCGGCGGTAATGAGGCTGAGCGTGAGGTTGTGTGTCGTCATGATGGTCGTAGTCTCTCTTTGATTCGTATTCTCAGGCGCTAGCCGACTCACAATAAGCGACTAGCAATAAGCGAAGAACGAGCTACTTCAGCCACAGTTTTAAGATCGCCTGAGGTATAATTACAAAAGTATAACAGCTCGGGCTTCGACTCATAACAGAGAGAACCGGTCATGCTGATCAGAGATTGCCCCTAGTCCTTCACCCGCTCGGAGTCCGCTATGTCAACGTCTACCTATTTCATCACTGGCTGTAATCGTGGCCTCGGCCTTGAGTTTGTGCAGCAGCTGCTCGCGCGCGGGCAACGGGTAATTGCTACCTGCCGCGACATCGCGACGGCGACTGACCTCACTGCGCTAACACTAAAGCACAGCGGCCAGCTCTCGCTCGTTGAGATGAATGTGACTGATGAGGCGTCGATGCGCGAGGCTGTCGACCTGCTCAACGACGAGCCAATCGACGTGTTTATCAACAATGCGGGAGTCTATGGGCCACGCGACGCCAATTTTGGTCACGTCGAAGGACCTGCAATGGCCGAGGTTCTCTATACGAATGCGGTTGCTCCGATGCTGCTAACACAACTGCTTATCGAAAATGTGCGTAAGGGTAGTGGCAAGAAGCTGGTGTATATCAGCTCGAAGATGGGCTCGATCGAAGACAATGGCCGCGGTGGCTCAACCATCTACCGCAGCTCGAAGACGGCGCTCAATTCGGTTGTAAAAACCCTCGCAATAGACCTTGCGCCCGAGGGCATCGCCGTCACGACGCTGCATCCGGGCTGGGTCCGCACCGATATGGGCGGGCCTAATGGCAACATCGATGCGCCCGAGAGTGTCAGCGGGATGCTTAACGTAATCGATGGCCTGAGCGGCGCCAACACAGGTCAATTTTACAACTACGATGGCTCGACCATCGCCTGGTAGGTGAAGCCGGTAGCTAGCCGGTTGAACTACTGCATAAGCACACTGATAAATTGAGACAGAGAATGAACCGACTCCTTCCAGTATTCCTCAGCGCTGCGCTGCTTCTTACCTCTGCACCGGCGTTTGGTCATGGCGGCGTCGCATTCGAAGACGACGTGTGTCTTATTAGCATCAATTTTTTGCAAGCTCATTTCACGGTTTTCCAGCCTGAACAGAGCGAGGCCGAAGAGCACTGCGAGGACATCCCCGATGTCGCACGTTCTGTGTTCGTTATGGAATACCTCCATGAGCTGCTGCCCGACATGCTAATCGATCTGCGCATTATTAAAGACGTTGATAAGCTCGGCCGCTTTGCAGCGTGGTCAGATATCGAAGCGATAGAAGACCTCGACGCGCTCACGGTATTCTATGAAGAGCCGCGGATCGAAGACGGCGGCTATTACAGCACGGAATACACATTCGAAGAGAAAGGTGCCTATATAGGTGTCGTCACCGCGCGCCATCCAACCGAGAATCGCGACTATAATGCGGTGTTCTATTTTCAGGTTGGCGGCGCCGACTATGGCACGCTGCCGCTATTCGCGCTTATGCTAATTGGCATTCACGGACTCTACTGGCTCACTAGCGGCGGGCCCGAACGCAGGCGCCAGCGCAAGCTAGAAGCCGCCGCGCTTCGCGGTTAGCGGAGCCTGTCTGCACTGGAGCAGAACCCCCGCCTGCCGATACCCGATAAAGAGAAAGAGAAGACAGTAGAAGATAGAGTATAAGACAGAGTAGAAGATTGAGAGCAGCGTGTAGTATTGCCCCTACCGGTGTAGACTTAGATTAAAGTAGAAAGGGTAAGAAGCATCAGTCAGTAAAGAAACGAGCGTGATCGATCAATGTCCTTGGAGGCGAGTGATTCGGTGTGAATGCGAAGATTCTCAGATTGAACAAAGCGGGTATTCCGGTGAGTTGGCTTACGCGCGAAGAGACCGCGACGCTGCTTGTTAAAGAGCAGGTTATCTGGTCACTAGGCGACACCGTCTTCGAGATGCGCGGCGGGCTAAATCGCAGCGGTATCCAGTCGGTGCTCAGGCTGCCTAGCATCGTTGCCTGCGACGGCAAAGTTCACGACGTGTTCGCCGATCCTCCTCTTGAGAACAAATTCCTCTTTCGACGTGACTGCAACCTCTGCCTCTATTGTGGCAAAACATTTGGCTATCACGAGCTTTCCCGCGATCATGTGCATCCGCTGTCCAAAGGTGGCCTCGATATTTGGACGAATGTCGTGACGTCCTGCAGGCGATGTAATAATCGCAAAGCAGATAGGCTTCCCGAGCAGGCAGGGATGGAGCTGCTGGCGGTGCCTTTCGTGCCCAACCAATACGAGTTTCTGTATTTGTCTAACCACAATGTGCTCGCCGATCAAATGGAGTTTCTCAGCTCGCGCTTCTCTAGCGCGCTGCATCTAAGTTAACACTCCGCTGGTTTCTGTCTGGTAGTCGGCGGCATTCTTTCCGATTGCCTTGCCGGTTACGCCGTCGCACTTTCATGCTAGGATGCCGCTCCTTTTTACCGAGTGTTTCTAGCATGTCATCCACCGGCGCAGCTCCCCAAAGCAACCTCAAAGGCTTTCTCTTGTCGCTTACCGCCGCGGTGATGTGGGGCATGCTGCCTGTTGCGCTTAAAGAAGTGCTTTCGGGCATGGATGCGACGACAATCGTTTGGTATCGCTTTCTCGTTGCGGGCGTTGTGCTTTGGGTATGGCTCGCTGCAACCAATCAGCTTCCTAGGCTTACGTCTGCGCCAACACTGACAAAATGGTTTTTGCTTCTCGCCTCGGCCAGCCTCTGCGCAAACTATTTTTTCTTTTCCTTCAGCCTTAATTTCGTCAATGGCGAGACGAGCGAGGCGGTGATTCAATTGAGCACGCTGTTCCTCATCCTCGGTGGCGTGGTGATTTACCGAGAACCGTTTCTAGCCGTACAAAAATTGGGCACGCTGCTCATCGTAGGCGGGCTTTTGTTGTTCTTTAATGAGCGACTTTTTGAGCTAAACAGCCTTGAGAATGAGCAGACTGTGGGTGTGCTGATTGTGGTGGCAGCGGCGATAACTTGGACTGTCTACGCGCTCCTGCAGAAGCAGCTTCTCAAAAGCTATACGCCGGTGCAGATATTGAGCGTGATTTACGCCTTCTCGATTGCCGTGCTGCTACCGCTGGTGTCTCCCTCACTGGTGTTTGATCTGACGCCTGTGCAGTTTTCGCTTTTGGCATTTTGCTGTATCAATACGGTGATAGCATATGGGTGTTTCGCCGAGGCGATGAGCTGCTGGGACGCCTCGAAAGTGAGTGCTGTGCTAGCGCTGGCGCCGCTCTTTACCATAGGCTCACTTAAACTGACGGTTTTCTTTCTACCCGACTATGCCTTTAGTGACAGGCTTGGGTTGCTCTCCATCGCGGGCGCTGTGCTATTGGTCATCGGCTCGATTCTCACCGCGCTTGTTCCTTGGCTTTATCAACGCCGATTGCAGCGTCGAATAGACGCTGCCGCTGCCGTTGACTCCTTACGTTAAATACACAAAACTCCCTAGCTACAATTACTAGGGAGAGTAGTGATGGGATATCGCCGCGATAAGTCAACGCATTGTTTGAGGCTAGCTTTAGCCGGGCTCGCTCTCAGCAGCCTTTTTACTGCACCTTCGATTGCCGAGGTCGTGTCTATCGACGTCGCTTCGCGCGATACCCTTACTACTGCCGATGTAAACTTTAGCTATGAGTCGATAACCGGGGTAGTCCACTTTACGCTCGACCCAAACGAGGCAGCGAACGCGGCCGTTGTCGACTTGGCCTTAGCACCAACAAATGCCGAGGGGCTGGTTGAGTATTCGGCAGATTTTAAACTCCTTGTTCCTTCTGCCAACATTGCAACCGACGTTCTTTACTACAATGTAAATAATCGCGGCGGTAGCCGAGTTCCGCCCGAGGCTGGCCTCGATCACCCACTGTCAAAATTAGGCTACACCTATCTCGTTACTGGCTGGATAAACGAAATAAGCGCGGGCCCCGAAAGACTAAGATTACATTCACCTATTGTGAAGAACGCCGGTGCGGCGATAACCGGGAATGTGCGCTATGAGGTGACAGTAGGAAGCCCCTCGTTCACCGAAAATATAGCGGGCAGCGGCCATTTGGCGTACACGCCCACTCGCGAAGGTCTCGCTGGAGCAAGACTAACCAAGCGGCTTTATCAGCACGATGCGCGAGAACTTATTTCGCGCGATGAATTTGAGCTACAGGTAACGCCGCAGGAAGACGCTAATCAGCCGCTTGTTGAGTTAATGCTTAAGGAAGGGTTCGAGCCGGGTCTCATTTATGAGCTTATCTATGAAGCGCAAGACCCGGTGTTGTCTGGCGCAGGAATGACAGCGATTCGCGACCTTGTTTCGTTGATTCGTTTTGGTGGCCAGAGCGATACACAGCTCACGCAGCTTGCATTGCCTAGCATCAACCATACTGCAGCGTGGGGTATTTCTCAGAGCGGACGACTCCTGCGACAATTTGTTCACGAGGGCTTTAACGCCGATCTAGAGGGAAGGCGTGTTTTCGATGGGGTGATACCGGTTATCGCCGGCGCGGGCTACGGCATGTTTAATATTCGTTTTGCGATGCCGACGAGAACCAACGGCCAGCACTCCAACCATCTCTACCCTAACGACTACTTTCCGTTTACCTATGGCGAAAGCGTCGATCCTTTTAGTGGTCGTAGCGACGGCGTATTAAAGAGGTCGATCGCCAGCGGCACAGAGCCGAAAATCATGCACATCCAAACCTCAAATGAATACTGGGTGCGCGGTGGCTCGCTTCCGCATACTAATCCCGAAGGCACCGAAGATGCTGTGCTGCCAAGCGGTGTAAGATTCTATACCTTGGGCGGGTCGCAGCATGGCTCAGGCAGCGGTCTGCCGCGCCCGGCATCGTCTGGGCAACTGGCGCCCAATCCTAACCGGTGGTCTCCGCTGTCGGAGTCTTTGATGGTGGCGATGGTGAGGTGGATTGCCGAGGGTGCAGAGCCGCCGCCGTCTCGCTACCCGCGCATCGCCGATGGCAGTTTGGTCGCCTCGCATAACGGTCAAGAAATAAACCACGACGCGTGGAATCCATTACCTGGGATTAACCATCCGACGGCGATATACCAACCGGGTGTCGCGGATTACGGTATGCGCTGGGCGAGCGAGCGAATAATCGATACGCATCCGCAAGCCGCGAGGGGTTATTACAATCCGTTGGTACCGGCTGTTAATCTGGACAATAACGATTCGGCCGAAACGACGGTGTTGTCGCCGCTTACCCAAGTCCCCTTGGCGACTTTCGTCCCATGGAACCTCCGTGCTGTGGCGACAGGCGCGCCGCTTTCGCTGGCGCGTCTATCGGGTGGCTATATTCCTTTGCCTGCGAATGCGGTGGCAGCAGCGCAGTCGAGCGATGCGCGCCGCTCGCTCGATGAGCTGTATCGAGACTTTGATGACTACCTTACGCAATATGAGAAGGCGACGGATAAACTGATTGCCGAAGGTTATTTGCTCGCAGGGTTTAAACGCGATTATATGAATATTGCCGCACAGAACGCAGCACTGTTCGACGAGTAGTATTCGCAGCGATTGAACATGCACGCTCGTCTAGACAGCGACGAAGCGTTGGCCTTCTCTGTCTTTTTTCACTGCGTCGAAGGAGAAAACTTGGCCACTCATGGCGATATAGATGCCGGGTTTCATCGTTTGCACGGCAGTTAAAGCCGCACCGAGATTAAACATGGCGTCCGATTTTTTGAAAATTGCTGGCGTCAACGCACCAGTCAGCACAATAGTCTTTGTGTAACTTTTCTCGCTGTAAAGTGAGCTTAATGCATTGGCTGTGTCGACCATGGTATCGGTGCCATGGGTAATAACAATAAGCTCCTCTTCGGTCTGCGCTGCCGCATCTCGCACGAGCGCGCGGTCGGCGTCGTCCATTTCTAGCGAGTCTTTGCGCATGAGCGAGGTGACTCGGCAGTCGAGGTTAAGATTGAGTTCTTCGAGCATTTCGAGCGCGTAAGGGACGCCAACTTCATATTCGCTTAACGCATCGAAATAGACTTTATCGATAGTCCCGCCGACGCAAAGTATTCTAATTGCCTGCATAGTATGTCCTCTTAAAATAACGCGCGTAGTTGCGGTCGTTTAAAAGTCGACGAGTATAGACATTTCGCACGTGGCTCGCGAGGAAGAGTGAGCAACAAAGCGTTAACGAGGCAGCACCTCAAACATCCATGTATCGCCGCTTGTCACCGGCGAATCGTCGCTTACTGCTCCGAATCCGTATTTGCGACCAAACTCTGCGAGCACTGGCGCAACGAGCTCGCCGCCCATAACACGTTCGAGGCGTTGTTCGTAAAGCTTGCCGTCGATTCTCAGAATGATACGGTCGTCTTCGCTGAGGTAGTGAGGCCACTGCTTCCAAAGTCCTCCGTAACCGGTGTTCATATAGCCGCTCACAAGAAATAGACGTCCCTCGATGACGCCGAGCCATACGGTGCGTGAGGTGGTCGGATCGAGAGTTTGAAATTCGATTTCTTGCCGGTCTTTAATAAAATCCCAGCTTATTGGTGTTGAGCTCAGCTCGCCGCTTTTAAATGGGCCGCCTGAGATTATTTCTAGTGGGCCATCGTGAAACCGCATGCCGATGAAAAAAAGGCCAACACCAATGATGAGGACAAAAAGGAGAGTAGCAATAAAGCGAAA
>ERZ891134.1682-NODE-1682-length-14470-cov-6.354631_pt1 | contig 14470 bp, 9 predicted proteins | sample MGYA00520888_ERZ891134 | MGnify/ENA primary metagenome ERZ891134 (study PRJEB32303, sample SAMEA104408692) | aquatic metagenome | biome: Brackish water; feature: Coastal; material: water | place: Baltic Sea | collected 2014-10-23 | depth 10 m ... | reverse complement strand
AATGTTCTATAACTTCTCCAGTAACAGTACTCGAGTTTAAATAAGGGTGTCCTACGTGTAGGTCTCCATTCTTATTAATCAGCAAAACTCTGTTGATAGAAATCTTCGCTCCAGTTAGCATTATATTCGCTCCACTTATCTAAGAAGAAATCTAGCTCGAATTGGTTATAACGCTCTCTTATCTCATCAGGGGTGGGAAGCCCCGCTGGTATAGACGTAATAATATGGCAGATTTTATTCCACTTTATAGAATCAAATGGGCCAGATAAAGCCGTGACTAACTGGTTTGCTTCATATAAAGAAACCTTATATCCGTCGTCTTCGATGCGAAGGACCCTGTCCGCGCGACGTTCTGTTAGGCACGTTGCATCTGCAGGCGATGATAATCCGCCAGATTCGATCTTGGGGAAGTAGGCATATAAAGCCTTGTACTGTGCAATTTGCCACCTGTCGCTTGTTTCAGAATCATTTAAGTTACAAGTTACGCCAGAAGGATCCCTTGCCTCTTCAAGCTGCCAAGGGAACTCGATGTCTCCCCAAGACTTATAAAGACCCTTTTGAGTATTATAAATCGGATACGTATCAAACAATTCTTGAATAGAGATACCACAAGTGTTCTTATCCTTACACTTATCTACAGGGTCTATTGGGCTGGTATTTATCTCTTCTATGTATGTCCTATTTGGTAGTAGAGAATTTCCGTGGGCATCGGGCGAAGGATTCGGAGAAGTGGCGTCTGTAATAGCTAGCTCTTCAACCTGCTCCTGAGTTAAGCATGCATTTATGCCAAAAAGATTTATTGCATCTTTTAGGTCTATATACACAGAATTAGAATAGCTTACGGTACTAGTCTCGCCAAAAGATATTTTTAGTCTTAGGCTGTAATGATCAGTGTCATTAGAGTTATTTAGGTCTTTTGCTAAAGACGGAGTAATTATTAATTTTTTGTCTGTAGAACCACCGATATCACTCCATGTGGCCTCCTCATCTAGAGATTTTTGCCATTGATAGCTCACAGTACTCAGATGCGTTGAAACAACAGTCGGATCTAGAGTATGCTCTTGTAGAGAGTTTTCAGGGAAAATAATTTTTTCTGGGAGATCTTGTGTTAAGTCTACAAATGCTCCGAAGCTCAAGGTAAATGCCGGGCTAATAACTTCGTTATTTAACTCGTTAGATACTTTGCATCTAAATTCTGTTTGGTAGTCTTTTCCCGTAGCCACAAAAGACAGAGTCTTGTTAGTTTCTTTATACAAAGATTTCCACTCTGCCTCTCCCGGCTCTTTTCTCTGCCAAAGATAGTAATAATTTAGTTTTTCGCTACTTATAATAACTTCCGGTGTAAGAGCAATAGTACTGTCTAATACAACTATGCTGGGATTAGAACTAATGGCGTTTACAATAAAAGAGTCGGTGACACTTATGTCTATAGGACTAAAAGTCTGAGGAGAGTTATTAGCTATAGGATTAGAAACGATACATCTGTACCTTCCTGCATTAACTTTTTTTATCCTCTGAAAAAATAAGTTTCCTGTATCATTTACGTCGATAGTATCCCAAACAACTACATTTGGTTGGCCAGAAATTGAAATAACTCTTTTCTTCTCAAACTTGAATGTAGGCCTTTCTCCGTTATTTAGAGACGCGGATACAGATACAAGTACTTCGTCTCCCTCTAATGCAGCTGTTGTGAAAGGGCCAGTAAATGCTAAGTTTAAAACAACTTCTTCTACTTCTAATTCGGCAGGGGCGGAGTATCTTGGAGAGTTAGAAGAAATGCCATCAGAGGCCTTGACTCTGTAAAAGCCGGCGTTTGATGCTTCTAAAGTGCCTATTGTAAAAACTTTATTATTTGCATTCTTTATATCTCCCCAAGTAGTCCCATTAGCAGAGAGTTTCTGCCATTGATATGATACTGCTGGCTTTACGCTAGAAACAGCTTCTGCTTCTAACGTAACAGAATCTCCTACAAATTTTAAAGCATTCAGTGGTTCTTGTGTGAAAGAGAGTACAGCTTCCTGTACTATTAACTCTACAGAGTCTGTAAAAACAACAGGAGAAAACCCATCAGTAATAAAACACCTATAAAAACCAGAATTAGTGGTGGAGGAATTTAATATATTTAAGGTAAAAGAAGTTTTTCCAGATAAATCTTCCCACTCTTCGAGCCCTGTGTTAAACTTCTGCCATTGATAACTTAGCTCTTCGTCTATATTATTTTCCGCTTCTACAGAGAAAGTAGCAAATAATCCCTCGTCTATTTTAAGATTTACAGGCTGACTTTTAATAGTTATAAAGCTATTTAAAGATAATGTTGCCTCGTTGGAAAGAGTTTCGGCATAATAGCTATCAGAAAAAATAACTACTCTATACTTACTCCCTACATCAGAGATTGAGGGGTCACTTATAGTATAAGAACTGGCATTTGCTCCAACGATATTAGTGAAAAGACTGCCGTTTGAAGCTGTTTTTTGCCACTGATATGTATAGGCCTCTACTTGGTTCGCACTAGCAGAAATCTGTAAAGTTATATCAGAAGATCCCTTTACATCTACATTGTTAGGAATGGGTACAAACGGTATTTCTGGTACATTTAAACTAAGTATTACTTTTGAATCCTGCCCATGAAGGTTATTAACAACGTTCCAGTCTGAGCTTGTGGCAGTTGTTATATCTCCAGTGCCTACTTCAAAGCTCGTTGCTAATTGGTTAGTAACTAAATACTTGACATATTTTTTTACGTTTTTTATGCCCCACTTTAAGTTACTCGTTAGTTTGGAGGCTATTAGTCCAGCTGCTACAGGCGACGCCGTAGATGTTCCCGATATTACGCAGTCATAAGCGTCTTTATTTAACCAAGAGTAAAAACTTTGGCTATCGTATCTTTCAAAAGTTTCTTGAGTGCTGTTACCTGCAGCAGATAAGGTGCCACTGGCCGGAGCTAGCACATCAACTGCAGTTCCGCTATTGCTATACCAATCTTTGTTTTCTTTTTTATTTGTATCTAGGTAGCCGCTTAAGGCTCCAACTGCGATTACTCCGTAATCACCTTCGTCATCGTCGCTTAGCAAGAAATTCGCAGGGGCACCTCTCCTATTCACCCAATTTGCATCTGTGGTTATATCAAAGCCGGGATCGCTTGGGTCTGTACTAGACCAATAGTTGTTATAATCTGCATCGTTTGGATTTACAAGCTTGGCATTACAGTTACCTGCCGAAGAGATGAATATGACCCCATCAATACGAACTAAGTCGTCTCCGGCCTCTTTAACGGCGTTGTAGATCGTTGCATTAATATGTCTAGAATTGTCGTCGTCAGCAAAGTTTTTTAAAAATTCAGGCGCTGTTGCCTTACTTGTAAAACTGCCGGTTGTGCCTCTAAAGTTATAGTAGTATGTTCCTGTTGCCCACTCATTAGCAACTTTTGTTACTATGCCATAACTTGCGTTAATCACAGTAGGAGGCCTAACTCCTTCTGTTAACGGCTTATGCTGCGCAAATAACTGTAGTATTTCGTAAGCTTTTGTAGTGCTAGGAGTAGCGTCCAGAGTAAACCCCGCGTCTGCCGCAATGTTCCATTTTCTAGACTTAAAGGCCCAGCCTAATGTTTTTCCATACATTGTAGATGCGACTCCAGTGCCGTGGTTTGCAAAAGAAGCTGCGCCGGCTGGTTCCGTGCCTGAGGATAAAGCTGGGTACGCGGAGTAGCTGCCACATACGTTAGCTCTGGTGTATCCTGAATTGATACCACTTATTGTAGGAACAGAGCTGAAAGAACTAGACCTTTTAGAAGCCTTACTCCACCACTCAAGAGCAGCAGCTTCAGTGCAAGTAGTCCTCCCTAAAAACGTTGTTGTTTTTGAATTGGTATCAAAGTATTCTTTGTCTAGGTAATAGGGCCCGTCTAGAATAATATCTAGTATTTCTGATACACCATCTTTATTAACAAACTCTGGATGGCCATGCCAAGCGCCATTGTCAATAACAACACAATCTACATTTTCTCCAGTGTCATTACCGCTATATTGAACAACAAAATCCTTTGGCTTGGCTGCGTAGTACCGATTGCTAGCTTCTGCGCCAGTAACAGACTCATAGTTTTCACCATCGAGTCCCCACTGATCGTACTTGTAGTAAGGTCTTATTAACTGCCAACCGGTCCTTAAATACTCGTCTGTAGGGGTTGTTGCAGCCGCCATTGTAGAAGGGGGGCTCGAAGAAGCAGGGCCTCCTGTTGACTTGTAGACCTTAGAAGATCTGCCTTCAAACGTGCCGTCAATAGGAAACCTAAAAGTATCTACTTCATTACGCGGATAGTCCTCGGGGTGTAGAGAGGGATCTAGCTCGACGTATTTGACTTTGGGGTTATTTTTTAGTATATCAACTTCTTCGTCGTCTAAGAGATACGTAGCCTTATTGTCATAAATGGCTTTTAAATCAACGCACTCACAAGCATCACTCGGGATATTATCATCCAAAGTCCCATCTTGTAATAATAGTCTATGTATCTCCGGCCAATCGGAGGGTGACGTTACGCGTACTACGTAGTTCTTTTTCATTTATTTGCTCCCTCCAATACAAAATACCTATATCAGTTATAGGTAAATGTGTCCATTACAAAGGTAAGCTCTAACGTAGATACGTTTGTAGAAGATCTATCGGCCTGACCAAAATTAATGGAAGTAATTTGAGCATCAGGGATGGTGATGGTTCTGTTTCCAACCGGAGAAGGATCTTCACCACACTCAACAGGAGTTACTGTTAAAGTAATAAAAGAACAATCGTATGTCTTCCAAAAGTCAACGATATCTGCATGCTTTTCGGGGTCGAAAGGAGTGGAGACTGTTACTTCGGCGAGAGTACGAGGACCTTTAAGCTGGAAAATACGTCCTCTTACGCCATCGGCGTATTGAGTAGTACCAGATGTATCTCTGATTCCAGAGAAGGTCGTGAAGTAGTGCTGGAAAGGCGATGCCTGAATCCAGTATTGTGCTTGGGTAATCGGCTTATATGATAACATAGTGAGTTACGTTATATGCAATATTTCTATATAGTATTTAAACTAAGTAGATTATTGAAAGTATGGATCAAACCATCTCCAGTATCCTTTGATCTCTGGGGACAGAGTTACTGCTTCTCTATGCACTGTGTATCTATTTAATCTAAAGGATCTTTTATACAAGTTAATTAGATCTTCAGATTCTTCTTCGCCTAGGTTTTCTTGCTCTATGAGGCTCTTAAATCTTTGCAGATCGGTTTCTATCTCTGATTTAACAGCATTGGCCTCTGGAGGCATTTTGCGGAGATTTCTTACTTCCTCTAGTAGTCTCTCAATAACAAAAATGATCTCTCCTGGCGAAGTAAATTCGTCTATTTGTAGCCTTGAGATTTGCATCTCATTGCCAGTTGAGTCAGTGACTATTCTTTGGAACCCTACATCATCAAGATTCCCTTTAAATTTCGCAGAGATCTCTTGAGCGATCTGTTGTTTTTCTGATTTTTCTTCGAAGTCAAATAGCTTCATGAGTTCTGAACCAAACTCCATGTCTTCGGCCATTGGGGCCTCTTCCTCGCCCTCTCCTTCCATAGGAGGCATCATTCCTCCCATCATTCCACCTTCGGGCATCTCTTGCTTTGCCAAGGAGGGTATATTAAGCTTCTCTCTGAGCCAATCAACGTCCTCTACTTGGTACCCCAAGGCTCCAAGTTGTGAAAGAACCTGGACCATACGTACAGGATCTTCTCGTTGCTTAAGATCTTCGAAGTTACGGATTAGCCTAGGAGGGTTTCTACCAGGATAATTAAGCTCTACTATCCATCGGACCAACGTAGAGTTAATTGTTTCGTCTAGTTCTTCGGAAAAAGTCTTTGCTTTCCGCATGCGAACAGAATCGGCAATCTGATCCCGCGCAAATGAGCCAACACTTCCCGTCTCTTGGCCAACAGTAGTCTCTCCGTTAATCACAAAACTAATTTGTTGATCGATGTAGCTAATTAGCTGATCGTAAAGTTCAGGGCGTCCGTTGCTCTCTAGCCAACTAATGTCCATTTCGTCGGGTATCACAACGGCAGTTTCTTGTCCTAAACGCTGGAGAGCCGTGAATAAAGAATTAACTTCTTCTTCAGGAGTGCCTAAGCTAAATTTCCCTACCGCTGTTGGTGTTGTGTGCTTATCTGCGTACTGCAACCAGAAATTAAGTAAGGTCCTTCTAAACTCAACAAGAGGATAGAGCTGACGCCCAAGGCCTGAGCCATGGACATCCATAAAATTGCTATATGCCCAATGACGGTGGAGGATCATAGAACGAAGAGGTATGCCCATCCCCTCAACAGGAGAGAACATAGTGATGAGCCTAGGGCTCACAGTCCCGTCTTCGTTAAGTCTGAATAAAAAACGTCTTGGGTCTCTGATTTTAATCTCAGAGGGTACAATATACTTTCCTTGTCTCATCCAGCAGATTTCTGCAACGGACATCCCTAAGATAATAGACTCACACATGCCTCTAACAAAGGTGTCAAAACCAGAGTTAGTGGCCACTAGTTGCTCTTTTCCGTAAGACTGACGGGTATTGGAGCCCATCCTGTTAATAACCTGCCTTACAAACTCTGCAACCTCTTCGTCGTCAGGGGAGTCAGACGATGGATAAACTTCCCATGGCCTCTGCACGACCTCACCTATTAGTTTCTCCCAAGCAGCAAGAATTTGGCTGTCGTTAAACAGCCTCATGTATTTTTCTACTGCTCTTGGACCACCACCGCCTTCTTCTAAGAGAATGTCATCTCTTCGAGGAAGTATTACACCACTTGTAAGATAAGGCGCTCCTGAGTAGGAGTAGGGATCGGATTTATATCCGGCTAGATTGCCTTGAGAAACTCCCAAAGAAAAATAGCGATCGAAGAATCCCGATTTTACGTGCCTTTGGGGATTTTCTGAGGTCATTAACTCAACATATTATTCTTCGCTATCTTTAAACTCTGTTGGCTCTTTTACCTTTTCTAAATCTATCATTATAGTTTCTAGCTCCATAATTTGTTTTTGAAGCTCTTCTTGGCTAATTTCCCCGGAATTCCATTTTTCAACTAGTTCTTCCGCTCCCTCTACAACTACGTTGTATCCTGAAGTTAAGATGTTAACGCCTTTTTCCATAGTTCTTGCTCCTTACGAATAGAGATGTAAAAGTTTTTGTATGTACTACGCCAGATGTCTTCGTATTTTCTGACGTATTTAAAGTAGTTTGCTTCCCAAGTTTCTTGGTTATATAGATCTTTATACTCTTCTGGTGATTGCTTGGAGAAGCTCTTGAGTTCAATCGCAAGAATTGCGCTCATAAAGTCTCCTCGTTTGGCGATCATCTGGTCTTTGAGATCTTTTAGGGGGACTTGAGGGAATTTTAAAGAAAATTCTTGAAAGAGAGGAGATTTGTATAAATCAGCTTTTTGATCCTCTCGTTCTTTTTTAAGAGTTTCCTCATACGCATTATCCAGTATGCTTGCCATAAACGTGGAATTAAACTCTACTTGAGCACCTTCGTTTATTTCTTCCCAGAATTTCTTAAAAGCGTTGTATGCTTTTACGATAGTTACGTTAGAGTAAGACTGAAGTTTCTGTTTAATCTCCCTTTTTGCTGCATCAGCATAATGCATATCTTTGCCTTCCGGCCAAAAAGCTTTTCTCTGCGCTAAAGAATTCGACCATAGGAAAGTTGTTAAGAGCTTTTTGATCCTAGAGTCGGAGATATCTTTTTTAGGAAGGTCGTCTATATCTACAATTGCTTTCTTCCAATCATAGAATATATCTAGAGTTTTTGCCTCTGAAGCTTGCCAAATAGGAGTTTTAGAAAGCTTTCCGATATGCGTTTCGTCAAGTTCTCCGTATCCTGTAATCTCGTTAATTAAAATATCGTCTTCTGACAGAGACTCAGAAGTTATTATTTTTGGCCTAGAAACATTTTTAAAGCTGGCGTTAAACTCAACAACCCATCTCTCATGAGCTAATGTTTGCTCGTGTTTCCACCGGTCATGTGCAAGTACCTTATCTAAAAAAGCTTCAGAAGTATTAGACAGAGCTAAGATTTCCTGTGGTTGCATTTAACTTTCTTAGTTTTAGATCTATATAGCTCATTATATCACGATAATTCCAACAGTCAATAACTTTGTCAAAAATTGAAGGATCAACTCGGTCGATGTCCATTCCAAACGTTAAAAGCCTACTTAAATCAGTCCAGCAATTGCTGCCGGGCTCGTCGAAAAGGAACAGTTTTGCCTCAGTAGAATCGAGCTTTTCAAACTGGCTGACAGCACTAAATAAAGAGGACAACAACTGAGTATCCCACCCGGAGAATATTACAAAATCTGCAGTTTTTATAGTTGTATCAGTGATAGATTGTCTTATCTTAACTTCCACTCCTTCTTTTTCCGCAAGAACCTGTTCTAAATGAACAACCATTTTATTTAAATCAGAGGTTGTATCTACAGATTTTGATTTCACAATAACTACAGATATTTTTGAAGACATTTTTTATATAAAGCTACAAAGCTTTAAACTCAAAGTTTAAAGTTTAAAAAAGTCCATTGGTATGTTAGCCAGATCAACACAACAGCAACTAGAACAAATAAAAGCTTCTCTTTCTGTGTACGTAGAGGCGGCGTTTTCTGCGTACGAAACAAAAAACGGTCCCTTTGAAATAAGCAAAAATAGGTCTATTTATTTAGATAGCTTGTTTGACCTCTACGAGTCTATAGTGGACAGGATAATAGAAGAGAAAAGTATTTCTATACTGCCTCTTACATTTAAGATTACTGCAACTCTAATTAGCCTTGGCTTTAATCTAGAGAGGTTTTTAGAGCTTTTAATTACAATAAACGAAGTTACAAAAAGCAGTTACATACTGCTAGGTCCTAGAAACTCGGCAATTGAGCAATACTTAGATACGTACATTTCTAAAATAATATCTTCTCAGGAAGGGCTAAAGTATTATTTAAAGGGACTTACAAGTGAGCAGCTTATTCAACTTGTCAAGGAATATGCTCCTTCTACAACAATTATTAACGACATCTTAACAGAAAAGCAATTTGTAAATAATACTATTTATACGTTGTTTGGTCATGAACTATATTGGGATACTCAAAAAGAGCTATACTTAAAAGAAAATGCACAGACTTATAGGCTTACAATTTATAACGAAAAACTATATGTTTTAAACCAAGGCATATCAAGGCCAAACATCGGGGAGTTTGTTTTTGATGAATGGGGGGAATTTAGTTCTAAGTACCTAATTAAAAAGAATACATTCAATAACAAGCTAAAAACAAACATAGAGTTATACGTTAATAGCGCTCTAGGTAGCTCTAATGAGATAAATGCAGCAATCTCTGATTCCGATATAAAGTTTGTAGACTCTGGTTTAATCTACGACGAAAAAGATCTAGCAGGGACTTTTGCAGGTAGAGGTAGTAGTGTTATTAAGAATATCCTGGAGCTTAAAGAAACGATAAAATATTTTGGTAATTCAGAGGCATCGCCTATAGGCAGTGTAGACTATATTGCTTCTTTTGCAGAATTCTTGTATGCTTGTTCTTATTCTAGGGTGGTTAATGGGTCGTTTTTTGAGACGGAAGGCATTACAGCGTTTGGAAACTTTAGCTTTATCTTTTCCTACGATTTTGGAGTAAATAAAATTGCTGGGCTAAGCTTTATAGAGAGTTTCAAGTCTCTAAGATCTTTTAAGCATAAAACAACTCTTCCTATACCGGTCCAACGTGTAAAAATAGATAAAAATTCCTTTAGCATCGTGTACAACCCAGTGTATGCAAAATACAACTTTGGGCTAAGAGACAGATTTATTAACTCTCCTAAAAATGTCTATGTAGATGCTCCTATAGTCCCTGAGCTATCAGATAATTATGTTGTTGATGTCTTGCTATTTGGACTGCAACAGATAAAAGAACTGTCAAGTATCTTGGGGGACACAATAGAGGGAGTTTCAGGGGCTCTTGGTAGTAATGGCATCTTACCAGGCTATGAGGGTTTAGGCGCAATTTCAACTCAGATAAAAGAGCTAAAAAGTATCTTCATACCGTCTCCAGAGCTCGAAAGCAAATACGGCACTTCTAAGGTCCTACCTGGATTTAATGGACTACTTGTATATTTATTAGATTCTTACAGACGATTAACTACTGTTGTCCCTAACGTTCCCCTTACGGGAGAGTCGTTAAAAAACATAAGTATTTGGGCAAGAACAGCACAAAAAAATCTTGAAAGACTTACAACAGACATTAAAACAATTGGGTTTAATCCTGGCTCTTTTATCCCTAACATCTCATTTAAATTCTCTACTCTAGAGCAAGAAGCCTTAATAGACCAGCTAAGATCACTTAACTTTCAAGAAAGCGAAATTATCCAGTTCTTGTCTCTAGAGAATTTTGAAGAGTTAGTTACAAAATTTGCTCCGATAAGTGATAGCACTGACCAAATATCATTTTTTAAAGGTTATGAGCTATCTCAGTTAATCTATGAGTTTGGAGGAGAGTCCGCTATTAGTGCTTATATAGATTACTTGTATTCTTATAGCGAAAGTGGGCTGGTGAATCTATTAGAGATATCTCTTAAAAACCCAGAAGAGGCCGTTACTTTTAATCAAAATAGATACGGAAAGCTCATTGGATTACTCATCAATCTTACGTTTGCAATAGACCCTGAGCAATTAATTATCTATAAAAACTACCTTTCAGGAAACTTCTTGACCTTATTTGAGTCTTTGACTTTCTTATTACAAAACCAAGACACTACTCTTGTCAAAGATAAAGAGTCGATTAACTTATTAGAGCCTATAGTAAACTCTTTAATATACGGAAAATCTATCTTTGACCTAGATAGTTACAACATAGATTACGTAACTGCAAATAAAAATGCTCCTGTAGCTTTACAACAGATAACAGAACTTGTAGATAAGAATTTGGGAAACACGTCGACAAGACTCCTAGAAAGATTTTTTGACAAAAGTGTAGGGCTTACTTACAAAGAGCTATTAACAATAATAAATCCGCAGTCTGCTACTACAGAGTTAGGTCAAATCTTGTCTGGAGCAGAAGGTGGTAGGTTAACAAAGTTAATCAACTACGCTTATTTAAGTGGATTGGTTCACAAGCTAAGTTATTATACTAACTCTTATCAAGTCCCCAACTTTTTTGTTAGCCCAACTTCTCCTATAAAACTAAATGAGCTTGTTCAATTAATCGAGCTATTAGTATTTTCTTTAGATCTCACTATTACTAACTTTGTTAACTCTCTAGAGTATACAGTGTCTGTAGAAAAAGAACAGCAGTACGATTTTAATAATATATTTAATTTATATAACAAGACAATAGATCAAACATCAGAAGTAATTAAAAATCTGACTCCTATTAACCAAGATATTACTAACTTAGGCGCTCCTAAAGTTTCTCCTAAGGCAAAAATTGTTGGTGCTCCTGGTATAGGGAACTCCCCCGTACCTTCAGGTGTAAGTAAAATAAATTCTATAACCCCTGAGCAACTAACTCAGCTTGCTCCAGTTGTGAAAAATAATTTTTCTTTTATCGCAAGTGGTAAAAATAATAACTTAACAGAAGAAAAAGTCGCGGAAAAATTTATATCTTTTATAGAAGAGAATAAACTTTCTTTAGGGATCCCCTCTACTAACTTTATTGCGGTAAAAAATACCGAGCCTTTGCAAGAAGACCTAGTTAATAAGTCTTCAAGTAATAATTATAGTTACAGGAACGTAGACTCTGTTAACTTACTCCCAGAGTCAAATAAGTTTTCTGAACAGTCTAGGCAAGACACAGAAGACATACTACTCAGTATGAATTTGTTATCAAAGTTTGATCCGGTAGAGTCCTGTAAGAGATTCGGCGGAATAGAATGCTCTCAAAGATTTGATAAGAATATTAACGATTGCGGAAAGGTTAATAACGGAGCTATTTATTCACAAGAAGACATTTCCCCCAGTACAACAAAAGAAAATGGTAGTATTTTTGTAGATCGGCCATTAGGAGACTCTATACAGAATAGGTCTCCTAGAACTTTCTTTCCAGACGGAGAAAATAATAAACCGACTTATTTCAATGTACTAGGAGACAACGTAAAAATTACTAGCGGCGGCCAACCCTTATTTGATAAGATAACCGATGTCCCTCTAGTATTTACCAAAAACAGCTCCAGCACTGACGCGGTTGTTGGATCTAATTCAGGGGCGGCTTTTGGTATTACAACCACCGATCCCGATAATGAATTAGAAAAATATTACTCTTCTTATTATAACTCTGAATACGGACTAATAGAAGCAATTAAAGCAAGATGGGAAAGAGATGACGCTTTTAATTGTGCTTTATTAGATGACCCCTATGCCTATCAAGCTTGTATGAACCTACTTAAGTGCAAAAAATTTAAAAGAACTGCCGGAAAACCATCGCTTAGTTTTTGTCCTAGAACACTCGCAGGAGGAATCTTTAAATGAAATTAGAATCAAGCTTTTTATTTAGTAACGAATCAGAGGTGATTTTACCTTTTGATAAAAAACAGAAAGACAGTAGTTTTAACTACGTAGAATTTCAAAATTCAGATGTTATTACAAACGACCTAGCCTCTTTGCATAAACAAAAATCCAACTCTGGGATTATCTCTATAACAAAAATAGCTCCAGGGACTATAAAACACTTGAAACTCACAAATCAAGGACTAATGACTTGGGACGATCTATGGATTGATAGCTCTAGTGGGTATAGCGAAGATCCCATGATAGAATCTATTAACTTGCAACGAAACTCGTTAATATACGCAAATTTTAACCTAGAAAGAAGATCTCTAAAGAGTATAAATTTAGAAGGAAACTTGCAGCTAAAATCGTTTACGGGATCAGAGTTAGAGATGTTGGAGCATCTAGATCTTTCTAATTGCGTTAACTTGGAAGTTGTTAATTTAGGGATTTCTAAAAATATCAAGACTTTGAGTTTAAAGAATTGTAGGTTAACAGAAGAAGGACTAGAAAAGACTTTGTCTTCTTTTACTCCAACAAAAACCGCCAGCGCAAACGTAATGCCTGGAACATTGCCCCTTTTTAGGAAAAATTTTAACACGCTATTAGATCTAAGGGGTAATGATATTAACTGGGGTAATAATAAAATTGCCTCTAAGATAAGACTACTAGTTACTAATAACTGGTTGGTTTTATGGGATAGCCCTCCTCCAACTAGTGTAATTCCTATCCAAATGTACGCTTTTTTCCCAAGCAACCTAAGCGAAACAAATATTATAAATAATTATGGCAGACCTTCGATCTAAATTTATTGAAGACTACGCTGGAGGGTTACTAAATGTCTCCAGGCAAGAACTAGCAAGCACAGGAGAAGTGCTATCTCAAGACGGACTTTTGTCAGACGCTACTTTATTTGTAGAGGATGGCTCAGGGACAAAAAGCGGACTAAAACTTGGCGCGTCAACCTGTGAGGTAGTGGATCCAACAACAGAAGAAGGCGTAGTTAATGTACGCTTTGCAGATAGAACGTATGCCAGCATCAGAGATTTAAAGATTTTTTCTACTGCTGTTGCATCAGCTCAAGCGGCACTAGCAGATGCTTCCTCGTCTTCCATCACCAACCTAGAGAACGCTTTTCAGTTATTAGAAAACTCTCAAGATACTATTTCTAATCTTTTTAATTCTAGAAACGAAGTGGTGGACCAAGAGTTAAAAAAATTAAATGAAGTTGATAGCCTTTCTTCCTCAATTACAGACTTGCAAAGCACTACGCAAAACCTTGCTTTAGAAGTTAAAACAATTGAAACTAGTGTTCAAAAAGCTATATTAAGTAATAACACTTTAAAAGCAATAACCTCTCTCTCATTTAGTAGCTACGGATCAGCTGCTTCTGTACAGATTCTAAGTGAGCCTGATACTAGAAGAGACGCACAAACAAACACAGCAGTAACAGGTCTTACTTCTGCAAGTGGAGGCAGCGGATTAAACGTTACCGTTACTGTAGATGCAGAAGGCGCAGTAACAAACGTAAGCATAACAGCAGGAGGAACTAATTTCCTTCCAGGCGATGAAGTTACTATCTTAGACTCTTCTTTAACTAGTACTTCTCCAGCAGCTAACGATATTAAAATAAAGATTTTATCGGTAAACGCGAATACATCTGCAAATAAGTTAGCTGATCAAGTAGCTTTACTTTACGCTAAAGTAAATGAGATAATTACAGCTTTTGATAGCTAATTTAAAAAGACTTCAGATAATACATCTTTTTCTAGTCGGATCGCGTAAAGTGGCCCGACTTTTTTTAATACTGCAAAAACAACGCCTTCTCTTTTATCCTCTTCTGAAGGAAGAAGCTGGTCGGTGATGTTTTTAAGAGTGTCGTCTCCCCCTAGCATTGGAGCGATATCTTCAGTGCCAAACAGCCAAGTTATGTCTGATTGATCCTCTGTAGCAAT
>ERZ891134.1676-NODE-1676-length-14508-cov-14.766554_pt1 | contig 14508 bp, 17 predicted proteins | sample MGYA00520888_ERZ891134 | MGnify/ENA primary metagenome ERZ891134 (study PRJEB32303, sample SAMEA104408692) | aquatic metagenome | biome: Brackish water; feature: Coastal; material: water | place: Baltic Sea | collected 2014-10-23 | depth 10 m ... | reverse complement strand
CATGAGCGACGCTGAAAAGCCACTGGCGAGCGCTCAGAGCATCCATGGGTATCAGACCCCCCAAGAGCGCCACAAGGCGCTTAGGGCGCTTGCCGAGGAATGGTGGGACCCGCCGGCCGAAATGATTGACACCCTCCCGAAGGGTGGTGTGCAGCTTCGCTACCTCTCCCACGCTTGGGTCAGGAAGGCGATGCAGGACGCCGACCCCGAGTGGTGGTGGGAGCCGATGAGCTATGACAGCCAAGGCCAGCCGGTGCTAGAGCGTGACAGCCAGGGGAGCCCCGTGGGCTTCTGGATCTGGCTTCACCTGCTTGGCACCAAGATGCCCGGCTACGGCTCGGTGGAGCCCGGCAAGCGTGACGCGGTCAAGGAGCTGATCGGCGACGCCCTGCGAAACGCGGCTCAACCTGTGTGCGGGGGAGCCTTGTGGGTCAAGGAGAAGCCCAAGAAGCGGGCGCCGGCCACGAAGCAGAGCGCGGCAGACCGTGAGATTCAGCACCTACGGGAGCAGGTGGACCCGCCCGAGGCCGAGCCCGCCCACCATGAGAAGGAAGCCGGGAAGGAGCTGTTCGACAGCCTGGTTGAGGAATGGGGGCAAGAGCTGGTCAACGGCGCCCTGGCGACTCACAACGTGGCGCGGTTCAGTGAGCTGACCCCGGCGAAGGGAAAGGTCATCGAGGCATCACTGAAGGCCAGGGCCCGTCTGGTCAAGGAGGAAGACGAACGCGTAGCGCAGCTGGCAAAGGAGCAGACAGATGCCAACAGCCGGGACTGAAGCAGCATTCCAAGCCCAAGTCATCCAGCTCGCCCAGACGTTTGGGTGGATGGTGCAGCACACTCGGCCGGCGAAGCAGGGCGACCGCTGGCTCACGCCCATCGCTGGTGACGTGGGATTCCCTGACCTTGTGCTCGCCCACGCTGTGCGGGGCGTGCTGTTCGTGGAGCTGAAGACCGATAAGGGCGCGGTCAGCGACGCGCAATACAAGTGGGGGCGCACGCTCAGGGATGGCGGCTCAGCGTGGCGCATCTGGCGCCCAAAGGATTGGCCCGAGATTGAGCGGGTCCTAGGTGCAAGGGGGGAGCATTGATAATCCATGGCCCACGCCCCGACCGCGACTTCACCATCATCCCGAACGCCGTGGTGCGCGATGAGCTGCTGAGCTACCGCGCTCGCGGCCTGCTGTGTTACCTGCTTAGCCAACCGGCGGACTGGCAAGTGTCATCAGCCCGCCTATCAATCGAAAGCGGGGAAGGCCGTGATGCCATTCGCCGTGCGCTGCGTGAGCTCATTGATGTGGGTTACCTCAGCCTCACCAAGGAACAGGACGCCGGCGGACGCTGGGTGAGCCACTACACCGTGACCGCTACGCCCTGGTACTTCCCCATCCACCCTGTGGATAACTCGCCTGAGCCTGTGGATAACTCGGCCTACCGTCTCACTATGTGAGACAACCGGGGCCTGAGAAACCGGCGCCGGAAAGTCAGGCCGTATTACTAAGGACTATAAGACTAAGAACTAAAAGAAGGGGAACGTGGGCAACACCCGCAAAGACTTGAAGAGCCGGGGCTACCAAGCCAAGCGCCAACGGTTCCTCGTAGAGTGGGATGGCCCGTGCCACTGGTGCAGACGTGCCAAGGCCGTGGAGGTTGACCACGTCATCCCCGTTGACGCCGGCGTTGACCCAACAGACGAAGGCAATTGGGTAGGCAGCTGCAAGAAGTGCAACGCCAGGCGGGGAGCGGAACACCTCGCCAAACGTCGAGCAATGCAAGTCCAGGCGCGTACCAGGGCTATGAACGCAAAAGATGCGCCGGCTTTTTTTGAGACGGAGGCCACGCCGACCCCGACCCCAATGGAGCGTCTATCCGAGCAGGGGGTGGCTGAGCCGAAACCATCAGGGAAAAGGCCGAGCAAGGCGAAGCCAGCCGAATCCACCGTTATCGAGCCTCGGCTAATCACGCCCATGTTGGGAGGACTGTCCTACGGCGCCCAGGTTGCGAAGGTCGCAAAGGATCTGATGGGCGTGGAGCTGATGCCATGGCAGAGGATTGCGCTCGAGGGGCAGCTGGAGCATGATGAGGATGGAAACCTCATCCGCCGGCGGTCCCTTGTATCGGTCGCTCGCCAGAACGGCAAGACCGTGGCGTTGAAGGCCCTGATCCTGTGGGCCTTAACCGAGGAACCCAAGCGCCGGGGCGAGCCCATCATGGTCATCAACACCGCGCACCAGCTTGACCTCGCCGTGGAGATTTTCGAAGCCCTGGCGCCCATCCTCGAGAAGAAGTTCGGGGCCAAAGTTAAGTGGAGCTACGGCCGGAATGAGGTCATCATGCCCGACGGCACCCGCTGGCTGGTGCAGGCCGCGACGCCCAAGGCTTTCCACGGCTTCTCGCCCACCTACATCATCGCGGATGAGGTCTGGAACATCAGCCGGGATGTATTGCTCAACGGCGCCCTCCCATCCCAACGCGTCATGAAATCCCCGCTTCTCTCATGCTGGTCAACGGCCGGCACCGAGGATTCCCTGGCGATGCTGCAAATGAGGGAGGAAGGTCTGAGGGCAATTGACCAGGGCGAAAGCACCAAGCTCTACTTCGCGGAATGGTCCGTTCCCCCTGGCATTGATCCCATGAACAGCCCTCATCTGTGGCAAATGGCCAATCCCGCTCTGGGCTACACGCTGGAGCCGGACGTACTGGCCGACGAAGCCCAGCAGGTGGATAAAGCCGCCTTTCTGCGGGCATCGCTCAACGTCTGGATCAGCTCTGAGCGCAGCTGGCTTCCGCCTGGGCTGTTCGACTCGCTGAAGGTGGACGACATTCCCGCCGGTGGCGTGCTGGCCGTTGATAGCTCAATAGATGAGTCGCTTTACTGTGGTGTAAGGGCGCAACGCATGGGTGATGACCTGATAGGAGCCACGGTGGAATTCCTCACCGATTCCCTCGCCGGCTGTTGGCAGGCCATAGAAGCCAGTGCAAGCAGCTGCGAGAAGGTGGCGCTGACCCCATCCCTGTTCGACTTGGCGCCAGCGGCGCTGGATCGTAAAAAGGTGCAGGTGGGCTATGCCGAGCTTGCCACCCACACCGCGACGATCAGGAGCCTCATCACTGAGGGCAGGATCGTCCACACCGGGGAGCAGATGCTCGCCGAGCACGTTGACCGCGCCGTAGGCGTCAAGACCCAGCGCGGCTACGCCCTGAGCTCACAGAAATCCTCGGGCCCGATCACGCTTGCCCGTTGCCTTGTGTTCGCAACGTCCCTGCTTGCCCGGCCGGCATCTAGGGCGAAGCCTGCTATCGCGTTCGGCAGGTAACATAAGTTCGCCCATGAAGCCCAGCCGGTTCCCCCGCTGGGCTTCATGGGTGTCAATTCGTATCTTTGTCCCGCTGCCCTTGTAATTGCAATTGCACCGGCGCACACTTACTTACATGCCCATCTTTCCCAAGACGAAGGCCACCCCCCAAATGGCCTCGGCTCCCCTGGCGGCAGCAGCGGGCGCTCCCCAGGGGCATGGCTTCCTCGGTTATTCGGTAGGGGCGTCCGAGGAAGCCGCTCTTTCAGTTCCGAGCGTATCCCGTGCCGTGAGCCTTCTCTCCACGGTGTGCGGGACGCTCAACGTGCGCAGCTACACGCTGCAATGGACCGGCCAGCGTTATGAGAAGCTCTACACAGAGAGCGAGAGCTGGATGACGCGGCCGGACCCGCGTGCAACGCGGAATTTCATCATGAGTAAGACCGCTCGGGATCTGATCTTCTACGGCCGGGCGTTCTGGATGATCACCAGCCGTTACGCAACCGGCTACCCGGCCACCTTCCAGTGGCTTCCCGCCAATCTGTGCACGACCCCCGACAACGCCCCCCCGGAATGGTTCGGGCCCGCTGACAGAGTTGACTTCAATGGCGTCCCCTTGGACGTTTCCAACTTGGTTCAGTTTCATAGCGGGAGCATCGGCATCATCTACACCGGCGCCAGGGCAATCCAAATCGCGCTGAGGCTGGATCAGTCTGCTGAGCGTTTCGCCACGAATGAAATCGCTGCCGGCTACCTCCAGCAGAAGGGCGGGGAGCCCATGAGCGCCGAGGAGCTCGCCGAAATGGCCGCTGCCTGGGCGTCCAACCGCCGGACGAACGCCATCGGGGCGCTGAATGAGCTGGTGAGCTTCGAGACCTTCGACGTGGATCCGTCCAAGCTCCAGCTGGTGGAGGGCCGTGAGTACCAGACCAAGGAGCTGTCGCGGCTCATGGACATTCCGGCCTATCTGCTTGCCATTGACCAGTCGGGGATGACCTACGCCAACGCGCAGCAGGCCCGGCAAGACCTGATCCTGTTCGGCGCCCGGCCGCTTCTCCACGCGATCCAAGAGCGCCTCAGCATGGATGACGTGCTTCCCAGGGGTCGCCACGTCGAATTCGCCGTTGATGACTACCTGGGCGAGTTCATGCCCACCGAGACCACGCCGGCCGCGCCGACGCCGGCAGACCAGGAGCAGGCCGCATGATCCGATTCAACGCCGACACCAGCCTGATCACCGCTCAGGAGGGTGACGCTAAGGAGCCCGCCCGCATCGCGGGGGTCGCCGTGCCCTGGGACACTGTCGCAACCGTGAGCGATGGGACGAAGGTGCGCTTCGAGCGCGGCGCGTTCGACACCGGCCAGAAGCCCGCTAAGTTGATCGAAAACCATGACCTCACCCAGCTGCGCGGCGTGGTCAACGCGCTGACCGATGGGGATGAGGGGCTGGAATTCGAGGCCACGCTGGCCGACACAAGCGCCAGCCGCGACGCCATCGCGCTGCTCAAGGCGGGCGCCTATGACGCTGTCAGCGTCGGCGCCAACCCCACCAAGTTCACGACGGACCCCGAGGGCGTCATGACCGTCACTCAGGCGCAGCTGGTGGAGCTGTCCCTGGTGGCCGTTCCCGCCTACGCCGAGGCAGTCATCACCGAAATCGCCGCCGAGGGCCCTGCTGACGCAGACGTGCAGGGCGAGCAGGAGCAGGACACCGACAACACCGAGCAGGAGACTCCAGAAATGTCCGAGGCCAAGATCGAGGCCGAGCCCATCGAGGCCGAGGCCACCATCCCGACCCAGCCCATCCTCTACGCAGCGAAGCCCGAGCTTCCGACGGCCGTGGAGTACCTGAGCGCCATGTTCAAGGGCGGGCACGATTTCGAGCGGGTTCGGAAGGCCGTGCGAGCCGCTGCACCGGAAATCGGAACGACCGACACCCCAGGCATCTTGCCCACGCCGATCCTCGCCCCGGTCTACAACAACTTCCTGGGCATCCGGCCCGTGGTGAACGCCATCGGGGTCAAGGCCATGCCGGGCGGCGGGAAGGTGTTCATCCGCCCCGAGGTCACCACCCACACCAGCATCGCGGAGCAGGCCGCTGAGTTCGACACCTTGCAGTCTGGGACGCTGGTGGTAACTGACAACCAGGTGACCAAGCAGACCTTGGGCGGCTACGTCAAGCTGAGCGAACAGGATCTTGACTGGACCGACCCGGCCGTGCTCTCCATCGTGCTGGATGACCTAGCGCGTGTGTACGCCCAGCAGACCGACAACGTCGCGGCCGATGCGCTGGTCGCCGGCGCCACGAACACGACCAACTTCACGGTCGCCAACATCGCGGACCCAAATGAGTGGGTGGCGTGGATGTACGACGCCGCTGAGGCCATCGTGGGCGCGTCGAACGGCAACCTGCCGACTCACCTGTTCCTGTCGCCCGATATGTGGGCCAGCATCGGCAAGCTTGTGGACAGCCAGGACCGTCCCCTGTTTCCGCAGGTGGGCCCGATGAACGCATACGGCCAGATGAGCCCCGGTTCGTACAACGACACCGTCATCTTCGGCCTGCGCGTGGTGGTGGACCGCAACTTCGCAAACGACACCGTGATCATCGGCGAGCCGAGCGGCTACGAGATTTTTGAGCAGCAGAAGGGCGCGATTACCACCGACAACCCCAGCGAGCTCTCCCGCACGCTGGCGTTTCGTGGCTACTTCGCAACCCTGATGCTTGACCCGTCGAAGTTCCGCAAGGCCGCGTTCGTCTAGGGCTGACCTAGGACCGACTCCTCATGGCCACCTTCTCAATTACGCACCTCCAAGTGACTGATGATCACATGGTCATTCAGACGCTTGAGGGCACTGAGATTGGCACTGGGCAGTCGGTCACGGTCAACAGCGTGGGGGCCATCTATAACGGCTCCTACACTGTCCTAGACGTGCCGATTTACCGGTTCATGGGCGTTGATGATGATGGCGACTTCATCTTCGACGCTGATGAGCTCCTCGCAAACCAGCTGCTCATGTACCTGGCGACCGATGACGTGGCGAGGTACGCGCTCCAGCCTTTCGGTGGGCTGGTCTGGAATCAGACCTGCACTTGGATCAACAACCAGAAGGTCATTGACTGGCTGGGCGTCGCATCAGCCACCTCGAATGACACTGCGTTCATCACCAATTGCGTTGCAGCTGCAAACGCATACGCATACCGGCGCCGGCGTGAGGCTGGTTACTTCGACAGCCTCAACACTGCCCCAGGTGGGGATGTGGAGCTCGGGACCACGATGTTCGCGGCAGCTCTCTACCGGGAGCGCGGGAGCGTGGATTCGTTCGCGTCATTCGAGCAGATGGGCACGCCGGTCCCGTTCGGATCCCATGGGCAGATCAACCGCCTGCTGGGCATCAACCGTTCGCAGGTGGCATGACTGCCACCGGCATCTTCGCGTCCGCCCAATCCACCGTGGTCAGCACCCTGACCGCTTTGGGGCTAAGGGTCGTGACCGACGTGAGGAACGCCCGGCCGTTGACCGTTCTGGTTAACCCGCCGACGTTCACCGCGTTCAACAGCAACATCGCGGAAATCGAGATTGACCTAAGCGTGCTTGCAGCGCCGCCGGCCAATCAGGATCAGATTGATTACCTCGTTACCACGGCCGACACCATCATGAACAGTGATCTGAGCATGATTCGCGGCATCCCAGGGGTCATGCAGATAGGGGGCCAAGAAGTCCCCACCTATGACCTCACCATTCGAGTCTCAACAGCAAGGAGCTGAGCGGTCATGGCGACCACGACTTACCTTTCACAGCCCGGCGTGATCACCGTGAACGCCGTGGATCTTCGCGACCAGTGCAGCGCCGTCACGCTGACTCTGGGGCAGGAGCCTCTCACCAGCACCGCGTTCGGCGACACCGGCCAGCGCATGGTTGGCGGACTCCAGACCGTCGAGGGCACGATGACGCTCTACATGAGCTACGGCGCGTCCGAGGTCGAGACCACCATCTTCGAGGAGGTCGGCCAGGGCGACACGACCATCGTGGTTAAGAAGGACGACTCGGCCGTGGCGGCTGACAATCCCGAGTGGACGATAAGCAACACCATGATTGCCAATTACCCCATCACCTACACGGTCGGGGAGCTCCAGGTGATGGAGGTCAGCTTCTCGGGCGGCACCTTCGCCCGCGACATCACGCCGTAAATCAACTAGGGGGAACCATGGCATCATCAGTTGCAGGGAACATCCAGTTCACCATTCGCGGCGTGAATCACGTTGTGGACATTTCGAGCATCAAGAACACCATCAGCTTCGAGCGGCATTTCAACGTATCGGCGCAGGTGTTGGCGATGAGCCCGAGGGTGGAATACATCGCGTTCATGGCGTGGAGCGCGGCCGTGGCGGATGGGCTGGATGTTCCCGATGACTTCGACAAATTCGTGGACGTTCTGGACAACATCGAGGTCATGGACGCCGATGAGACAGCAGTAAACCCTACGGACGGGGGACAGTCAGCCGATCTCTAGCCACCGTCCTGGTGGCAACAGGCTTCTGGCCCCCCGATGTAACCTTCACCACAAGGGACCTCGCAACAGTCATTGAGGTCATGAACGAAAGCCAAAGCTAGTGCCGGCCACAGTCAAGACGGAAATCGCGGGCGTCAAGGAGACCATCAAGGCCCTCCGAGAGATTGACCCGCAATTCCGGCGCGACTTCAACAAGGGAGCGAAGGCGGTGGTGGCGCCCATGGTGGCCGAAGCGAAGGCGCTTTACCCGGCGCTCCCGCTTTCCGGCATGGCCCGGGCGTGGACCCCGCGCCAGTTCTCCATCTTTCCTTGGCAGCACTCCAAGGTCAGGTCATCAGTCAAGGTCAAGACCTCCACGCGCCGCAATAAGAACGCGGTGCTGTATGTGAGCCAGGCCGATCCCGCCGGCGTCCTGTTCGAAACCGTGAGCAGTAGCACGCGCCTGGGCTCCAACATCCGAGCTCGGAGCAACAAAGTTCTTTGGCCCGCTGCGGACCGTCACGCTCCGCAAATCACCGCAGGGGTCGCCCTGCTGGTCAAGCAAACCGAGCGCAAGATCCAAGGGAAGGTTGACTAATGGCAATCACCATTCCCATCCTGACCGACTTCAACGGGCGCGGGATTGACCGGGGGATCGGGCAGTTCAAGCGCCTTGAGACCAAGGGGCAGAAGGCCGGGTTCATGATTCGCAAGGCCGCGATCCCTGCGGCTCTGGCGCTTGGGGCGATTGGGCTTGCCGCGAAGGCGGGCGTCGACGGGGTGATGGCCGACGATGAGGCGCTGGCCAACCTTGAAAGCACGCTTACCGCTACCGGCAACGCGGCCAACATCACATCCGAGTCGTTCTTCGCTTATGCGAACGAGTTGCAGAAGGTCACGGGCACCGGCGCGGATCAGATCACCCAGGGCGCCGCCCTTCTTGCCACCTTCAAGAACGTCCGGAACGAGGTCGGCAAGGGGAACGACGTATTCAACCGGGCCACCGAAGCGGCGCTTGACCTGTCCCAGAAGGGTCTCGGAGACCTCTCAAGCACGAACAAGATGCTCGGCAAGGCGCTGAACGACCCTATCAAGGGCATCACGGCGCTCTCCCGCGCTGGCGTGCAATTCACCGATGAGCAAAAGGAAACAATCAAGACGCTCCATGAAACGGGGCGCACCCTTGACGCTCAGAAGATCATCTTGAAGGAGGTCGAGTCCCAAGTCGGGGGGACTGCCGAGGCATTTGGTGAAACGACCAGGGGCAAGGTCGAGCGCAGCAAACGGGCTTTTGAGGAAATGCAGAAGACCCTCGCACGGGCGCTGCTCCCTGTGCTCGAAGCTGCAGCGTCAATCTTCCAAAAGCTAGCCGGCTTCATCGAGCGAAACGCCAAGGTTTCCAAGATCATCATTGGCGTTCTTGCCGCGCTCGCCGCCGGCGTCCTCATCCTCAATGTCGCAATGAAGGCGTTCGCCGTCATTCTGGCGGTTATCTCACTTAGCCCTGTAGTGCTGATTATTACCGGAATCGTGGTTGCCGTTGCTGCGCTCACCATCGGCTTCATTGCCCTCTACAAGAAGTCCGAAACCTTTCGGAAGATCGTAACCGAGGCATTCGAGGGCGCGAAGAAGGTCATTGGGAAGGTCGTTGACTTTCTGAAGGGGCCTGCGCTGGCAGCGTGGGAAGTCATCCAGGGCGTCCTAGAAGTCATCAAGGGCCTGATTGCCGGAGATTTCTCCCGGGTGTGGAAAGGCATCAAGACCACCATCGAGGGCGTGATTGACGGGATAAAGACCGCAATCCTCGGTGTTCCGCAGCTTATCGGTGGCGCTGTGCTGGAAATCGGTAAGACCATCGTGACCAAGATCGCCGAAGGCATCGTTGGTTTGGCTACAAAGGTCTGGGCCAAGCTGAAGGGGTTGCCACGCGCACTGTTGAATCTTGCAGTTGGATGGACAGAAGGCCTGCGCACACTCGGCGGGCGGGTTATCACCTACATCGGCCGAGGCATCACCGGGCTTGCTTCTGCGGCGTGGAACAACATCAAGGGATTCGCAAAGGTGCTTGCCGGTAAATTCACACTGGGAAACGTCGGCGAAACGCTAAAGGGCATTGGTTCCAAAATCATTGACTTCATCGTTGATGGTTTCCAGGCTGCGGCTAGCGGCATCGTTTCGGGCTTGAAGGGAATTATCAACCAAGCCATTAACCTGGTAAACGGCGGCATTGGCAAGGTCAATTCGCTCTCCGGCAAGATCAACAAGATCTTGCCTGGGGATCCCATAGGGAGAATCTCACCGATTCCACGGCTGGCGAAGGGCGGCATTGTCAGGTCACCGACGGTTGCCCTCATCGGCGAGGCGGGCCCCGAGGCCGTCATCCCGCTTAGCGGACGTAACGCAGGCATTGGCATGACTATCAACGTGCAAGCGGGGCTAATCTCCACACCTGACCAGATCGGCCAGCAGATCATCGAAGCGATCCAGCGTGCCCAGCGGCGCTCGGGCCCGGCCTTCGTGAGCGCATGAGCCACCACGCCCCCACAATCAAGGTCGAGGTCGGATTCCAGACCACGCCCGCATTCGGGGCGCCCTTCCAGCTGGATAACGACCCCTACGGCAGGCTCGACACCGGCGGCGGTCTCGGTGGCGTGCAATTCGTGGACGTGACGCCCAAGGTGATGAGCATTGGCATCACCAGGGGGCGCAACAGAAACACAGAGGCATTCAACGCCGGCACCGCGTCCGTAGCGTTCAAAGATCCTGAGCGTGAGCTGGACCCGCTCAACACCGCGTCAATCTACTACCCCTACGTGCTGCCGCGTCAACCCATCCGCATCTTCGCCAATGAAATTCAGATCTACGCCGGGGTTATCACTGACTGGAATCTGGACTACGGCTACACGGTAGATGCCGACGTGATCACCGCGACCTGCTCGGATGCGTTCACGTTCCTCGCCAACATGACGCTTGCCGCGTTCACCCCGAGCCTGGAGAACACCGGGGAGAGGATCAACACGGTCCTCAACCGTTCGGAGATTGAATACCAAGGCCCGTATGACATTGACTTCGGGCAATCGGAACTCGGCGCGTTCGCAGTCCCCCAGGGCACCAACGTGCTCAATTACCTCCAGAACATCACCGCCTCAGAGGCCGGCTGGCTGTTTGTCAACGCCCGAGGGGTGCTGACCTTCCTCGACAGGCAAACTACGATCAACCCAGTCCCCACCATTGAATTCGCAGATGACGGGGCAGGGGTCAAGTACCAGACGCTTACTAACCAGTTCGGGGATGAGCTGCTCTACAACAGCGTCCAGATGCAGTCGCCGGCCGGGAGCGTGCAAACAGCATCAGACTCCATGAGCATCGGCTTGTATCAGGCGGTTCAATACTCGAAGCTCGACTTGCTGAACAGCAGCACCGAGGAAGTCCAGGAGCTCGCCAACGCATTCCTGCGGCTTCACAAGGATCCGCAGCTGAGGTTCACTGGCGTCACGATCCAGCTGTGGGCGCTCTCAGACGCTCACCAGGCGCAGGTGCTCAGCGCCGAGCTGGCGGACACTGTGGACGTGGAGCGCACCTTCTCAACCGGGACGCCGAGCACCGTTTCCCAGCGCGTGGTTGTAGCAGGCATTTCGCATCAGATAACGCCGGCCAGCCATGTAGTGACTTTCGCATTCGAGAAGATTCGACAGCAGGCATACCTCACGCTTGCTGACAGCCCATCAAGCACCAATCCGCTGTCGCGGCTTGACTTAAACGCACTGGCCTTCTAGGAGACCTCATGGCTAAGAACTTCAACACCATCGGCACCTTCACGGCCGGCAACGTGCTCACCGCCGCCGAGATGAATGACATCGGCGAGAACAGCAACAATTACCGCGTGCCGCCGATGTGCATGGCGACGCGAAGCGGAACGCAAAGCACCCCGAACACAACGTTCACGGCTGTTGAGTTCAACGGGCCCAACAGATACGACACGGATGGCATGCACAACCCGGCATCAAGACCCTCGCGCATCACATTCAACACGGCAGGGGTGTACGTCGTCCAGGGCGAGATGTATTGGGACCCAAAAGCCACGGGCGTCCGCATTGGGCGGATCAGGCTCAACGGTGCAACGACTCTCAACACTGCAATTGTGCCTGCTTCTGGTCCGAGTGACGGAGTAGCGACACTTGTGGGATGCACCTACGACTTCGCCGTGGGTGACTACATCGAGTTGCTGGGCTATCAGTCCAGCGGCGAAGCCTTGAACATGCAAGCGTCGTGCTTCCTGTCTGCTGCATGGCTCGGGCAGGTTTCGTAAACCATGAGCCCCGAGCAGGTCGCGGAAAGCCAGGCGGCGGGGGATGCCGAGGCCAGTGAGTGATCGTCGCCTCATCCTTATCGGGGTATTCGGGATTCTCGCCCTGCTCATGGCCGGGGCGCTCATCCGAGGCGGGGACCCCGTCCCCGAGGGGATCGTCGCCGCGCTGTTCGCGCTCCTCGGAGCCGCGCTTGCCTATGCCTACGGACGGCGGGAGGATGACTGATGCCTCATCCACGGGTATTGTCGTGTTAATCATCAACAGTGCGTAGGGGGGGGGTGCGATGATCAGCAACGGGCAAAAGACGCTGCGCAAGGCGTCACGGTACCTGGGTGCCATGGAAGGCCCGCCAAACCGCTCAGGCGATCCAATCGTCAATGAGTGCCAGGCGCCATGGGGATGGCCAAACGGCGGTCAGCCCTGGTGCGCGATGTTCGTCGCGTACTGCATCGCCAACAGTGACGCGGCGGGGAAGTACAAGCAGGCCGCAAAGACCGTCATGAGCCCATCCACTGCCGTCATGGTTGATAAGGCCCAGCGGAAGGGGTGGTACGGCGGGCACACCAAGAACACCAAGCCCGGCGACTTGTTCATCATCAACGGGCTCCACGTTGGATTCATCAACCAGATCCGCAATGACGGCACCTTCGCCACAATTGAGGGCAACGCATCAGATGGCGTGCGGTCCCTGATCCGCAGCTGGCGGGACGGCTGGAAGGTAATCAGCATCCCCGGCGTCGGCTCCCCAGGCCCGGCCGCGACGGTTGATGGCTACGGCTGGGACGACACAAGGGTAAAGATGCACGGCGGCTGGCCGACCCCCGAGGCCCGCGACCAGCAGATGCGGAAGTTCGCTGCCGCCAACCCCGAGTATTGGACCCAGGCGATCCGCGTGGGGCGCCCCAGCCCATTCGCGTTCCGCGCAGGCCCGGCCGGCACCTACAACCGCTGGACGTTCGGGCCCTGGCTTCACGGCACTGGCAAGCAGACGCGGGATAAGCAGATGAAGAAGTGGAGCGAGAAGCACGAAGGAGCCACGGCCCGCCCGTGGAAGAAGACGTACAAAGAGAGCTGAGAGATGCCGCCCCAGACACTTCCCGCTGGCGTTGACGTGATAGAGCCGCCGCCGGCCGAGCCCACTGACTACGAGCCAGAGAAGGAGAACGACAATGAGCAGTAACGCTGACAGGTTGATCGCTGCAGCGCGGAAGTACGTCAACATGACCGAGCGCGGTCCCCAACGCGACAACTACGGGAGCGCGAAGGGCAGCGCGGCCTATGGGTACTCGTCGCAGGGCGGGCACATCGTGGACGACAGCAACATCGAAGGCGGCTACGGGCGAAGCAATACCCCCTGGTGCGCCAACTTCCTCAGCGTCTTGGGGAAGGAAACGGGGTTCGATCCGTACCGGCACAGCCGCAATGGCAGCGGCTCCATCATGCACGGGTACACCGGATACGTCTTCGATAGCGCGAAGGCCAAGGGCTGGCTGAAGTCGGGCAAGGCGGGATGCGTCCCCGGAGCAATCGGTATCAAGCACGGGAAGCACGTTTTCCTCGTCATCTCGGCCCCCGACTCGTCGGGACGCTACGAGACCATCGGTGGGAACGAGAGCGACAAGGTGCGCCACGCGACGCGCAACCTCAGCGAGGGCTGGTCGTTCGTCGTGCCGCCGAACCTCGGCGCGGCCACCGGCTCCGCGAAGGTAGACGCCTACCTGTTTGAGCGGCTGGACTGGAAGCCCACCGTGTTCGGTGCGTGGTCGTCCTCCAAGCAGCGGGATGAGCAGCACGACAACCGGGCCGCCTACAACGAGCGCGAAGGCACCGGCCGACTGCTCCGCAAGATCAGGTGGAAGGGCGGTTACGCCTTCGAGGAGTGGCCCGCCGGTTCGTGGGTCAATGGCGGGTGGCGCACCTACGAGTTCGGGCCGTGGCTTGGAGACTCAGGCAAGGCAACCCGCGACAAGCAGCACGACGCCTACGCGGCCAGCAATCCCGGCGTCCCCCTTCGCAAGTTCCGGGAGACGCGCAGCGGCAACGGCGGCGGCGGGTCCACCCCTACGGGTGAGTCCGGCGACGCGAAGTACACCTAGACCGAAAGCGAGGAACCGAAATGACTGACGATCCGAAGCAGTTGCCGGACGAGGGGGTGTCCCGCGCGGACGTTTCCCCCGAGCCAGAGGAGATTGACGCCATGCCCGCTACGGACGCGGACCCCGAGAAGTACGGGCCGGGCGAGTGATGAAGCGAATCTCTGCCATGTTGGCGGGGGTTGCCGTTGTCGCAGCGACCCCCGCCTACGGCAACGGCGAGCCCTGTGAGAAGCACCAGGGCAAGGCCAAAAGCGCCTGCATGAAGCAGCTGAAGCGCGACCGCATGGACTGGCCCCCGCGCCCGAAGGCGTGGGA
>ERZ891134.1672-NODE-1672-length-14523-cov-11.063036_pt1 | contig 14523 bp, 15 predicted proteins | sample MGYA00520888_ERZ891134 | MGnify/ENA primary metagenome ERZ891134 (study PRJEB32303, sample SAMEA104408692) | aquatic metagenome | biome: Brackish water; feature: Coastal; material: water | place: Baltic Sea | collected 2014-10-23 | depth 10 m ... | reverse complement strand
CTTCTAGCTTCAGGGCGCAGCCCGCGCTCTCCAGCCCTCTAGCCTTCTAGCTCTCTAGCCCTCCAACCTTCTAGCTTCAGGGCGCAGCCCGCGCTCTCCAGCCCTCTAGCCTTCTAGCTCTCCAGCTCTCTAGCCCTCGAGCTCTCCAGGCTTCTTCGGAACAAGAGGACCCCCCCCCCGACGGCAATTCCCGTGGAAACCAAAATCCCCCAACCAGGCAAATCCACCTCCAAGTTTCCGTACTGATTGGGTCCAGCTTGGAGGGTCCAATAGTACGTGAGCCCGTTGTGGAGGACATGAGCGCCCATGGTGACCCAAAGACGCCCTGAAATCCAATATAAGCCCCCTAAGATGAGCCCTGCGCCCAGTAAAAATGGCCACTGAATAAAGTTCATGTGCCCCAGAGCAAAGGCGAGGGAGGCGCCGAAGATGGCAGGAAGGGGGCTGGTTCGGTCGTGCAAGAGCCGTTGAACGGCACCGCGGAAGAGGATTTCTTCGGAAAGTGCGGCCACTAAGACAAAGGTGGCCATGCTAAAGAGTTGGTCACCCAGGGTAGGGAAGAAGAGCATTTTTTCGACGGCGCGGTCGGAGGCTTGGGCTGATTCGAAGTGGGGTGCCATGAAGGCCCAATCGGCAGCGAGGGTGGACCAGAGGTCGGTGCAATAGGAGAGAAAGGGGAGGCTCAAGGGGAGGATGGCCCACGCCAAAAGGCTGTCGATCCAGGACCAGGAACCTTTTGGCAAGGCGGGAACGAGGGGTTTTTCGCGCCAGCGTTGCATGAGGTAGAGCCCAGGTAGGGCAAACATGAGGAGCGTATAGAGGGCTTGGCCCAAGAGGAGGGCGCGGCCGGCGCTGGCTTCGGGTCGTGCGACAATATCCTCTATGGTCATCCCATTGTAGCCGAAAAATTGGAGGGCTTTTGGCGCGAAAAGACCGGCCAACAGGGTGCCTGCCAAGATGGCTAAAAGGAGGGTGAGGACTTCGCGTTGCTTCATGGAATGGGGAAGATAGGTATGCCGTAATTTTGCGGGACTAAAAATCGTATAAATGGCGCGGATTGCGGATATCGAATTAGGGGATTTCCCATTATTGCTCGCTCCGATGGAGGATGTGAGCGATCCGCCTTTCCGTGCGCTGTGCAAGCAGCACGGGGCCGATTTGATGTACACGGAATTTATATCCTCGGAAGGGTTGATTCGGGATGCCGCAAAATCGGTCGCCAAATTGGACATTTTCGAGTACGAGCGTCCTATAGGCATCCAAATATTTGGGGCCGAAATCGATTCCATGCGCGAAGCCGCTGCGATCTGCGAGGAGGCTAATCCCGACATCATCGACATCAACTATGGCTGCCCTGTCAAAAAGGTGGCCTGCAAGGGTGCCGGAGCGGGCATCCTCCAGAATATTCCCAAGATGGTCAGCATGACCGCGGAAATTGTCAAAGCCGTCAACAAACCGGTCACGGTGAAAACACGTTTGGGCTGGGACGATGATAGCAAGCACATCGTTGAAGTGGCCGAACGCCTGCAAGACGTGGGGATCCAGGCGATCAGCATCCACGGTCGAACCCGCAAACAGATGTACAAAGGCGATGCCGACTGGACTCTTATTGGCGAAGTCAAGAATAACTCGCGCATGACCATTCCGGTTTTCGGCAATGGCGACATTGACAGTCCCGAGAAGGCCATCGAAATGCGGGACAAATACGGGGTCGACGGCGTCATGATTGGCCGTGCTTCTATCGGGTATCCGTGGATTTTCAATGAAATCAAGCACTTCATGGCGACCGGTAAGCACCTTGCTGCCCCATCGCTGGAAGACCGGGTTCAAGCGGCGCGGCGCCATTTGGAGCTGGCCATTCAATGGAAGGGGGAAGGACTCGCCATCACCGAGACGCGCCGGCACTACGGCAACTACTTCCGCGACTTCCCCAACTTCAAAGATTACCGCATGACGCTGGTGACCTCCAACGAGGTTGATGAGCTCATGGCCACCTTTGATGCGATTATCGAAGAATACGGCCCGAGTTTGGCCCTGGCTTAAAGGCGATTAGGCCTGGCCACGAAGTCCGCTCAAAGGACTTTGCAAGCGTGCGGTGGCTCCCCAGCCGAGGAGTGCGCCGACAAACAAAACGAACGCGAATACGACCAAGGATTGCCCGGCATGGAATGCCATAGGGTATGATTCCACGACATAGCCTGTCCCCAATTTGACCCATCCGAAGGTGGATTGACCCCAAACGAGGAGCCCACCCAGACCCCAACCGACGAGGCCACCAATGGCACTGACCCACATCGCACTCCACCAGAAGCTTCGCCGGACCTGTGCTTCAGACATGCCCATGGCGCGCAGAATTGCGCGCTGCTGGACTTTCTCCATGCCAAGCAAGACTGTAGCGCTGTAGAGGCCCAGGGAGGCTAGTAGGACGATAAATGCGAGAATAGCGGTGGTAATCATGCCTTCACTGCGCATCACCCGGAACAATGCGGCCTCGCGATCTTCTGGCGTTTGGCCCAAAAGGGACCCTTGCGAACCGACTAGAGCCAGCACTTCCTCCTTCGTTCGTCCCCAACATTGAATGGCATCTATGCGCTCATCTTGGGTCCAGTCTTGAAGGGTGGCCAAATCCAGTACGACGTTTTGCTGGTCAATCTGAGGATGCACATAAAAAATGGCTTCTGGTGAAAGGATCTGTCGTTGAAATGCAGAGGCAAGATCAAAGCTAGCGCCCATGTCAGCCCGGGGCCAAAGGAGTTCTAAGCTCTCGCGCCCGCTCAAAGTGAGGTACCCAAGTTGGGCGGCCACCCCATATCCTACATACGCATCTACCGGATAGCCTTGTGGCGGAATCGAGGAAGTGAGCGAGTCGAACCATGGATGCTGGCTCCAGAGGGGCTTGGGCATGCCATGGACCGTGACAAGAATCTCGCGTTGAGCGGACCGAAGGAGGGCTTTTTGAGTTTGAACGGGAATCCATGTGAGCCCGGAATCGGACTCCAAGGCGGCGATGTGCTCGGGTGTTAGGTCAAACCGAGATCCCTCGCGGTGGACCAAAGTGACTTCGGGGTGCACATTTTGGTAGGTTTGAAGAACCAACTCTTCCAGTCCATTGAACGCGGACAGCACCAAAATCATCGCTGCCGTCCCGACCGCCACGCCTGCAGCCGCTGCCCAGGTCACATAGGTAGAAAGCGTGCGTCCCCGCACGAAGCGTCCCCCAAGTTTAGCTGGGTGGGACGGATTCAAAAGCGATTATTTAAAGGGATTTTCACCTCCTTCGCGGAGCAAACGGTCGATGTTTGCTTCGTACTCCATGGAGTCATCAAGGTGGTAGTGCAAGGCAGGAATGATGCGTAACTGATTCCGTACTTTTTGGGCCAAGGCGGCCCGGAGTTTTGGCGCATGTTCTTCGCAAAAAGCCATGACCAATTCCGAACGATCTGTCGGAAATACCGAGAGGTAGACACGGCACAAACCCAAGTCAGGGGATACGCGCACCTTACTCACAGTGATGAGGGTGCCGGGAAAATCACTCGCCGCGGTACCACGAAAAATTTCGGCGAGATCTCGCTGAAGTAAACTAGCAATTTTCTTTTGACGCGTGCTTTCCATGGGACAAAAGTACGCCGGGTACTCGGGATAAGGCAGTACTTTCGTGGGGATGACCCCATTGAGACGGATTTTAGGGATGGCGGGTGCCTTTCGGGGTGCTTTTTCTGGGGCAGCGCTATTTTATGTGCTGTATACCCTGGTGTCTCTCGTATCGCTCGGGATGATTATCCCCGTATTGGATGTCATTCTCGTGCCGGAAGGGGCGCAGGAAGTCAAGCATTTTCCCGCGGGGTGGGGAGGCATGAACGCCCAAGACTGGGTGGCCCATTATGTAGCTCAGGCCGTGGCTCGCTATGGTTCCTTGGGAACCCTATGGCGCGTATCCTTGGCCGCTTTTGGACTGTTTATCCTAAAGAATGCCTTCCGTTACATCGCTTTGTGGCATATGGCCACACTTCGGACGGGTATTACTGCAGCCCTTCGCCAGGCGCTCCATCAGAAAGTGATGCGCTTGACCCCCGCCACGATGCAAGAAAGCCGAAAGGGAGATGTTTTGGCCCGGGCCTCCACAGATGTTACAGAAATTGAATGGGCCATTTTAACCGGGTTGGAGCTGTTGGTGCGCGAACCACTCGTCATCCTTGGCTCGCTGATTGTCTTGGTGGTGATGAGCGCCAAATTGACCCTTTTGCTTTTAGTGGTTGGCCCCTTGGCAGCGTGGCTCCTCAATCGGGTAAGTAAGCATTTAAAACGGAAATCCTCCACCGCCCAAGACCGCTTGGGTCAGGTCATTTCGGCCCTAGAAGAAAGCATTAGCGGTTTGCGTATTCTCCAAGCATTTCAGGCCGAAGAATACCAGCAAAAACGTTTCGAACAGGTCAACCAGGGCGCCTTTTCGGCGACCCGCGAAGTGCACCGACGAAGAGATCTGGCCAGCCCACTGTCTGAATTGATCGGGGTATTTGCCTTGTTGCTCATCCTATTTTTTGGAGGGCGTGAGGTCCTTCTCGGGCATGGTCTGACGGGCGCGACACTGGTGGCCTACCTCTTGTTTTTTTACCAATTGATCCCCGCCTTTAAGTCTGTTTCCATGGCCCTCTACAATCTGCAAAAAGGCAATGCCGCGGCGGATAGACTCTTTGAAGTATTGGACCTTCCCGAAACCCTGCGCGACCCGGATGTCACGGAAGCTTGGACCTGCCCCGCGAACGGTCCAGAGACGATCGAATTCCGAAACATCCACTTCACCTATCCCGGCGCCTCCCGCCCCGCGCTCGAAAACTTCAACCTGACCATCCAACGCGGCCAAACGGTTGCCCTTGTTGGCCCCTCCGGAGGCGGCAAGTCCACCCTCATTCACCTCGCCATGCGGGCCATGGACCCCGACCAAGGAGGTATCTTCTTAGAGGGCCATCCCATTGCTCCCTATCGAGGCGATGCGTATGCCGCCCATGAAATGCAACGCCCGCCCATGCCCTTGAAGGATTTACGAGCCGCTATGGGATTAGTGACCCAAGACCCCATTCTCTTCCAGGGTACGGCTTTAGAAAATATCGCCTTGGGGGATGCATCTCCTGATTTGGATCGTGCTAAGAAGGCCGCGAAAGATGCCCAGGCCCTGGCCTTTATTGAGGACTTGCCGGGGGGTTGGAAGCATATTCTGGCGGAAGGGGGGCAGTCCCTGTCGGGCGGCCAGCGTCAGCGCATGGCTTTGGCGCGTGCACTGTACCGAAATGCGCCCATTCTGCTCCTGGATGAAGCCACGTCCGCCTTGGATGCCGAAAATGAACGTCTCGTGCAGGAGGCGCTGGATGCGGCAAGTTCGGGCCGAACGACCCTCGTCGTAGCGCACCGTCTGTCCACGGTCCAGAAAGCGGATCGCATTCTCGTGCTCGATCGGGGCCATATTGTCGAGGACGGGAATCACCAACAATTGCTCGCAAAGGGCGGGCTCTATGCGAGTTTGGTGAGGACCCAGGAGGTGAAGGGATAAAAGGAAGAAGGGTGTTGGATGGCAGCGCTGTTTGGTGCTGTGGTGGGGTTGGGCTTTAAACGTTTAATCTCTTTTCTGCCCTAAGAAAATTTGAGAACTTCCCTGCGCGCGCCTACTTTAGCCAAACTCAAGCCCAATCTCCTTAAACCCTTTTGCCCGTTTGACTTCCCCATTCTTCGAACACATCGACCACCTCGGAATAGCCGTCGCCAATTTGGCGGAGGCGGAAGCCCGCTATACGGCCATGTTTGGCGTGGAACCCTACAAACGGGAAGAAGTGGAGCGGGAAGGGGTGATGACGAGTTTTTTCCAGGTGGGCCCCAATAAGATTGAGCTTTTGGAGGCTACGCGTCCTGACAGTGCCATCGCAAAACACATCGAGAAACGCGGTGAGGGCTTGCATCATGTGGCGTATTTGGTGAAAGACATTCGGGCTGAGATGGCCCGACTTCGCGAAGAAGGCTTTCAGTTGCTAAGCGAGGAGCCCAAGCCAGGTGCAGACGGCATGTTGGTGGCGTTTGTGCACCCCAAGACGGCCGGAGGCGTGCTCGTGGAGCTTTGCCAGCCCAAATCCTAAACGATTCTAGATAAACTGCTGAGCCTTCCAACCATGTTGGAGGGCGGCTTCGACGTTGGCGGCATTGTCGTCGAGGAAGAAAACCTGCGCGGGGTCCTGGACGCCTATGAGGCGGTCGACGGTTTGGTAGATGCTTGGGTCAGGCTTTCGGAGGCCGAGGTCGTACGAATAGAAGACGTTTTTGAAGCAGCGGGTGAATTCAGCATAGCCCCGAATGCCCATACGGCGTTTGACTTCGTCGATATGAATTTGGTTGGTGTTGCTCAGAACGTGAAGCTCTGACTGTTGGCCAAGGGTGTGAAGCTGCCCGATCAACCAGGGCTGCAGGTCCATGAGCAGGGCATTCCAGGCCCCGTCAATGCTGGAGTCCGCAGCCGCGTAGCGGAGGTGCTGTCTGAAGGCATTTCTAAACTCCGAGGAAGTGATGGCACCCGTTTCAATGGCCTGGTAGGCATTGTGCTTTTGGTAGCCGAGTTCCCCCACAGTAAAGCTGGGGCGTGCGCCGAGTGAGGTGAAGGCTTCAGCGCTGAGGCGGGGCTCGATGTCGATGAGTACTTTGCCAAAGTCCAAAACAATGTGCCGGGCATCGCCCGCCCATTCGGCAATCTCGTGGGCACGAAACCGCCGAATGGGAGGCAATGGGTCGGGGAGTTGGGGTTGGAATTTTGCCCCAAGGTTTTTTAGCGGCATCAGGGATTCCAGCTGGGAAGTAGGGGCAAGGGCGTGGCCGCTATGCGCGCACTGAACTCTCGGTAGTCCGTGTCCAGGAAGTCCTGAAGCAAGGCCATTTCCTCTCGGGTACGCTTTTCCCAAGTGGCGTGCATGTTGAGGAGATTGGCGCTCGGTTTACCGCGAAGGCTCCAGAGGTAGCCGCCAAATTGGCCATTGACGGAGGCCCATGTTTCGGGCTGCTCGTAGTAGCCTTTGACATCCTCCTTGCCAAAGAGGCGAAGGCGGTGATCCTCCATGGCTTTTTTAAGCCCTTTAATTTCGTCAAGCAGCGGCTGTACGGCTGCGCTGTCGCTGTCTTTCCGGCTCTTTAACATGCGCTCCAAAGCCCCCAAACTTTCATTGGCCTCATAGAGGTTGGACACAAGGTCTGACATTTCTTGGTTGATGGGGTAGAGACTGCGCTGGAAGTCAATTTGTGCAGCCCATTCGGCATCGCCCATGTTGATGCGGGGATCGTCGATAACCTCTACGCGTGCCGTGTCGCTCACCCCGTTCAAAGTGAAGACGGCGCTGTAGGAACCGGGAGCCACCGTGGCGCCGCGGGGATCAGATTTCTCACGCTCCTCGTTGCGCTTGCCCCAACGGGGACGTTGACTGCCTTTTTCAGCGAGGTCCCAGGTGAAGCGGTAGAGACCTTTGCGCTCGTCTTTGTCGAGCTTGCGCTCGATGTGGCGGATGACTTCGCCTTGCACATTGTAGAGGTCGATAACCAGGGGCTCTTTGGAGTCCTCAGGGACATCGAGGTTCAGCACAAAGCGTGCGCCGCCGCCGCGGTTTTCCCCTTTGAAGTCGGCCCAACCTTGGAAGCGGATGCCGTCAGAAACCCGCGTTTCGGCGTGAATCGCCAAAGGCGCGTCAAAGGCGGTGAGGGTTCGGCCTTGAGCGGCCCCTTTTACCATAGCGCGTAGCGGGCGGAGATCGTCCAGCACCCAGGCGGAACGGCCAAATGTGCCCAAGACCAAATCCTGCTCGCGCTCTTGAATGGCCAAATCTTGGACCGGCATAGTGGGAAGACCTTTCCAGGACTGCCAATTCCGGCCATAGTCTGTACTGACTTGCAAGCCCGTTTCTGTACCCAAATACAAGATGTTGGGCACTTCATTGTCTTGAATCACGCTCAGAGTATGGCCCGTCAAACCGGCTTTGGCGACGAGGTTGGTCCAGGTCTTTCCGTAGTCTTTGGTGTGGAAGAGGTAGGCGTTCCAGTCGTTTTGGCGGTAGTTGTTGACGACCACAAAGGCTTCACCGGCATCGTAGGCCGAAGCGTGGATGTGAGGCACCCAAGCGCCTTCTGGGAGGCCTTTGATCTTAGGGCTGCAGTTGGTCCAGGTGGCGCCACCGTCCTTGCTGACTTGAACATTGCCGTCGTCGGTGCCCACCCACAAGGTTTTGGGGTTTTTGGGCGAGGGCGCAATGGTTAAAATACAGGTGTGGTTCTCGGCGCCCGTTACGTCAAATGTGAGGCCACCGGATTCGAGGGCCTTTTGCTTGTCGGGGTTGTTGGTGGTCCGGTCGGGCGAGATGATGGTCCACGTGCGGCCCTGATCGGGGCTGTAGTGCACATACTGGGAGCCGTAGTACAGGCCGTCGGCGTGGCTGGGATCGCCTGCGATCGCCGCATTCCAATGCCAGCGCAACCATTCGCCATCGGGGTGGACGGGCTTGATGGATTCGGTCATGCCCGTGAGCATGTCCACACGGGCCAATGAGCCCTCTTGCGCCATGGCGTAGGCGATGCGAGGGTTGCTGGGGTGAGGCAACACGTCAAAACCGTCGCCAAAATAGAGCTCTTGCCATTCGTTGTTGCCGATTCCCGTTCCAATCCATGAGTAGGCGGGCCCGCGCCAAGATCCGTTGTCCTGCATGCCTCCATAGACATTGTAAGGCAGTTGGTTGTCCACGCGAATGTGGTAGAACTGTGCTACGGGCAGGTTTTCCACAAAGCGCCAACTATCACCGCCATCCCAGGAGATATTCAAGCCGCCATCGTTGCCTTCAATGATGTGGCCGGGGCGGTTTGGGTTCAGCCAAATGGCGTGGTGGTCCGGGTGGACTTTGGAGTAGGGTGTGGCAATTCCCCATGTTTTACCTCCATCGGTGCTTTTGGAAACGAGCGTCCATAGGGAGTAAAGGGTTTGGTCGTTAAAGGGATCCACAAAGAGGTCCGAATAGTAGAAGGGGCGGTTGCCGATGTTCTCTTCTTCGCTGATTTTGAACCACTTGAATCCACCATCGTTGGAGCCGTACAAGCCATTCTTGGCTTTGTTTTCAATGAGCGCGTAGACTTTTTTGGGGTTCCCCGGAGCAATGGCAATGCCCATTCGGCCCAGTTCGCCTTCTGGAAGTCCATCTTCGGCGGTCCGCTTGGTCCAGGTTTCGCCTCCGTCCAAGGTCACGTACATACCGCTGCCTTCGCCGCCGGATTTGAAGATCCAGGGCCAACGGCGGTATTCCCACATGGCGCAGATCAACTTATTGGGATTAACCGGATCCATGACAAGGTCAGCCGCACCGGTTCGCTCGTTGTTGTAGAGCACTTTGGACCAGGTCTTGCCGCCGTCGGTGGTTTTGTACACGCCGCGGTGTGGGTTATCGCCCCACGCCACGCCGATGGCCGCCACGTAGACGGTGTTCGGATTTCGGGGGTCAATGACAATGCGGTGGATGTGCTTGGTCTCTTTCAAGCCAACCAGCTGGAAGGATTTTCCGCCGTCTACAGATTTGAAAAGGCCGCCGCCGCTGGATTGTGAATTTCGGGGGTTGCCTTCGCCGGTACCGACCCAAATCACATCGGGATTCGTGGGGTCGATCTTAACAGCGCCAATGCCTGCGGTGGGCTGATCGTCCCAAATAGAGGTCCACGACTGCCCCGCATTTTCGCTCACCCAGACTCCACCGGAGGCCGTGCCCACGAATATGTGGTTGTCGTTTAGGGGGTTGACGTCAATGGACGTGACACGGCCAGACATGCCTGCTGGGCCAATGTTTCGGAATTTCATATCCTCCAATAAATCGGGAGAAATGTTCTGTGCATACCCTGCTCCGGCAAGGGCAAGCGCTATGATAGATAGGACTAACTTCTTCATTCCGGGAAGATAGTGCCCGGAAGCCTTTAATCCGCCACCTTGTACTTGCGTGGTGTGGTCCCAAATTTCTTTTTGAATGCCGCGATAAAATGACTGGGATTGGTGTATCCGATGTCAAAGGCCACCTCATTCACAGACTTACCTCCGGCATCAAGCATACGCCGCGCATGATTTAGTCGCGTGTCCATCACAAAACCGTAGACGGTGTTCCCATACACTTCCTTGAATCCCACTTTGAGGCGGTAAGCATTGAGACCTGTTTGGGCCGAAAGCTGGGCAATGGTGGGCGGACTTTGCCAACGGTCCAAAATAATGGACTTCGCTTCGCGAATTTTCCGAACGGTCTCCTCGTCCTTGAGGAAGGGACAGGCGACCACATTGGGTTCCGAGGTGTGGAAATACAATCCAAGGAGTTCCAAAATTTGGCCTAAATGCGCCACACGCTGCGCATTCGGGCTAAGGCGTTCATGGAATAACCCCTCCAAGAGTATCTGCATGGCGGCATCCACTCCGCGCTGGTCATAGATGGGGCGCTGCATGTCTTTTTGATTCAAGAAGGGCAACTCTTGGGCGTCTTGGCCATCCCGCATGAAGAGTGTGTGCATTCGGGAAAAAGACAATCGAATTCCCACCATGCGATGTCCCGCAGGCATGCGAACCTGAGCCCGCAAGGCATCCTTGGGATTGTAGATGAAAAAGCTTTGGCCCTGAGGGAGGGGCCGCATGTACATGGGGCCAAACTGAAATGCCACGTCCCCTTCCATGCTGAAGAAAAGATGGATGTGGTCTGGCTGCACATCCAGAGGGCGCGCCGATTCATCGTCGCCCATTGTCACGCGGACGACTCCGATTCCCTCATAGAGATCGAGAAAATCACTGGAGGCACTCTTTGGGGTATTTCGGGCGTTGGATAGAAGGGGCATAGACTAAGAAATAGAGCGCAAAATTAAGCACTTACACTATGTTTAACGTATATTTTTGAGGTTTTGTTTTTGGGGCATTGTTTTTCATATCGGGGTATTTAGGCCCGCTTTTGCCCCCGTATTTTTGTCTCCGATGAAGCAATTACGTCTCTACCGAAGCATTCTTCGCGAAGAAGGTTGGGCCGCCCTGGTTAAGAAGACCGGGAAGCCCGCGGCCATTGGCCTATTTCTATTCTTCCTTCTCAAAGGCATCGGCTGGCTTGTGCTGGCATACGGGGGCTTTGAGTTGTTATTCTAAGTGTTTTTTAGCCCAAATTCATCCCAACCAAGTGCTTTGGGCTGCGTACTTTTGCGCTCTTGTCAGGTTTTAGAATACCTGGTAACGCGCCCATAGCTCAGCGGTTAGAGCAGGGGACTCATAATCCCTTGGTCGCAGGTTCAAATCCTGCTGGGCGCACTAAACCCGTTACCCGCAAGGGTGGCGGGTATTTTTTTTCGGGCCAGCTGCGCTTGCACAGGCGGGCCGGCAAAAAATACCTGCGCTTTCGCACAGCGAAAGGCGGGTTTAGTTTTATCGATAGCCCCCACCAGGAACAGCGCAGCTAATCTGCTGGGCGCACTAATCCCCGGCCCTCGGAGAGGGCTGGGGATTTTTATTTTGGCCCCAATGGGTTCGCACAAAATTGTCATATATCCCCGCCTATATTTGAAGTTCAAACCCTTTGTATGGATCTGGAAACCTTAAAATACCCTGTAGGCCCCTTCAAGCTGCAGACCGACTTTACTGAACACGATTTGGACTCTTGGATGGCCATCTTATCGGACCTTCCTCAACAGTTGCAGCAAGCGGTGGATTCCATGTCTGATGAGCAGCTGCAAGCCCCTTACCGTCTGGAGGGCTGGACCCGAACGCAAGTCATACACCACTTGGCCGATAGCCATATGAATTGCTTTGTTCGGTGTAAGTTGGCTTTGACCGAACAGGATCCAACGGTCAAGCCCTATGACGAGCGGGCTTGGGCCCTTACGCCGGATGCGACGGACCTCAACGTGGGGGCCAGTTTGGACATTTTGCACGGCTTGCACTATCGATGGAACCAATTTTGGTTGAGCTTGGAGGGAGAGGATTGGAAGCGAGACTACTACCACCCCGAAAATCAACGCGACGTCACGCTGGCCGAAGCATTGCAGTTCTATGCTTGGCATAGCCGCCACCATTTGGCGCATGTCCAATCGACCTGGATGCCTTAAACACTTTTCTCTACCCTTTGTTAAACCCCTGTACACCATGAAAAAACACCTCCTTTACACCCTGATTGGCGGAACGATTTTGTTCTTTTGGCAATTTTTGTCCCATGCCGCACTGAATCTCCATGCGGACGCGCAGCAGTACACACCGGTACAATCCGAAATTCTCGATGCCATTGCGGCGGCCGGCCTAGAACCCGGTCAATACATGTTAGGCCAACCTGGACCTACGGAAACGATGGAGGAATGGGAATCTGCCATGGACGCCTTGGAGGGCAAACCTTGGGGCTTATTGAACTATCAAACGGTGGATCACAGCGATATGATCATGCCCTTGATTCGAGGCTACCTCATTGCGTTCATAGTTGCCGCATTGTTCTTCTGGTTGGTTTCCAACCTGAAGGCTGTAGACGTTAAAAAAGGCCTCTTGGTTGGTGTAGCCGTGGGCATGATTTCCTATTTCTTGGAGCCCTATTCTGACTTTATTTGGTACAAAACGCCGGGCATCGTGGCGCACTTGATGGACGGCATTATTCCATGGGCCGTTTTAGGTGCACTCGCCGGTAAAATGGCTAAAAACGCCTAGCATGAAACACCTGCTAACCCTTTTACTTTGCCTGGGTGCAGGTAGTCTTTTTGCACAGGAGGGGGCTTCAGCGTCCCCTTCATTGATGCCGTATCCTCAGCGGCCCGATTACACCGAAATTTCTTCCTGGGCGGCGCATCCAGCCATCGAGTGGGGCAGCGGGAAGCGTTCGCGTGCGACAGAGCGTTTGGACCGCCGTTTGGAAAAAAAGTATGGGGAGGTTGCTATCGCTGTTCCAACGTTTTTCATCTATCCCACCCTCTATTTTGAGGGGGATATTTGGAATGCGGACTGCTTTGACGCCTGGTACCGTCAAGAAATCAACGACTGGCCCATGGCCAATCAAGCGTCTGTCTTCACAGGAGTTGGGCCAGTTTACGCCCCACATTACCGCCAAATGATGTACCGCGGCTATTACCCCGAGTCCGATCAAGAATACCGCGATGCGTTGGTGGCCTACGACACGGCCTATGCGGATGTGAAACATGCGTTTGAGGCTTTCATTACGTTGAACCCGGAAGGCCGGTACATTTTGGCCGGACATAGCCAGGGCACGGGCCATGCCAAACGTCTGATGATGGAAGTCATTTTACCTAACAAGGAATTGCGCCAAAGACTGCTTGCGGCGTACCTCGTTGGAAACACGGTTACGCAGGAGGATATGGGGGATTTTCCCCTCTGTTCCGACCCTCTACAGGTGGATTGTTGGATGGGCTGGCGCAGCTATGGAAAAGACTTTTACCCCAAAAAATATGGTCCCAACTATCCTGTAGTAAACCCTATTACATGGACGGATTCGCCTGCCCGCAGCCGACGCTACCAGCATAAGGGGGCACTATATTCCAATGGCAAGGTCCTGCTTCGTCGGGGGGTCAGTGTCCGAATCGACCAAGGAACGCTGCGCGTGGAGCGCTTGCGTGCACCCTTGGGCTGGTTCTTCCGCTGGGAAGATTACCACCGCGCGGATTACAACATGTTTTGGTTCAATATTCGGGAAAACCTCTACCAGCGTGTGCAAAACGCGGAACTATCCAGTGAGTGGACCTCCGAGCCTTACATCGGGTCCGAATTGGATTAATTCCAGAGGTGCATCAACTCCGTTTGAAAGGCCTCATTGACATCCTGACGCTTACTTTCGACTAGTTCAAAAAAGGTGAAGGCGAAGAGCCATGATGTCCAGGCATCTTGATTTTCGTCAAAGGCTTGATGGGCCGAATTCCGTTCCCAATACAGGTGAAGCGTTCGAAGGGCGGTGTAGCCATTTTCCCACTGGGGCATGATCCAACCGGGCATTTGACTTAATTGATGGAGGGCAACTATGGCCCGCTTTTCGTGCAATTGAAGAGGTAACGTGCTCATTTCCATTAACTCTACCACAAGTCGCTTGAGATATGGCAAGGCCGATTGGACGAGACGTTCCTCTCCAAAGAAAGAGGGGTCTCTCCAACGAATCGCTTCAGAATCAAGCAGTTTTTCCATCATAACGTCTAATCTAACAAAGATTCGCAAGATTGGTTTTGGGTTATGGCGCATTTCTGAGATTGCTCGTACATTTGCCGTCCCCGGGCAATTAGCTCAGTTGGTTTAGAGCATCGCCTTGACAGGGCGGGGGTCACAGGTTCGAATCCTGTATTGCCCACAACGCACCCGGCGCTGAAAAGCGCCGGGTTTTTTTATGCCGCTTTGTGAAGCTGGGTTCTAAGAAAGCGGCAGGAAAAACCGGCATCGCCCCGCGATGGCGGGTGCGTTGTGTTGTTCACCCTGAAAAGCGGAAGGGCGCAGCCAATCCTGTATTGCCCACAACGCACCCGGCGCTGAAAAGCGCC
>ERZ891134.1671-NODE-1671-length-14529-cov-6.182327_pt1 | contig 14529 bp, 11 predicted proteins | sample MGYA00520888_ERZ891134 | MGnify/ENA primary metagenome ERZ891134 (study PRJEB32303, sample SAMEA104408692) | aquatic metagenome | biome: Brackish water; feature: Coastal; material: water | place: Baltic Sea | collected 2014-10-23 | depth 10 m ... | reverse complement strand
CCTCTGCCCGATGGAGAGCCTGCGCTGAGCGCCGCTGTGGATCTGATCGTTGCGGATCTGCTGGAACTGGGCATCGATCGGTTGGTCGTTGCTGGCTTGTCCGTCGGCGGCTACCTCGTCATGGAATGGCTTCGCAGGTACCCCGAGATGCTTGCCGGCGTTGCGTTGTGCGATACCAAGGCAACAGCAGACGAGCCTGAGGCCCGCAGTGGTCGGCTGGCGATGGCTGAGAGCGTGTTGGCTGATCCAGCGCGCACGGGTGTGATCCTGCGCGAGCGCATGCTTGGGGGGATCGTCGGCGCCACCACTCACGGTGAACGCCCCGAGGTGCTTGTTCAGGTGGAGGCGTGGATGGACGCCGTGCCGGCGCAGACGGTGGCCTGGTACCAACAGGCCATGGCAGCACGGCCGGATTCGCTGACAACGCTCGCCGAGTGCGAAATTCCTTCCTTGGTGCTGTGGGGGGACGAAGACACCATGTCCGACGACGCTGAGCAACGACGGATGCTGGAGGCCTTGCCCGACGTCCGAGACGCGAAGGTCCCTCGCGCCGGTCACCTATCGGCGATCGAGAATCCGGGGGAAGTGACCAAGCGGTTGGTGTCCTTCGCCGCCGAGGTGCGGCGAACGGGCAACGACGGGTAGTGCCCCGCGGCGCGACTAGTCCGTGAGCCGGAAACTTACGATGCGGTCATCGCGCGGACCGGGATCACCGCGTCCATCGGTGTTGCTGGTTGCCAACCACACGCGTCCATCGGGTGCAAGCTCGATCGTGCGCAACCGGTTGCCTTTCTCGATGTCCACCTTCTGCGGTTTGCCTGCCTGAGCTCCCTTGAGGGGTACCCGCCACACCACCTCGCCGCGCAGGCTAGCTACGTATGCGGCATCGTCGGTAATCGTCATGCCGCTTGGTGAGGCGGTGGAAGTGGGTTCCCAGGTGACCTTTGGATTGGTGAAGCGCGGGTTGTTGCTGCGGCCTTCCACGATCGGCCAGCCGTAGTTACGTCCCGGGCGCAACAGGTTCAACTCATCGGCCTTCCTAGTGCCGAATTCGGTCGCCCACAAGCGGCCATCGTTGTCTAAGGCAAGCCCTTGAACGTTGCGATGCCCCAGGGTATAGACGGGGGAGTCTTCGAAAGGATTCCCGGGTGCAGGGTTTCCTCGGTAGTCGATGCGCAATACCTTGCCGGCAAGAGAAGCCTGATCTTGGCTGAGGTCGGGGTCACCTGCGTCACCGGTTGCGACGAACAAAGTGCGATTCGGTCCGGTGATGATGCGCCCACCATTGTGGTAACTCGCTTTGGGAATACCAGTGAGAATCGGGGCCTGTTTTCCGAGCCTGCGCCCATCCCACTCGATCCGAACCACGCGGTTGTCCCGCTTGGCGGTGAGGTACGCGAAAATGTAATCCGGCTCCGCGTCGCCGATCGTTTCGGGGATCGCGATCCCCAGTAGGCCACCTTCGCCATCCGGACGGACTCCGGATACCTTTCCCACCACTTGAGCGCGGGTCAGGCTCGCTGCGGGGAGTCCGAAGGTTCGCGAGGCAATGCGGCGCACCTGCGCGGTATCGCGCTCGGAGATTAACGCTGAGCCATCGGGGAGGAAGGCCAGGCCCCAGGGGCTAGTGAGATCCTCCGCGATCGTGCGTTCGGCCACTACCGAGATGCTCGGCCGGGCTGCGGCGGCGTTGCCCGGCACCGCTGTGCTCGCAGTGGAGCCCGAGATGGTGCTCGCAATCGCCACCCCACCTGCAACGGTGAGGACCCCGACAGCAGACACGGCGGTGAGCAGGCGATTTCGAGGACGCATATATCCAGTATGCGCCACATCCCGCTTTCCAGCGCTCGGTCACTCGAGGGCGGCGGACTCCTTGATCATCTCCGCGAAGGCCCGGGCGCCCTCTCCGGTCAAGTGCACCCCGTCGGAGACGAAGAATCTGCTCTCACCGTCGGCGCGAGAATTCCAGTCCGCAATGACCACGTTCGGGTAGTCCGACGCGACGTCGTCGATGATCGTGTTATTCGGGCTTTCCCATGACCGTGGAACAGAGGCATTGACCAGCACCACGCGCTGGTAGTCGGTCAGCGGATCGAGCGTGTTTCGCAAGATCTCCTCGGTGAGCACTCCGTTTGTGGCGGGGTGCAGAACGACCACATTGGCGAGCTTGTCGCGCCGGTTGAGTTTCTTGACCCGTCCGGTAAACGCTCCGGGCATCCGCGAAACCTTGGCATCGACTCTTGCACCGGGGATGGTCTCAGTGATGGCGCTGCGGGCACCGAGAACGACGGAATCACCCAGAACGCTGACGCTGCCGTTCTCCGAGCGAATCTCCTCAATCGAGCGTTCGACAGATGCTTGGACTTCCAGATCGGACTCTGCAGGCAAACCGCCGGGATCGTCTGATTCATTTGCGGTGGATGCGCTCTCGACGTCACTTCCGTCAGGTGGGTCATCGTCGATCGCAACTTCAAGCGGCCCACCATCCGCAATGCCCAGGGCCTGAGCGACATCCGGGGCTACAGCATCTCGACTTTGGCCGGGACTGAGCACCAATGCGGCGGCAACTGCTGTCGCAGCAATCGTGGCGATGATCGCCGTTATAACGGCGGCGAGGGCGCGAATTCCCGTTATCGCCCCGGAGCGCAATCCTTTCCACGTGCGCGACAACGCACCGCGCCTAATTGGCATTTCCACGAACCGGTAGCTCGCTTCTGCTATCGCCAAGGTGATTGCCATCCGCGCTACGAAGGCAACTGGCTCACTCCAAGGAACGTCAATTCCCGGCCGGGTCACCATGAACACAGGCCAGTGCCACAGGTAGATGCCATAGGAGCGGCGCCCCAGATACCGCATGACGCCTATTCCCAACAATGGTCCAAGCGGTGAAGCTGGATGTGTGACCGCCGCGATGAGTACGGCGGTGAATACCGCAAGCGCCAAAAAACCCCCGCGGTAGAGCCAAGGGGTGAATTCGCCAACGAAGAAGTAGAAGCAGAAGATCACTGCCAACATTGCAACGCCAAGGCCTACGACGATCGTTCGCGCCGAACTTGGCAGGACCGAGTTCAGCTTCCCCGGGCGCCAGACGGTGGCCAGAGCGGCGCCCACCAGCAAGCTCATGCTGTGTGAGTCCGTTCCGAAGTAGGCCCGAGAAGGATCGGCCTCGACTGGATAGCCACCGCGTATTGCCAGGAACGCCATCCACGCTGTGGACATCAGGGCAACGAAAACGGCAACCTGGCGGACTAGTGGACGGCCACCGCGCCTCACCAAGAGCAGTGCGATTGCCGGCCAAATCAAATAGAACTGTTCCTCTACCGCGAGGGACCATAGGTGCTTGAGCAGTGGAGGTCGGCCCATCGACTCGAAATAGGACTGATCGAGAACGATGTACCACCAGTTATTCACGTAGAAGATCGTCGCGAGCGCGTCTTCGCGAAAGGCGCTGAGCGCATCACGGTAAAACAACAGCACGGCAGCACCGACCACGACGAGTAGCAACACAACGGCCGGTAGTAGACGGCGGGCACGGCCAAGATAAAAGCGCCGGAAGTTCACCCGACCGGTGCGGTCGTATTCCTCCAGGATCAGGGAAGTGATGAGGAAGCCACTCAGTACGAAGAAGACGTCTACGCCGAGAAATCCGCCGGGTACCCAATCCAGCCCCGCGTGGTAGAGCAACACGCCAATGATGGCGATGGCCCGTAGCCCGTCCAGGCCCGGGAGGTAGCCCATTTCCCCAGCGGCCCGACCCTTGTCAAGCTGCCAGGGTGTCCGCACGTCAATCGTGGCGGGAGTAGCCGGGGAGGTCACAACATCATGCTAAGCGAGGAAAGGTGGCCAGGGGGTTACGCGGAATTGCGAAATCGGTGAAGTTGCCCACCAACCCGCTCTCTCATTGCGTGGTCGGTCACGCCCATTCCTTCAGCTGGGGCCAGACACAGCACACCGACCTTGCCCTGATGCATATTCATATGCACCTCCCAGGCGGCCTGGCCGGTCTCGGTTAACGCAAGCACCTTGGAAAGAGTGGGATGGATCATCCCCTTCGCAACCAGTCGGTTGGCCTCATAGGCCTCCCGATAGTTCGCGAAATGGGTTCCGACGATACGTTTGAGGTTGTTCCACAGGTAGCGATTGTCGTATTCGTGCATGAAGCCTGAGGTGGATGCGCAGGTGACGATGGTTCCGCCCTTTTTCGCGACGTAGACGCTGGCACCAAATGTTTCTCGACCGGGATGCTCGAAGACGATGTCGACGTCGTCTCCGCCGGTCAGTTCGCGGATCTTCTTGCCCAAGCGTTGCCATTCCTTCGGATCCTGGGTGTGCTCGTCCTTCCAGAATTTGTAGCCCTCGGCAGACCGATCGATGATCAAGTCCGCACCCATGGAGCGCACGATCTCGGCCTTGTCCGGGCTGGAAACCACGCACACGGGGATCGCGCCGCCGTTAAGTGCGAGCTGGGTGGCGTAGGAACCTAGGCCTCCAGAAGCACCCCAGATGAGTACGACATCACCTTGCTTCATTGCCCCGCCGTTCTGGGACACCAACTGGCGATAGGCGGTCGAGTTCACCAACCCTGGTGCGGCAGCTTCCTCCCACGTCAGGTGCTCGGGCTTGGGCATCAGTTGGTTGGCTTTGACCACGGCCAACTGGGCAAGGCCCCCGAAGTTGGTTTCGTATCCCCAGATCCGCTGCTGTGGGTCAAGCATGGTGTCGTTGTGACCGAGTGGGGATTCCAACTCCACGGAAAGACAATGCGCCACCACTCGATCTCCAGGCGTCCAGGCGTGAACCCCGGGGCCGGTGCGCAAGACCACGCCCGAGGCATCGGAGCCAATCACGTGGTAGTCGAGTGCATGGCGCTTGGCGTCGTCGTTGGCCTTTGCATATCGATCCAGATGACCGAATGCGGAAACCGGTTCGAATAACGACGACCACACAGTGTTGTAGTTCATGCTCGAAGCCATTACAGCGATGAGCGCTTCCCCCGGCGCCAACTCCGGGACCGGTACCTGCTCGATGTGGATTGATTCGCGGGGATCCTTCTCGCGAGATTGCCGACCGGCGAACATCTGCTCCTCGTCGCGGTGCAAGGTGGCAGCGAGGTACTTCGGTGGGATGGGGAGATCCCCGATTCCCGGATCTGCGGATTCGATTGCGGTAACGATGTTCTGGAACGGGTCGGCCATGACGCTATTCAACCGAAGTCAGGAAAGAGAGGGGAGGAATCCGGCATTCCAGGCGACGAGGAATCCGACGGAGGCCACCGTGGCCAGTAGGACCAAGCGCCGGATCCGCCTAGCGACCACCAAGACGACCGCAGCGGCTACGAGGCCAACGAGCATCCAGGCGGCGGGGGGCAACCCGGAGGGCAGGTCGAAGGGCAGAGATTTGGGAAGTCCGACAGGCAGGTCGATTGGCAGGTCAATTGGCAGGTCGATCGGAAGTAGGCCTTGGGGAAGCACGTCATGATTGTGGGCCACGAACACACAAACCGGCGGTAAGCACGCCCCGGGAAAGTGATTTATTCGGCGTGTTGGACCAGTTCGATGAGCACTCCGCCGGTGTCCTTCGGGTGGGTGAAGTTGATGCGCGAGTCGGCCGTGCCAGTTCGAGGCTCGTCGTAGAGCAGTCGGATGTCGTTGGCTCGTAGGTGCTCGCTGGCTGCCTCGATGTCGGTGACGGTGTAGGCCATCTGCTGGATGCCGGGTCCGCTGCGGTCCAGGAACTTCCCGATCGGGGAGTCCTCGCGCAGGGGCGCCAGTAGCTGGATCCAAGAACCGGATTCACCTACTTCAAGCATCGCCTCGCGGACCCCCTGCTCCTCATTGACTTCTTCGTGGGCTACCGAGAATCCAAAAGTGCGGGTGTAGAAGTCGATAGCGGAATCAAGATCGGCGACGGCGATCCCAACGTGGTCGATGCGGGTTATCCACGGCTGCATGACAACTATGGTGTCACCAACGTCCGTGCTGCGTGCGCGGAGCCTGGGGAAGGAGGGCCCATGTCCTTACAAAACGGAGCAGTCATTCTCGGTGGCGCCCGAACGCCGATGGGTCGTTTACAAGGCGCGCTGGCGGGGCAATCGGCCGCCGACCTTGGAGGTGTGGCGATCGCCGAGGCGCTCGAGCGGTCGGAGTTGCCTGCCAAGGACGTGGACTACGTAATCATGGGCCAGGTGCTGCAGGCCGGGACCGGCCAAAACGCGGCCCGGCAGGCCGCAATCAAAGGTGGCTTGGGAATGAACGTGCCGGCTTTGACGATCAACAAGGTGTGTCTGTCCGGAATTGATGCCATCGCCCTAGCCGACCAGGTCATCCGAGCCGGCGAGTTCGACGCCGTGATCGCCGGCGGTATGGAGTCGATGTCCAACGCGCCGCATCTGCTCGTCGGCTCACGCGAAGGCGTGAAGTACGGGGACTGGACGATGACCGACGCGCTCGCCTTCGACGGACTGACCTGTGCGTTCGATGAGTGCGCGATGGGTGAAGCCACCGAGAACTACAACTCTCGGTACGAACTCACTCGGGATGAACAAGACCGCGTGGCCGCTGCCTCGCATGCTCGGGCTGCTGCCGCGCAGGAAAGCGGACTGTTCACCGAGGAGATCGCTGCGGTGACGATCCCGCAGCGCAAGGGCGACCCGATAGTGGTCACGCAAGACGAAGGTATCCGCGCGAGTACCACCGTGGAATCCCTCGGTGGACTTCGAGCCGCTTTCGCGAAGGACGGCACCATCACAGCGGGCAACGCCTCACAGATCTCCGACGGCGCGGCCGCCCTAGTCATCGTCTCCCGCGATGAAGCCGCCGCGTTGGGCCGCACCCCGATTGCTCGGATCGGCTCGCACGGAGTGGTGGCTGGACCGGATCCGTCGTTGCACGAGCAACCGGCGGCGGCGATTGAAGCCGCGTGCGCCAAGGAAGGCATCTCGGTTGCCGATCTCGATCTCATCGAGATCAACGAGGCGTTCGCCGCGGTAGCGGTGGCCTCGATGCGCAGGCTTGGTGTAGACGACTCCAAGGTCAACGTCAACGGAGGTGCGATCGCCCTCGGTCATCCCATTGGGATGTCCGGAGCACGACTGGTGCTGCACTTGATCTATGAGCTGCGGCGTCGGGGCGGCGGTATCGGGGCGGCGGCCCTGTGTGGCGGTGGTGGCCAGGGCGATGCGCTGCTGGTCGAGGTCTTACCTGCATGACGGATTCCGCTGTTTTCGCCCCTCGGCTGGAGACCCTGATCGATGGTGTCGTTGCGCGCCGCATCCGAGATGTCGCGCGGGCCATCACGATTGTCGAGAACGGTGGAACTCCGGCGCGGGACTTAATGGCGGCGTTGTCCGCTCGTCCGCAGGCCCAGCGGCGCGCTCAGACGATCGGACTCACGGGTTCACCCGGTGTCGGCAAATCCACGATGACGGCTGCGCTCATTGCGGCGCTGCGCGAGCAGCAAAGATCGGTGGCGGTTCTTGCCGTCGATCCGTCTTCGCCTTTTTCCGGCGGCGCCCTACTCGGTGATCGGATCCGGATGCAATCGCACTCTCAAGACGCGGATGTCTTCATCCGATCGATGGCATCGCGCGGACACCTGGGTGGATTGGCGGCGGCGGCCGGACAGGTGTTGCGCGTGTTCGACGCCGCGGGTTTCGACGTCGTCTTAATCGAGACGGTAGGTGTGGGGCAATCAGAGGTGGAAATCGCGGCTGCCGCGGACACAACAGTCGTTCTACTTGCACCAGGCATGGGCGATGGAATCCAAGCGGCCAAGGCGGGCATCTTGGAAATTGGTGATGTCTTTGTGGTCAATAAGGCTGATCGAGACGGGGCGGCCAGTACCGCCCGCGAGTTGCGGCAGATGATCGCGCTCTCCGGTGATGGAGCAGGTGGCGGATCCGAGCAGTGGACGCCGGTCGTCGTGACATCGGTTGCGAGCACCGGACAGGGCGTCCCCGATGTTGCCGAAGCTATCGATGCCCATCAGCAATGGGCGAGTGAACACGGCGAATTGGCCCGGCGTCGATTGCTGCGGGCTCGTGAGGAGATCACCGCCACCTTGACGGGCTTGTTGCGAATCTCTTTGCAGTCCACGCAACTGTCTGGGCAGGTGGATCGAACCGCCGAAGAGGTCGCCGCTGGCCGGCTCGATGTGCATCGAGCCGCCGAGCAGCTATGGAAACTGCTGGCCGACGGCAGCCCGGACGGATAGACCAGGCAGCCTCAGTCGGTGGCGGGTAGGCGGATCGAGCTTGGGCTAACGACGATGCCAAGCTTCGGGATCATCCAAATAGCCCTGCACGATGTCTGGGAAGTGGCCGTCTCGAACGTCGTTCAGCGAGGTGTGTTCGAGGACATCGCGCATCGCAGCGCGCAGGGCCACCCAAACCTCCCGAAGATGGGTGGCTGACCCGGTGTAGCGGACGTCTTCTGGGCGTAACTCGCGCACGGCGGCCAAGGGGCCGTCCAAGGCTCGCACCACGTCGGCAATGGAAATCTCCGCGGGGTGTCGATCGAGCCGGTACCCACCGACGGCCCCGCGCTGGCTCACCACGATCCCGGCTTGCCGCAGTTGGCGCAAAATGCCCTCGAGGAATTTCACGGGTATGTCTTGAGCGGTTGCCAAGTCATCGCCCTTGGTGAGCGCCTGCGGGTCGATCGCGTGCGCTGTGGCCAATTCCAGTAACGCCCGAGTCCCGTAATCCACGCGGGCGGAGACATGCATGCCGGCTCCTTTCTGCTGCTCGCCGAGCGCGCCTCGGTGATGGCCGCGGCATGGGCCACAATAGGCCCGTGAGCACTCCGAATTTTGCCGGTGCCGTTGACCTTGGAGCGTTGGCGGCCAGTAAGGACCAACAGCGCAAGGCCGATGCAGCCCTAGCGGGTGCGCCGCCCGGACTGATCGTCGATGTCACGACAGCGAGTTTTCAGACCGACGTGATGGACCGCTCCATGTCCGTCCCGGTGATCGTGGATCTGTGGGCGACCTGGTGCGGGCCATGCAAGCAGTTGTCTCCGATCCTGGAGCGCTTGGCTGCCGAGTACGCGGGTCGATGGATCCTCGCAAAGGTCGATGTCGATGCCGAACAGCAGATTGCCGCGGCCTTCCAGGTTCAGTCGATTCCATCGGTCTTCGCTGTGATCGGTGGTCAAGTGGCCCCGCTCTTTCAAGGGGCCTTGCCCGAACAGCAGATTCGGCAAGCGGTGGACAAGGTGCTTGAAGTCGCCCAAAGCCAGGGAATCAACGGTTCTGTCGACGGCGCACAGACCACTGACTCCGACGATTCCGCCGACGCTGCCGACGCCGAACCGCCAGGGGATCCGCGATTCGATGCGGCGGTCACTGCAATCGACGCCGGCGATTGGTCGGCCGCACGGACGGCCTACCAGCGGATCCTCGACGAGGCCCCCGCCGATGCGGATGCCGCGGTGGGTCTGGCCATGGTGGACCTATACGAACGCAGCGAGGGGCTGGATCCAGCCGCTGCACTGGCAAGCGCGGGGGGCCCCTCGGATGTCGCCACACAGCTAGCGGCAGCCGACGCGGAAGCGCTGACCGGGCAATGGGGCGCGTGCTTCACCCGGTTGATCGCCACCATCAAGGTGACCAACGGAGATGATCGCGAAGCAGTGCGCACCCGACTGCTGGAGATGTTCGCCCTCGCCGGTGACGACCCGGCGGTAGCACCGGCGCGCACCGCCTTGGCAAGCGCCCTGTTCTAGCCCTTATCGGGCGCGGCCCCCGTGCTGGCGAAGTAGCACGCGGCGAGCGGGGGAATGGTGATTTTGGCGGACGCTGGTCGACCATCCCATGGCTCGTCGGTGGCTTCCGCTGCACCGAGGTTGCCGATTCCCGACCCTCCGTAGTGAGTCGAATCGGTGTTCAGGACCTCCGCCCAGCGCCCGGCCCAGGGCAGGCCTAGCCGAACTTCCGATCGCGGTACCGGGGAGAGGTTCACCACCGCCACCAGAGCGTTGCCGTCATGGGCACGGCGCAGCCAACTGAAGGTGTTGCTTTCGGCGTCGTCGGCGCGAATCCATTCGAAACCGGTCACCTCACCGTCGCGCTGCCACAATGCCGGGTACTCCCGATAGGCGCGGTTGAGGTCCGTGACCGTTCTCAAGACGCCCTCGTGTTCGGCGAATTGCAGCAGCCACCAATCCAGTCCACGTTCGCTGGACCACTCATCGGATTGCGCGAACTCCGATCCCATGAAAAGCAGTTTCTTGCCCGGGTGGGCCCACATGAATGCCAAATAGGCCCGCAGATTGGCGAGTGCTTGCCACCTATCGCCCGGCATCTTGCCGATAAGCGAGGACTTTCCATGCACAACTTCGTCATGGGAGAGCGGAAGGATGAAGCGTTCGGAGAATGCGTACATGAGCGAGAACGTCATGTCATTGTGGTGGTAGCGCCGGTGGATCGGATCACGCTGCATGTAGGCCAGTGAGTCATTCATCCAGCCCATATTCCATTTAAAGCCAAAGCCCAAGCCACCGGCATCTGTGGGAGTGGTTACTCCGGGCCAGGCGGTCGACTCCTCGGCAATGGTCACCACGCCGGGAACCCGCTTGTACACCGTCGCGTTCATTTCCTGTAGGAACTGCACGGCGTCTAGGTTCTCCCGGCCTCCGAATTGATTCGGCGCCCACTGACCTGCTTCGCGTGAGTAGTCCAAATAGAGCATTGAGGCGACCGCATCGACCCGCAGTCCATCAATGTGGAACTCCTCGAGCCAATACAGCGCGTTGCTTACCAGGAAATTGCGAACTTCACGACGACCGAAGTCGAAAACGTACGTACCCCAGTCCGGCTGTTCGCCGCGTCGAGGATCTGGGTGTTCGTATAAACATGTTCCGTCGAATCGCGCTAAGGCCCATTCGTCCTTGGGAAAGTGGGCCGGTACCCAGTCGATGAGAACGCCGATCCCGGCCTGGTGCAGTCGGTCGACCAGGTAGCGAAAATCATCAGGGGAACCGAAGCGGGCGCTCGGCGCGAAGTATCCAGAGACCTGGTACCCCCACGATGGTCCGTAGGGATGCTCGGCCACCGGCAGGAACTCCACATGGGTGAAACCGGCGTCGGTTACGTAGGTCGTGAGTTGCTCCGCGAGTTCGCGGTAGTCCAGGCCGGTGCGCCAGGAACCGAGATGAACTTCGTATATCGACATCGGTCCAAGATGCGGATTGTGCGCTGCACGGTCTTCCAGCCACTGTCGATCTGTCCACTGATACTCGGATTCGAAGACTATGGATCCGGTGGCCGGCGGTATCTCCGTTGCGAAAGCGAGCGGGTCCGCCTTGTCGCGCCACTGCCCGTCTTTGCCGAGCACTTGGAACTTGTATCGGGTGCCGTTACCGACATCTGGAACGAAGAGCTCCCACACGCCGGTTGCCCCAAGCGAGCGCATCGGATGGGCAGTGCCATCCCAGAAATTGAAATCCCCGATCACCCGAATACCGATGGCGTTTGGTGCCCACACTGCGAAGGAAGTGCCCTCCACTTGACCCAGGATCGAATCGAACCGGCGCACGTGCGCACCAAGGTGATCCCACAACTGTTCGTGTCGACCTTCGCCGAGCAGGTGGAGGTCGAGTTCGCCGAGCAGGGGAGCAAACCGGTAAGGGTCATCGACGAGCATTGGATCTGCTTCGTATTGCACTTCGATCCGGTAGTCCGGTATCGACGTTAATGGCACCACACACCACCACACGCCGCGCGCCTCGTGCGCCATCGGGATTCGCTCGGGTGCTTTGGACTCCGGTGCCAGAACCACCGCCACCGACCGCGCGCTAGGCCGCAACGTGCGAATGGTGATCTGGTCATCGCCGAGATGGGCCCCCAAGATCGAGTGCGGATCGTGGTGGGCTCCATCGACGAGCCGATCGAGATCGGCTCGATCCACCGGCTCGGGCTTGGCGGTTGGTTTCACTGCTGGCCCTCTTGCGGGCCCTCTTGCCGGCTCTCTTGCCGGCTCACTGTGACGACGTGCGCGACGTTCTCCCAGGGCTGCAGGCGCACGTAGGTTTGCGCACCCCAGGTCCACGTGCCGTCGGTGATTTCGTCGTGGGCGATGAAACGTTCGGCCGGATCCATCCCCAACGCGGTCAAGTCCCACCAGATCGTGCATTCGTGTTCGCGATGCGGGTCGACGAGGCAGGCCACCAAGACGATGTCCGTACCAACGTGCTTGCTGAAGCCGATGATGGCGTCGTTGTCCGTGTGATGGAAGCGCAAGGAGCGCAAATCCTGTAGCGCTGGGTGTTCGCGGCGGATGCGATTCAGCAACTTCAGATAAGGAGCTAGCGTCCGACCTTGGCGCTGCGCTTGTTCCCAGTCGCGGGGACGGTATTGGTACTTCTCTGAATCCAGGTACTCCTCGCTGCCTGGCCGTACGGCAACGTGCTCGAACAGCTCGAAGCCGCTGTAGATGCCGTATGTCGGTGACAAGGTCGCAGCAAGAGTGGCGCGGATGGAAAACGCCGCCTGGCCGCCATGTTGTAGGTACTCATGCAAGATGTCAGGAGTGTTCGTAAAGAAGTTCGGCCGCATGTAGGCCGAAGCAGGACCCGCCAGTTCGTTCAGGTATTCGATGATCTCGTGTTTGCTATTGCGCCACGTGAAGTAGGTGTAGCTCTGCTGGAAGCCTATTTCCGCGAGCGCTTTCATCATCGGTGGCTTCGTGAAGGCTTCGGCGAGGAAGAGGACATCGGGGTCGGTGGCGTTGATCGATGAGATCAACCGATCCCAGAGCCACAGCGGCTTGGTGTGCGGGTTGTCGACCCGAAAGATGCGGACACCGCGATCCATCCACACGCGCACGATGCGTTCGATCTCCGAGTACAAGCCCTCGGGATCCTCCTCGAAGTACAAGGGATAGATGTCCTGGTACTTCTTCGGCGGATTCTCCGCGTAAGCGATCGAGCCATCGTGGCGCTTGCCGAACCATTCCGGGTGTTCGGTAACCCACGGGTGATCGGGGGATGCTTGCAAAGCGAGATCGAGGGCGACCTCCATACCGAGCTCGTCGGTGCGTGCCACGAAGGCATCGAAGTCCTTCCACGTGCCCAAGTCCGGGTGCAAGGCATCGTGGCCGCCGTCGCTGCTGCCGATGGCCCACGGTGATCCGGGGTGTCCGTCTTGTGCGAGGAGCGCGTTGTTGTGTCCCTTGCGGTGGGTGCTGCCGATCGGGTGAATGGGTGGCAGGTACACCACATCGAAGCCCATCTGGGCAATGTGCGGTAAGCGATCGGCAGCTGTTGCGAGCGTTCCGGATCGAGCGGGTTCGAGCGATGCTCCCTCGCTACGAGGAAAGAACTCATACCAAGCGCCGACCAGAGCCCGGCGTCGCTGTACGCGCAACGGCCACGGCCCACTTACGGATTCCTCGGTTCGTTGTCCGTGGTCGTTCATTGCCGATGCAACGCCGTCGGTACTTGCGGCGGCGAGTCGGACCGGTGCTGGCAGGCGCTTGTTTCGCATCGCGGCGAGTGCTGCCTTGAGCGTTGCACGAACGTCTGTCGCAGCGCGGGGCAGTCGCTTCAGTGTCCGGCTCATGATGGCCGCACCCTCGGCCAACTCGAACTCCACATCGATCCCCTCGGCGATCTTGATGTGCGCTCGCTGTTTCCACGCGCGCCAAGGTTCAGACCAGGCGTGGATCGAGAAAGTCCAATTGCCAATTTCATCGACGGTCATCGAGCCCGCCCACCGGTCGACTCCCGATGGATCAGGCTGCATTCGAACAGCGGAAGCCTGCCGCCCCGCGGGATCTGTGGTTCGCACTTCGACCGTGAGCGGCAAATGCCCGTCCCGGAAGACAGTTGCCCGCACGGGCACGGTCTCGCCGACCGCCGCGGCAGCTGGCCGCAGCCCACACTGCACGCTCGGCCAGACGTCCACGATGGGGATCCGCGAGGTCAGGCCATCGTGCGGACCGGTTGACCGCTGAGCCATGACTCGAGCGTAGTCATCGGTGACTTGTTGCCGGAGGCTCTTCTTCTGTCTGCCTTGGGGGCCACCGCTGGAAACGTCGCCGCAACCTATGGGCACTACGGTTGCCGCCGTGAAGGCGATACGACGATTCACTGTCCGCTCCGTGCTGCCGGACTCCCTGGCTGGGCTCGAGGAGTTGGCACTGAACCTTCGGTGGTCCTGGCACCCGGCCACGCAAGATCTCTTCGCGGCGATGGATGAATCGCTGTGGAATTCGGTCGGGCGCGATCCCGTTCGTCTGCTCGGTGAGATATCCGCCGAGCGCCTTGCCGAACTCGCGCAGGATCCGGGGTTCGTCGACTGGGTGGCGCACCTAATCGCGGATCTGCGTACCTATCTTGAAACGCCACAGTGGTTCCAGCGGTGGTCGGCAGACTCCGGCACCGATGACTCCCGCGGCAAGTTGTCCGGCATCGCCTATTTCTCCCCGGAATACGGAGTGACATCCGCGCTTCCGCAATATTCCGGTGGACTGGGCATCTTGGCGGGGGACCACCTCAAGGCGGCCAGCGATCTGGGCGTGCCCATCATCGG
>ERZ891134.1670-NODE-1670-length-14544-cov-3.786045_pt1 | contig 14544 bp, 11 predicted proteins | sample MGYA00520888_ERZ891134 | MGnify/ENA primary metagenome ERZ891134 (study PRJEB32303, sample SAMEA104408692) | aquatic metagenome | biome: Brackish water; feature: Coastal; material: water | place: Baltic Sea | collected 2014-10-23 | depth 10 m ... | reverse complement strand
GAAAAAACTTTTAGCGATCATAGTTCTGGGTTTATGCAAAATAAAAAAAATTTTTATATCGATGGAAAATGGGTAGCACCCTTTAAATCAAACGATTTTATAGTCACTAACCCGTCTAATGAAGAGCCTTATGTTGTAATTTCTCTTGGCGGGAGTGAAGACACCAACAAGGCTGTTAAAGCAGCAAAAAATTCTTATGTAACTTGGAAAAATACAACCAAAAAAGAAAGATTAACTTTACTAGAAAAATTATTAGAGATTTACAATAAGAGATCTGAAGAAATGACCGTAGCAATTTCTACTGAATTAGGTGCCCCTCTAGATTGGGCATCTTCAGCTCAAATGGCTTCTGGCGCATGGCATATTGAAGATTTTATTAAAAGATTAAAAGATTTTAAATTTGAGTCAGATTTTGATGAAGGTTCGGATAGTTATATTACTTATGAGCCTATAGGTGTTTGTGGATTGATAACTCCTTGGAACTGGCCTATTAATCAAATTGCATTAAAAGTAATACCTGCATTAGCAACTGGCTGTACAATGGTTTTAAAGCCTTCTGAAATTGCCCCATTATCAGCAATGCTTTTTGCTGAAATGATTGATGAAGCTGGCTTTCCATCAGGTGTTTTTAATTTAGTTAATGGAGATGGTGCCGGTGTCGGTTCACAACTTTCTGCGCATCCAGACATAGATATGATTTCTTTTACAGGCTCAACAAGAGCAGGAAAATTAATTTCTAAAAGCTCAGCAGATACAATTAAGAGAGTTTGCTTAGAACTTGGTGGTAAAGGTGGAAATATTATTTTTAAAGATTCTTATCCTGATGCTATTCGAGATGGAGTTAGAAATATAATGAGTAACTCTGGCCAATCTTGTGACGCACCAACAAGAATGCTTGTTGAAAAATCAATTTATGAAAGAGCAGTTAAAGAAGCTGCAGATGAAGCCAACAAAATTAAAGTAGATATTGCCTCAAAAAAAGGTGATCATATTGGACCTGTTATTACAAAAATTCAATTTGATAAAATACAATCCCTAATTCAAAGTGGTATTGATGAAGGTGCAACTTTAGTAGCTGGAGGTACTGGTAGACCTAAAAATATGGATAAAGGATACTTTGTTAAACCTACAGTTTTTACAGATGTAAATAATGAAATGCGTATTGCTAAAGAAGAAATTTTTGGCCCAGTGCTTTCTATAATTCCTTTTGAAACTGAGGAAGAAGCTATTAAAATTACTAACGACTCCCCTTATGGGTTGGGTAATTATCTTCAAACTGAAGATAAAGAAAAAGCTAGAAGAGTTGCAAAACAACTCAGGGCTGGTGTAGTTCAAATTAATGGAATAGCACCTGCTGCTGGTACGCCGTTTGGAGGTTATGGTCAATCTGGTAATGGACGTGAAGGTGGTGTCTGGGGTCTTCATGAATACTTAGAAGTTAAAACAATCAGTGGGTGGAAGTAAGTGATAGGCTACGTAATGGTTGGTACGAATGATCTTAATAAATCAATTACATATTACGACACTTTACTAGACTTACTAAATCTAAAAAGAGTTGATACATCAGAAGAATATGCGGGATATGCTCCAAAAAACAATCCTGATAATATTGAATTTTATGTAACTAAACCTGCCAATAAAAAAGATGCAAATTTTGGAAATGGTACACAAATATCTTTTATTGCTAACTCAAAAGAAATTGTTGATAAATTTCATCAAGCAGGAATAGAACTTGGTGGAAAAAGTGAAGGTACACCAGGTGAAAGACCTAAGGGTTCTAAAGTTTATTATTCTTATGTCAGGGATTTAGATGGTAATAAAATCTGTGCCTTTACTAACCTATAGCCATAATATTAGTGACTTATAATCTAATAAAAAAAAAATTAGATAATAAAAATACCATAATCTTAGACGGAGCAATTGGTGCTGAGCTTGAAAAAAAAGGAGCAAAGATGCACAATGATTTATGGTGTGGGACATGTTCTATAGAAAGTCCAGAATTAGTAAAAAAAGTTCACGAAGAGTATATTTCTGCTGGGGCTGATATAATCACCACAAATACATATGCAACCACTCCCATTGCTATGAAGCAATATGGATTTAATGATAAAATAAATGAGTTTAATAAAAAAAGTGTTCAGCTTGCACAAGATGCAGTAAAAAATTCAAACAAAGATATTGCTATAGCAGGAAGTGTTTCAACTTTTGGCAGCTTATATAAATTTGGTACCAAAGCTATGATGCCAGGTTTTAAAGAGCAGTTAAAAATTTTATCAGGTGAGGGAGTTGATTTAATTATACTCGAAGCCATGTCATCACAAGCTGATATTGTTGAAACGATTATTGAATGCTCATTAGAAACAAAATTACCTATATGGTTATCAATATCCTGTGTTATGGACAATGATAATAAAAAAGTTATGCTTGGATATAACGATAGTATAGATTCTGATACAAATGTTTATGAAGATTTCGAAAAATCAATAAATCATTTTAGTAAAATTCATAATGGACCAATTTTAATAGCTCACTCTGATATAAAAGTTACAGGAGATGCAATTAAGTTAGCTAAAAAAAAATTTAATGGTGTCTTGGGTGCTTATCCTAATAGAGGATATTATGAAAAGCCAAATTGGAAATTTATAGACAATATAAGTCCTAATGATTATTTGGAGTATGCAAGAAGTTGGAAAAAAGATGGAGTTCAAATTATTGGTGGATGTTGTGGTGTAGGAGTTGAAGAAATTAAAGCTATTTCCATATTAAAAGATGACAAGCATGAATAATAATGAAGAATTATTTAATCAGGCAAAAAATGAAATTGAAAAACTTTGGTCTGATAATAAAAAATTATCTGATTTTGTCAATTGGCCAAACGATTTAATTTTAAAAGAAAAAAATACTCATAAAATAAATGTAGCTGATAAGCTCTCTACTTGGAAATCACCTAATGACAATCAAGTAGATAAAATTCACAATTTAATTTCAAATTTATCTCCACATGTTCATTGGGAAAATGGATACAGTGAAAATGAGGTTAATAGAGAATTCCTTAATAAATACGGTTTTTTTGAGCTAATAGGACCAACAGGTCATTTTTTAACATTAGAAATGGCTTTATATGTCAACTTTTTAGATAATAACACCCATTATCCACTACACAATCATGAAGCAGAAGAATTGTATTTTATTGTTTCAGGAGAAGCAAAATTTGAAAGTGAAGATGAGGAGTCAAAAATATTAAAGTCTACAGATACACGTTTTCACAAAAGTTACCAAGCACATAGCATAACTACATTTGATAAAAAGATTTTATCTTTTGTAATTTGGAAAAATAAATTTGAGAATGTGTCTAAAATAGTAGATCCTAACAACATATAATATGTCAGATAAAAATTTAAAAGAAATATTAAACCCTAGTCTTTCTATAGTAAAAGATAATAAACCAAGTTGGTATCTTCCAGAAAATAGAAGAGATGGTTATAGAAATTTACATAAGATTAATAGATATGGCTTCTTACTAAGATCAGATTTAGTTCTTAAATTAAATAAAAAATATAATTCCAAAATTGAAAACATCTCTTCTGTTAAAAAAATGACAAATCATAAATATTTTTGTTCATTATTGGTTGGTAAAGATCAAGATATTCTTTATGAAAAATATTCAAGTGATTTCTCTGCTACACAACCTCAGACAATAATGTCAATTACTAAAATGTTTATTAATTTGTTTATTGGAGAACTTTTAGAAAAAAATTTAATTGATTTAGATAATAAGATTTCACAATATCTTCCTGATATTGGCAGTGGTTATGCATCCGCTACAGTGCAAGATGTTTTGGATATGAATATTGAAAACTCTTATAGTGAGGATTACAATGATCCTTATACTTCATCCTATTTACATGAGTCAGTCAATGGATGGAGGCTTCCAAATGAATTAAGTGATATCAAAAGCCAAGAAGAATTTCTAAATGATATAAAATCAAATGAAGGAAATGATTTAACAAATAAATCTGATTTCTCTCACTATAAATCTGCAAACACAGACGTAATTGGTATCTTGGTAGAAAAAGTAAGTGGAAAGCCACTTCGAAATTGGTTGATTGAAGCTATTGAAGCTGCAGGTTTCGAGGATGCTCTATACATGGGTACAGATAGATATGGTATGCCATGGATTTCTGGAGGTGGCTGCATGATCTCTAGAGATTTTTTAAGATTTGGTTTATTGTTCTCTAGGAAAGGACATGGCGTAAACAATAGAAAAGTTGGTTCTCCCTTATTCATTGATAAAACTCTTAAAAATACTGGTACAAAATACATGGAGCTATCCAAAGATAAATTTGTTTACTATTCAAATTCAGCTATGAGACATGGAGACTGGATTGGTCACTCAGGTTTAGCCGGACAGTTTTTGGCTATAAATCTCAAAACAAAAGTTGTTGCATCTTATTTTTCAGTAATTGACACAAGCTCTGGCACAGATGATGATTATAAGAAAAATATGATCAATATGTTGGATGAAATAGTTAATAATAACTGGTAAAATTATCTTAATGTTGTCTTTTTGTAATCTGCTGAGAGCTGCATAAGAGATTTAATATCAATATTAACACCTAACCCTGGTCTATCTTTTAACTCAGCATGGCCATTTTTTATAACAAAGTTTGTATCACTATATTTTAGTCCGTTAGAAATATACTCAGGATATATTTCAGCCATTTCTGTATTAGAATTACCTGCACAAAAATGCAACATAGCAGAAGCTGCAATGGACATTGAGTTCCAGCAATGTGGAGAAATCATCACATTATTTTTTGCAGATATTTCTGATATTTTGATCATATCTAAGATACCCCCTACACCAGCAATATCAGGATTTAAAATGTCAGCTGCATCAGCGGCCAAAGTTTCAATAAAATGATGTAATCCAAATTGTTTTTCTCCAGTTACAATCTTTAATCCTGTCTTTTTTCTAATAGAGGCTAACATTCTTGTTGATTCACCATCTATAGGTTCTTCAAACCAATAAGGGTTAAATTCTTTTATTAACGGTGCTAGTGCTAGAGCGATATTTGAGTCTTCTGGACTTGCAAGATCAAGCATGAGGGGTGTTTCAAACCCTATAACTTTTCTAAGCCTTGAAACACATGATACTGCTTCGTCTATTGTGCGATTTTGTAATGGATAAATCTTTATCCCTCCATAACCATGTTTCAATAATTCCGTTGCTCTATTAGATAAAGTTTCACAGTCAGGTTCTTTTTCACTCCAGGTATTTGCATATACAGGTATTTCTTTTTTAGGATTTTTTGACAAAAGGTGAGAAAGTGGTTTGTCTTCACGTTTAGCTTTAATGTCCCAAAGACTCATTTCAATTGCACTTGTCGCAGCTGAAAAATCTATTCCTCTATGCCCATCTGCAATTTGATTAACTTTTTTGTGAAAAATTTCTGGGGATAAGTTTCTTAGAGAAGATATTGAAGTCATTAAATTATGAATTATCTCAACAATTCCTTTCTCACGAGTAGATAGTGTAAAAGCCTCACCCCATCCCTCTACTCCATCAGATGTAGTCAATTTTAAAAATAAAAAAGGTTTTATCTCAGCCCAACCATCATCACTCTGTTCTGGTTTTGTAATCCATGTTTCTAAACTTGAGACAAAACTCATAATTATTTATTTACTAACGTTTTCTTTTGGTGACAAAACAACAGCTACAATACCTCCAATTATAATTAGAGAACTACCTAAAATTTGCCGCCATCCAAACGGTTCATCTGTTAAAATACTTGAACTCGATACTCCAACTAATATCTCGGATAAAAAGAGTATGGAGCAAATTCCAGCACCAATTTGAGTTGGAGCCCAAAGTATTACTATGCATGTTGGAATAAAATAGAATATAGATAAAATTAGCAAAAAGGATGTCATAGAAAGAAAAGTTTCTATTGATGGCATTTTACCCAAATAATCTGCTAAAAAATATCCAGCTGCAATATTAAATAGTGCACCATAGAAGAAAAAAGAGAATATTATCGGGAATACTCCATCAGTTTTTACAACTTCTAATCTAATCATTCCTGCAGCAAATATAGCCCCACCAGCTAATGCTATCCAGTCTCCAGCATTTTCAGGTAATGGAATAATTGTTTGTTCACTAAAAACTATCCACAACCCTCCAAGTGCAAAAGCAAGGGACACTGCTCGTTGCCAACCTAGTTTTTTTTTTAAAAATAAAATTTCAAAAATAGTCGTCCAGACAGGTGTCATATAAAATAATATCAGAGCTCTAACCACATCGGTTAAAAGAAAACTTAATGCATAACAAATAAAACCCCCACCAACTAACAAACCTGTGAGTGGTAATTCAAGTCCTGAGCTTTTTCCTTTAATTTTTCTCCATATTGAAAATGGTAATAGTACCAGAACTCCAATTATCATTTGTGCAATTGTTCCCCATCCTCCAGTAAGACCACCTTCTTCAAGTATTCTTTGTGGTAACCAATAAATTCCCCAAGCTCCAGCAGATAAAGTTAGGGCAACAGAAATTTTTAGATGATGTGGATGTCTCATAATTAATTACCTAATTTTGGTTTTATCTTACTAAAATTAAATATCTCTTCATATTTTTTTGTAAAGGCAATTAATTTTAGATCATCAAATTTTTTACCTATAATTTGCATTCCCATCGGCATTCCATTTTCATTAAATCCAACAGGAACTGTAATTGTTGGTAAATCCATCAAGCTAGACATTATAAAAACTTCTATCCATCTATGGTAAGTATCTAGCTCAAAATCATTTATTTTTTTTGGAAATTGTAAATTTTTATCAAATGGAAAAACTTGAGCTGAAGGAAGAATTAGAAAATCATAATCTTTAAAAACATCGTCGACTTCTTTAATGCACTCATTTTTTTGATTTATTGCTTTTTCAATGTCATTATCTTTAATGTTTGCTCCTTTTTTATATTCCCATATAGCTTGATAAGTCATCTCTTCTATATTTTTTAAATTCATACTTTCAGTATCTTCAAAAATACTTTTAGCTCTAAGAGTTGTCCAGCTATCCCACATTTTAGAGGAATTTATTTTGGGCTGAAGACTTTCTATTAAAATATTATGTTTTTCTAATTCCTTTAACTTAGACTCACACATACTAATTATTCCATTTTCAAACTGATATGAATTATTCATATCTTTTAACCAACCAATTTTAATATTAGAAATTTGTTTGTCTGTTATTTTGCTTTCTTTAAAAGAGCCATCAATATTAATAGAAAGTGGATCCAACGAGTCACTTCCAACTATACAATCTAATAGAACTGACATTTCCTCTGGAGACTTTGCAAAACAACCTGGTGAAGTTAAAACTGTTAATTTATCTAAATTTTTTTCATTAGATCTATCTGTTGGAATTAATCCAGTTGTTGGTCTAAATCCATATATATTAGTAAATGCTGCTGGCCCTCTACAAGAGCCCATCATATCTGTGCCATCTGCAAAAGGAATTAATCCAGCTGCAACAGCTGCACCTGCTCCACCACTAGAACCTGCTGCTGATTTAGAAAAATCATAAGGATTTGATGTTGGGCCAAAAAGTCTATTAGTAGTATGGCCACCCACGCCTAATTCAGCTGTATTTGTTTTACCAATAATAATTGCTCCACTGTTAATTAAACGATCAACGATTAGAGAATTTTTTTTTGCAATATTATTTTTGTAAGGTGGAAATCCATATGTTGAAGGAATTCCCTCAATATCAAAAAGATCTTTACAAGCTAGAGGTAATCCAAACAGAGGTTTTAATTTATTATCTTCGTTGTCTTTTAAATTTACTTCATGAAAAATTTGTTCTTCTTCTTTTTGAAGTACGATTGCATTTAACGCAGGATTATATTGCTTTATTCTTTCGAGATAAAATTTGACAACTTCTTTAACTGTTGCTTCTTTGGATTTTATTAGAGATGTTATTTCTAAAATTGATTTATTCTCAAACATTCAATGAAACTTTTATCGAGCTTTTTTAATCGATGCCAGTGTCATTTCTTTAACTTCTTGTAATGTTGCTATTTTTGGATTGGTTGCAAATGCTTGATCTTTCATCGCTTTTTCTGCAATTCTATCTACACAATCTTCAGGTACTCCAAGTTCACTTAAACTTTTTGGAATTTTTATTCTATCTAATATTCCTTCAATATTTGAAATAAACCCATCAACTGAATGATCTTCGAATTGCATAGCTTGTGACATTCTCATAACTTTTTCTTCCATACCTGGTAAATTATATCTCAATACAACTGGTAAAATGATTGCATTAGTTAAACCATGGTGTGTATTATATTCAGCTCCAACCATATGAGATATTGCGTGAGTTAACCCAAGACCTTTTAAAAATGCAATACCCGCTAAACAAGAGCCAACATGCATACCACCTCTTGCAAGTAGATTTGTTGGATCTTCTACAGCTGTAACAAGTGATTTAGAAATTAGATTTAACCCCTCTAAAGCTGCTCCATCACACATTGGATTAAAACCAGGAACACAATAACCCTCTATTCCATGAATTAAAGCATCTGCCCCTGTCCAAGCTGTTAAATTTGATGGAAGTCCAATAGTTAGTTCTGGATCAATTAAAGCTAACGATGGTCTAACATCTGGGTGCCACATGCAAAATTTCATTCCCTCTTTTAAATAAGTAACCATACCTGTAATTTCAGTTTCGGCTCCTGTTCCTGCCGTTGTCGGAATAGTTATAATTTTTGGAAACGGATTATCTTTACTAATTTTAGGAGGAGTTAACTCAAATTCAAAATCTCTAAGTGGCACATCATTATTTGCAGTAAGACATATCATTTTACCACCGTCCATTGCGCTACCACCACCAATAGCAATTATAGAGTCGTGATTTCCATCTTTATATTTTTTGCAGCCAACTGATATCTCATCTTCTCTTGGATTAGGAGATATATCAAAAAATAAATCTGATTTGATATTTGAACTAGTTAAATAGCTTTGAATATTTTTGATAAATGGTAATTTTGGGCTTCCTTTATCAGTAACTATTAATGGATTTTTAATATCTAAATTATTACAAATTTTTCCTATTTCTTTTAAACGGCCAGCACCATAAGCAATATTAGTTGGAAATGTCCAATCTTGATTGGATAAGATGTCAGATTCATTTAGTTTGAAAGAGTTCATTTTATTTGTAAGGTTTATACAATCTTTATAAAAAAAATAAATGAAAAACTTTTCTGAAAAATCTGATCTAAAAAATACATATATTGCAATAGCCACTATGCTTTTAGCCATACTTTGTGTTGATTTATATATGGTTGTTATTAAATTTTTAGGTGATGATTATTCAATTATTCAGTTATCATTATTTAGAAATGCTGCTGCTATTATTCCATTATTTCTGGTTTTAATATTTACTGGAGAGCATTTTTTAGTTTTTAAAAATACAAATAAAAAATTTATATACTTGAGTGTTATTAGAGGTATTTGTTTTCTATTATTAAATATATTTGCATTTATCTCAGTTGTTAATTTAGAGTTTGCAACTGCTATGACTCTTACATTTTCTTCTCCATTTTTTATAGTAATTTTATCTATTTTTTTTTTAAAAGATAAAGTTGGGATCTATAGATGGTCTGCGGTAATAATAGGTTTTATTGGAGTAATATTGATTACAAAACCAACCAGTGACATCTTTAATATTTACTCAATATTTCCAATATTAACTGCACTAGTGTGGGCTTTAGCAGTTATAGTTTTGAAATATATCCCAGAAGGAAATTCAACCGCTAAAATTCAATTATATACTTTAATCTTTAATGTATTAGGCACAACAGTGTTATTTTTATTTACTACAGGTCATGTCGAAATCAAAAGTACTGAAGATTTATTACTAATGTTGTTAACCGGTATATTAGGAGGAACTGCTGCTATACTTTTTGTTTATTCATATCGTCTAATGTCTGCAAGCAAAATTGCTTCATTTGAATACCTTGGTATTCCATCTTCATTTATACTGGGGTGGTTTTTCTTTAATGAAGCTCCTTGGAGTCAATTATTTCCTGGAGTATTTGTTATTATTTTTGCTGGTATGCTAATTATTTGGAGAGATAATCAGAAGAACAAATCTATAAACATTAATAAAAAATTTAACTAACTTTTCATAGATTTCATTACAATCGTTCGATCTATTTCACCTAAAAGTTTTCCTGTGTCATTACATATAACTGGGTGAGCATTATCTGAGTCGCACAATGTGTCAATTAATGTCTCAATTTTTGCTTTATCGTTAACGCAGTCTTGCTTTTTAGCGTATAAATTTTTTGTATCTTCACAACACTCCTGTCTCATAACTTTTCCTGCACTTAAAACTTTATATTTTGGAACATCTTCACAAAAATCTTTTACATATTGGTCCACAGGATTTGCTACAATTTCCTCAGGTGTGCCTACTTGAGAAATCTCTCCATCTTTCATGATAGCAATATGATCTCCCATTTTAATTGCCTCTAAAAAATCATGGGTAATAAACACCATTGTTCTTTTTAATTTTTGCTGAATATCCAACAACTCATCCTGCATCTCTCTTCGAATAAGTGGATCTAATGCAGAAAATGGCTCATCAAAAATTAGTATTTCAGGATCAACTGCCATTGCTCTTGCTAATCCAACTCTTTGCTGCATACCACCTGAAAGCTCTCTTGGATAATGATTGTGCCACCCTTCTAAGCCAACCAATTTTATAACTTCCATTGATTTATCTATTCTTTCTTCTTTTTTTGTTCCTCTAATTTCTAAACCGTATCCAATATTATCTAAAACAGTTCTATGAGGGAACAAACCAAAATGTTGAAACACCATACTCATTTTATTTCTTCTAAGATCTAACAATTCTTTACTATTCATTTTGGTAACATCTATATCGTCCATCATCACTTTACCGGCTGTTGGCTCTATGAGTCTCGATATGCATCTCACTAATGTAGATTTTCCACTTCCAGACAATCCCATTACAACAAAAGTTTCACCTTTTTGAATTGAAAAACTTACATCTTTAACAGCTACAACATGGCCTGTTTTTTCTTGAACTTCGCTTCTTGATAAACTGGGATCTAAATCTTTTAGAATTCTTTTTTCATCTGGTCCAAATAGTTTCCAGATATTTGAGCAAACTATTTTGTCATTATTATCCATTAGTTATAATAATATTAAAATCTATCTTAATTCAAGGTTTTTTTTTCTTTATAATTAGAAATATTCGACATATTATTCATTAAAAAAATTTATGTCTAATGTCTGATAATTCTTCAATAAATAATAAATCTCTAATTAATACCTATTTAACACCTTCATTAATTTTTTTGGGAATTATTATTGCTTTAATTTTATCCCTTCAGAATCAAGAGGCATCAGTTTTTCCAAAATTTATTTCTGACCAATTTACTTTTACTGCTTGGGTTAATGAGGGCGAAGATTATTTAAGAAAACACTTTAGATGGTTTACAAAAATTATAGCCAACTATATAAAAAGTGGTTATTATTTTATTGAAGATTTTTTAATTGATTCACCTTGGATATTAGTTGTATCAATTATATTTTTACCATGTTTGGCTACTGGTGGATTAGTGCTAGGCTTATATTCATTATTTACAATGTATTTTTGGGGTGCCACAGGAATGTGGGACGAGTCGTTACAAACAGTTGGTTTAATGGGCTTGTCAGTTACTTTATGTGTCTTTTTTGGTGTTATTCTTGGAACCTTATGTTCTCAAAGTAATAGATTTTTAAATTTCATGAGTCCAATACTGGATACTATGCAAGTAATGCCTGCTTTCGTTTATTTGTTTCCTGCTGTTTTCTTTTTTGGAATTGGTGGAGCGCCTGCAATTTTAGCAACTATGATTTATGCAATGCCTCCTATCATAAGATTAACTAACTCTGGAATTAGACAAGTTCCAGCCGAAACCATAGAATCTGCAACATCATTTGGATCAACTAAATTACAACTTTTATTTAAAATTAAAATTCCACTATCTCTTCCGAGTATTATGATGGGTGTTAACCAAGTAATCATGATGGCTTTAGCACTTGTTGTGTTGGCGTGTTTTATAGGAGCAGAAGGCATTGGTGGGCAAGTTTGGTTAGCGATAAGAAAGCTAGATGTTGGTTGGGCTATGGAAGGTGGTCTTTGTATATTATTCATGGCAATAATGTTTGATAGATTTAGTAGTGCATTTAGTAAAACTCCTGAAATACTTCCATCAAATGTTCAAAAATTTTACCTACTTCCTCAAAAATGGGAAAAATATCAACTAGCAAGAATTTTAGAAAAACCATTAAGCTTTTTACACTATGTGATTAATTATATTTGTATAACAATTACAAACTTAGTTGCCTATATTTTTAGAGCTTTATTTTCTTTATTTAATAAACAAACTGCTGATGATATTGGAGAATTTATCAGTAAAAGATTTTATATAATACCTTCATTTATAATTTTCTTTATTATAACTTTTATAGACTCAAGCATACATGAGATCGGTTCATTTCCTAAAGAATGGAAACTATCTATAAGACAACCAATTGCAAACACAGTTGAATCCTTAACAGTAAATCCAGGTTTTATTGCTTTTACAAAAGGTTTAAGGGCATTTGTTTATCTTAAACTATTACATCCATTAGATGTGTTTTTAACTCACATTCCTTGGTGGTATACTATGGGTGTATTCATACTTATTGGTTATTTTGCAGTTGGTTTAAGATTTGCTTTTACAACTGCACTTTTATTATTATTTATAGGAGCTTGTGGAATTTGGACTCAATCAATGATTACTCTTTCATCAGTTCTGGTGTCTGTTGCCCTTTGTTTTGCAATTGGAGTACCTCTTGGGATAATTGCTTCATATAATGAAAGATTTAGAAATGTACAAAATGTTATTTTGGATGCAATGCAAACACTTCCTTATTTTTGTTACTTAATCCCAGTATTAATGTTTTTTGGAGGAGGTATAGTTTCTGCGGTGCTTGCAACTGTTATATATGCAATTCCACCAATTATAAGACTAACATCTTTAGGGTTAACACAAGTTTCAGGATCCTACTCTGAAGTTTCAAGATCTTTTGGTGGAACACTACTTCAAACTTTGAAAAAAATTAAATTTCCTTTAGCTATACCAAGTTTAGTAATTGGGTTTAACCAAACTGTAATATTGGCATTTGCAATGCAAATAGTTACTCCTTTAATAGGTGGTAAAGGACTAGGGCTTGAAGTGTTTAATGGATTAGCAAGATCGGATACTGGTAGAGGACTTGCAGCAGGTATTGCAATAGTTCTTTTGGCAGTAATCATAGATAGAATAACTCTTGCTTGGACTAAAAAACAGAGAATAGCTTTAGGTTTAGAAAATAACTAAGAAATTTCTACTTTTACTTGTATTTAAAAGCATGTGACAAAAGTATTGCTTTATTTTTTTTCATTTTTTTGATCATATTATTGCTAAATAAATAACAAGGAGAAAATAATGAAAATATCAAAAATCATTTCAGCACTGATTTTGTCATTTGTTCTAGTACTTTCTAGTTTTGCTCAAGCTAACGCTGCTAAGAGATTAACAGCGGCTGTGGCAGATTGGACTGGTGGAGAAATTTCATGTCAAGTAGCTGTAAGTATGCTTGAAGAAGAATTGGGATACAAAATTAAAAGAGTAGTATTTCCATCAGGAACTGGCTTATGGGAAGCTATAGCAGCAGGTGAAATTGACTTTGCATGCGAAACCTGGCCAAGTTACGCTGAATCAGACACGGTAATGATGAAAGAAGATCTGATCTATGAAGGAAAAGTAGTGGGCACATATGATGGAGATGGTAGTATCGATTTATTAGGTACTGTTGGTATTATCGGTATGTCTGATTACTACATTCCAAGATACGCAGCTGAAGAGCTAGGTATTAAATCATGGAAAGATCTAAATAAGCATAAAGATAAATTTGCAACAATTGAAACAGGCAGTAAAGGAAGATTAATTGCATGCCCTGTAGCTGGTTGGAACTGTCATGACCAAAGAAGACTTGATCTTTTAGGAATTGATTTCCAAGCTGATGAACTTGGTACTGAAGCAGCAGCAGTTGCTGAAGCAGTAGCAGCTTATAAGAGAAAAGAGCCTTTCATAATGTACTTATGGGAGCCACATTGGTTCTTTGGTGCTTATGATATGGTTGGCGTAGGTCTGCCAGATCATAAAGATTGTGAAACTTTTACTGAAGCTAATAACTGGAAAGATTGTGGAACTGCAGCATGGCCAGCAACTGGTTGGGCTAAAGACTACACAATGAACTACGGTAACCCTGCTACATTTGCAAAACCTGAGCATGCAAAGGCTAAAGAGTTTTTTGAAAGAATGTCATTTCAAAACGCTGATCAAGCTGTGATGCTAGTTGAAGTTACGCAAAAAAATAGAGATCTAAAAGAAGTAGTTAAAGAATGGAAAGACGCTAATCCTGATAAATGGAGAAGCTGGATACC
>ERZ891134.1669-NODE-1669-length-14559-cov-7.344043_pt1 | contig 14559 bp, 10 predicted proteins | sample MGYA00520888_ERZ891134 | MGnify/ENA primary metagenome ERZ891134 (study PRJEB32303, sample SAMEA104408692) | aquatic metagenome | biome: Brackish water; feature: Coastal; material: water | place: Baltic Sea | collected 2014-10-23 | depth 10 m ... | reverse complement strand
CGGCTCCGGAAATTCCATGCGCTCTAAGATGACCGCTTTATCGGGATCAGACAGTGTATCGCCGGTAGTCACATCTTTGAGGCCAATCGCCGCAGCAATGTCGCCCGCCAACACTTCTTTAATTTCCTCCCGGCTGTTCGCATGCATTTGCACCATGCGCCCCACCCGCTCTTTCTTACCTTTAATCGAGTTATAAACGGCGGTACCACTGGTCAACTTGCCCGAATAAACGCGAAAGAATGTAAGGGTTCCCACAAAAGGGTCGGTCGCAATTTTGAATGCCAGGGCAGCGAAAGGTTCGTCGTCATTCGAGTGGCGCTCTGCGGGTGTCTCCCCATCTTCCAGAGTACCCTCTATAGCCTTCACCTCTGTCGGCGAAGGGAGGTAATCGATAACGGCATCAAGTACCGCTTGAACTCCCTTGTTTTTAAAAGCAGACCCACCCAAAACCGGAACAATTTCGTTCGCTAGAGTACGTGCCCGCAAACCGCGCTTGATATCGTCCTCAGAGAGCTCACCGTCTTCAAGGTAGGCCTCCATGAGGTCGTCATTGGCCTCGGCGGCGGCTTCCATCATGTATTCACGCATTTCGCCCACCTGATCAACCAGGTCAGCGGGGACTTCACCGTATTCAAAGGTGGCCCCCATATCGTCTTCATTCCAGAGGATCGACTTATTCTTCACCAAATCGACAACGCCGACAAAATGCTCTTCGGAACCGATCGTCATTTGGATGGGCACCGCATTGCAATTAAGGCGTTCCCGCAGCTGATCGATCACTTTGCCGAAGTCGGCCCCAGCACGATCCATCTTATTAATAAACACCATGCGCGGCACTTCGTACTTGTTCGCCTGGCGCCATACGGTTTCGGTTTGTGGCTGAACGCCGGAAGACCCACAGAGAACCACCACAGCACCGTCTAACACCCGCAAAGAGCGCTCGACCTCAATCGTGAAGTCCACGTGCCCGGGGGTATCGATAATATTGATGCGGTGTTGGTCGTACTGCTGCTGCATGCCCTGCCAAAAACAGGTCGTCGCTGCTGAGGTAATCGTAATGCCGCGTTCCTGCTCTTGTTCCATCCAATCCATGGTGGCAGCGCCATCATGAACTTCGCCTATTTTATGGGATAGGCCGGTGTAGAACAGAATGCGTTCTGTCGTAGTGGTTTTACCGGCATCCACGTGGGCACAGATTCCAATGTTGCGATAGCGCTGGATTGGTGTCTGGCGTGCCACGGGAATATCCTGGATGCCGGGATTACTGACGCAATGTCAGAATCGGAAGTGAGAGAAAGCCTTGTTGGCTTCTGCCATACGGTGCACGTCTTCACGCTTCTTCACCGCATTACCCTTGCCCTGTGAGGCATCGACGATCTCGCCGGCCAAACGTTGGCGCATAGACTTCTCGCCACGGTTGCGGGCGTAATCTGCCAACCATCGCATAGACAGTGCACCGCGACGGGCAGGCCGAACTTCAACAGGCACCTGATAAGTGGCACCACCCACTCGGCGAGACTTAACCTCAACCATGGGTGCAATATTCTCAAGGGCTTCATCAAAAACTTCGATGGGATCGCGCTTGGTACGCTCCTCAACTAACGCGAGGGCACCATAAACAATCGATTCAGCGACGGATTTCTTACCGCTAACCATGACATGGTTCATAAATTTTGCGAGGGTTTGATTTCCAAACTTGGGGTCTGGAAGAATTTCGCGCTTGGCGACAACACGTCTACGTGGCATGACTTATTCCTTCATTTCTTCAGGTTACCCGGACACTGTCTCCAAAGGAGGGGGCGTTCCGGCCTTACTGTCGGTCTATCCGACGAATACCCACAAACACCGAAGCGGTGGACGTGGGCCTTACAAATTTACTTAGGCCGCTTGGCGCCGTACTTAGACCGGCCTTTTCGACGAGCAGAAACACCCGAAGTATCAAGACTGCCGCGGACGGTGTGGTAACGCACACCCGGAAGATCTTTTACACGTCCACCGCGAATCAGGACCACACTGTGCTCCTGCAGGTTGTGGCCTTCTCCACCAATGTAAGAGGAGACCTCAAATCCATTGGTAAGACGGACTCGACATACTTTACGCAATGCCGAGTTGGGTTTCTTAGGGGTAGTGGTGTAGACACGCGTACAAACTCCACGCCGCTGAGGACAAGCCTGCAGTGCTGGAACGCCACTCTTCATCACCCTTCGCTTGCGCGGCTTGCGCACAAGCTGATTGACGGTTGCCATTCAAAAGCTCCAAAAAAGTCGGAAGGTTTCCCCCCCGAAACAAAGAGCGCGCATTCTATAGACGCGCCCACAAGTTTTCAACTGCCTATCGAACCGACCGTATCGGGCCAATAGGGCGTGGTGGTATTCACTAGCCAGACTTACTCGCTGTCTGCCCCGGCTTCTACCTTCTCCAATTCGTCAGCAAAGCTCTCAGTAAACTCTTCGTCTGACATGCTGATCTGCAATCCGCCTTCGGCACGCTTGCGACGACGCTCTTCGTGATAGCTCAAACCCGTTCCTGCTGGAATCAAGCGACCGACGATAACGTTCTCTTTCAAGCCACGTAAGTAGTCACGTTTACCTGTGACCGCTGCCTCTGTCAGAACACGTGTTGTCTCCTGGAAAGATGCCGCCGAGATAAAGCTTTCAGTAGCCAGTGACGCCTTGGTGATACCCAAGAGTTCACGGTCTGCAGTCGGTGGCACGTGGCCCTGCGCTTCCGCACGGTCACATTCTTCGAGGAAGGTCGTAAATTCTACCTGCTCGCCCTTAATAAACGAGGACTCACCCGCAGACGCAATAATGACCTTGCGCAGCATTTGACGAACAATAACTTCAACGTGCTTGTCGTTAATCTTCACGCCCTGCAGTCGGTAAACCTCTTGAATCTCGTTCACAATGTACTCAGCCAAGGCCGCAATGCCCTTGAGACGGAGAATATCGTGAGGGCTCAGAGGACCCTCAGAGACCACTTCACCCTTTTGCACTTGCTCACCTTCAAATACCGTGAGCTGACGCCATTTGGGTATCAGCACTTCGTAGTGATCTGAGCCATCGGGCAGCAGTGAGCCATCGGTAGGCGTGATCACCAAACGACGCTTGCCTTTGGTCTCTTTACCGAAACTAAAGGTTCCTGAGATCTCGGCAAGAATCGCCGGCTCTTTAGGCTTACGCGCTTCAAACAGATCAGCAACCCGAGGAAGACCACCGGTAATGTCACGAGTCTTGGAACCCTCTTGAGGAATACGGGCAATGATGTCACCAACACCCACTTGGGCACCATCCTCGAGGCTTAAAAGAGCATTCGCTGGCAGAAAGTAGTGAGCCGGCACATTGGTACCCGCCAGAGTAAGCTCCTCTCCCTTGGCATCAACCAAGGTTACAGCGGGGCGAATATCCTTACCCGCCATAGGGCGCTCACCAGCTTCCATCACCGAAATATTGCTCAAGCCGGTAAATTCATCGGTCTGACGCTTGATCGTAACGCCTTCGTCCATACCGCTGAACTTAACGGTTCCCGCCACTTCAGTAATAATCGGGTGAGTGTGGGGATCCCAGTTGGCAACAATGTCACCCGCTGTAACCTCCGCCTCATCCCGCACTTTAATCGCGGCACCGTAGGGTACTTTGTAGCGTTCACGTTCCCGACCCACATGATCAAGAATCGACAATTCACCCGAACGCGATACCGCGACCAGGGCACCATCGGCGCGGTCCACCACTTTAATGTTGTGGAGTTTGACCACACCATCAGAGTTGACCTGAATATTGTCCTGAGCCGCCTGACCCGATGCTGCACCACCAATATGGAAGGTACGCATAGTGAGCTGAGTACCAGGTTCACCAATGGATTGCGCGGCAACGACACCAATTGCTTCACCAAGGTTAACCTGATGACCGCGGCCTAGATCGCGACCGTAGCAGGTCGAACAAATACCGTAGCGTATTTTACAAGTGATCGGTGACCGCACAACGATCTCGTCGATACCGAGTTCCTCCAGACGACGCATCCAGAGCTCGTCAATCATGGTGCCAGCATCGAGAATCACTTCATCGGTGCCCGGCTTACAGACATCTTTAGCCACGATACGTCCCAGCACGCGATCTGGCAGAGATTCAATAATGTCACCACCATCGATGACGGGGGTCATAACCAACCCTTCATCGGTGCCACAGTCTTGCTCAGTCACCACCACATCTTGAGCAACATCCACCAAGCGGCGTGTTAGGTAGCCTGAGTTCGCAGTCTTAAGTGCGGTATCGGCCAGGCCTTTACGAGCGCCGTGTGTTGAGATGAAGTACTGCAGTACGTTCAGTCCTTCTCGGAAGTTCGCCACAATAGGCGTCTCGATGATCGAGCCATCGGGCTTAGCCATCAAGCCGCGCATACCCGCCAACTGTCGAATCTGGGCTGGGGAGCCTCGTGCGCCTGAATCGGCGTACATATAGACCGAGTTAAAGCTTGTCTGCTCTTCCTCTTCACCATCGCGATTGATCACGGTCTCTTTGGAGAGACTCGCCATCATTGACTTGGCAACCTGGTCATTGGTGCGCGACCAGATATCGATCACCTTGTTGTACTTTTCGCCCTGAGTTACCAGACCGGCAGCATATTGCTCCTCAATCTCTGTGACCTCAGCGTTGGCACGTTCGAGCATGCTCGCTTTGTCAGCGGGAATTGCAAAATCGTTAACCCCAATCGAAGAACCCGACTTGGTCGAATACTCATAGCCCGTGTACATGAGGCGATCCGCAAAAACGACCGTCGACTTCAGCCCAACTACGCGATAACACTGGTTAATAATGCGCGAGATCGCCTTCTTCACCATAGGCTGGTTGACCATGTCAAAAGACAAACCTTCGGGAACAATGCGCCACAGCAACGCTCGGCCTACCGTGGTGTCAACCACTCGTGTTTCAGTAACCGGATCGGCACCGTAGTCAAAGCGCGTCTCTTTGATTCGCACTTTCACACGAGCCTGCAAATCAACCTGACCGGCAGCATAAGCACGCTCTGCCTCAGCGGCGTCAGCAAAGATCATACCTTCGCCTTGGGCATTAACGCGCTCACGAGTCATAAAGTACAAGCCCAGCACCACGTCTTGGGAGGGCACAATAATGGGCTCTCCAGAGGCGGGTGAAAGAATGTTGTTTGTAGACATCATGAGTGCTCGAGCTTCGAGTTGCGCCTCGATCGTCAGGGGTACGTGGACGGCCATTTGGTCACCGTCAAAGTCTGCGTTGTAGGCGGCACACACCAAGGGGTGCAGCTGAATGGCCTTACCCTCAATGAGCACAGGTTCGAAAGCTTGAATGCCCAACCGGTGCAGCGTGGGCGCCCGGTTCAACAATACCGGATGCTCACGGATGACCTCAGCCAGAATATCCCAAACCTCGGGCGGCTCGCGTTCTACCATTTTCTTCGCAGCCTTAATGGTGCTCGCCAGACCGCGGTGCTCCAACTTACCAAAGATAAAGGGCTTAAAGAGTTCTAGAGCCATTTTCTTGGGCAGGCCGCACTGATGTAGCCGCAGGGTGGGACCCGTCACAATGACCGATCGTCCCGAGTAATCTACGCGCTTACCTAAGAGGTTCTGGCGGAAGCGACCTTGCTTACCTTTGATCATATCTGCCAGAGACTTCAAGGGACGCTTGTTAGAGCCGGTGATTGCGCGACCGCGACGACCATTGTCTAACAAGGCATCGACAGCTTCCTGCAACATGCGCTTCTCGTTACGCACAATGATGTCAGGGGCGTTCAGGTCTAGCAGTCGCTTGAGGCGGTTATTACGGTTAATGACACGACGATACAAGTCATTGAGATCCGAAGTCGCAAACCGGCCACCATCAAGCGGTACCAAGGGGCGAAGATCTGGCGGCAAGACGGGCAGTACATTGAGGATCATCCACTCTGGATCGTTGCCCGACTTGGAAAACGCCTCCAGCAACTTCAAGCGCTTGGAAAGCTTTTTTATCTTCGTTTCAGAGTTGGTCGCAGGAATCTCTTCTCGAATGCGCTCAACTTCTTGGTTAATTTCAATCTGCGACATGAGGTCCTGAATGGCTTCAGCACCCATTTTAGCCGTGAACTCGTCACCGAATTCTTCCATCGCTTCGTAGTACTGCTCGTCATTGAGCAACTGGCCCTGCTCAAGTGCAGAAAGGCCGGGGTCAGTAACGACATACGACTCAAAATAGAGAATGCGCTCAATATCCCTGAGGGTCATGTCGAGCAACAAACCAATACGAGATGGCAGTGACTTCAGGAACCATATGTGGGCAACAGGGCTCGCCAACTCAATGTGCCCCATACGCTCACGACGCACCTTAGCCAGCGCAACTTCGACACCGCATTTCTCGCAAATGACACCACGATGCTTAAGGCGCTTGTACTTACCGCACAGGCATTCGTAGTCCTTTACTGGGCCAAAAATCTTGGCACAGAACAGGCCGTCACGCTCAGGCTTGAAGGTACGATAGTTAATTGTTTCCGGTTTCTTGACCTCACCATAGGACCAAGAACGGATCATTGCCGGAGAAGCGAGACCGATACGGATTGCATCAAAGTCTTCGCTCTTTTCCCGGCTTAGCAGATTCAGCAGATCTTTCACGTCTTATCCTCCTCAGAAGCCTTCAGACTCGGACTCGAGATCAATGTCGATACCGAGCGAGCGAATTTCTTTAATCAATACATTAAAGGACTCGGGCATGCCCGGTTCCATCTTGTGATCACCATCAACAATGTTCTTGTACATCTTGGTTCGTCCTGCCACATCATCTGACTTAACCGTTAACATTTCCTGAAGCGTGTAAGCGGCACCGTAAGCCTCTAGCGCCCAAACCTCCATCTCTCCGAAACGCTGGCCACCAAACTGCGCCTTTCCGCCCAGAGGTTGCTGAGTAACGAGACTGTAAGACCCCGTGGACCGCGCATGCATCTTGTCGTCAACCAGGTGGTTCAACTTCAACATGTACATGTAGCCGACGGTTACAGGACGCATAAACGTATCACCTGATCGCCCGTCGTAGAGCGTCAGCTGCCCGCTGTCGGGAATATCAGCAAGTCGCAACAAGGCCTTAACTTCTTCCTCAGCAGCGCCATCGAACACCGGCGTTGCCATGGGCACGCCTTTGCGCAGGTTATCGGCCAGCTCCAACAATTCATTGTCGGTCAGACTGTCAATATCAGCATCACGACGCTTGTCTGACACGTGCGCATAAATCTTCTTCAGAAAATCGCGCAGTTGGCTAATTTTTGCCTGCTGTTCCAGCATGGTGTTGATTTTGAGGCCCAAGCCATGTGCAGCCATACCGAGGTGGGTCTCCAGAATCTGACCCACGTTCATTCGAGAAGGCACACCCAGTGGGTTCAGCACAATATCGATAGGCTCGCCCCGTTCATCGTAGGGCATGTCCTCTACGGGCATAATGACCGAGATCACACCTTTGTTGCCGTGTCGCCCGGCCATCTTGTCACCCGGCTGAATACGACGCTTAACCGCCAGATACACCTTAACGATCTTGAGCACGCCAGGCGCCAGATCGTCGCCACTAGAAAGCTTGTCTTTCTTGCTTTCGTAACGCTCCTCCAACTGACGATTTTGCTCTTCCAGTAATTCATGAGCTGCGGTTAGCTGATCATTTAACTCAGCATCGCCCAGCTTCAGCTTGAACCACTGCTCGCGATCCAATTCGGCCAAAACAGCATCGGTCAGCTTAGTGCCTTTTGCCAGACCGCCTCCACTAAGGGTGGTCTGTCCTCGAAGCAAGGCCACGAGTCGGGCGTAAGTCGCCTCTTCGTAAATGCGCAGTTCCTCACGCAGATCCTTGCGATAATCGCCCAGCTGTGCGTTTTCAATTTGCTTGGCGCGGGGATCTTTTTCCAGGCCGTCACGGGTGAAAACTTGCACATCGATCACGGTACCCTTGTAGCTCGAACCTACGCGCAGTGAGGTATCTTTTACGTCGGACGCTTTCTCTCCGAAAATGGCTCGCAGCAGTTTCTCTTCAGGCGTCAGCTGGGTCTCACCTTTCGGGGTGACCTTACCGACCAAAATATCACCAGCGTCTACTTCGGCACCAATGTATACGATGCCTGATTCGTCCAACTTGCCCAGCGCACCCTCCCCAACATTGGGGATGTCCGCCGTGATTTCTTCAGAGCCCAGCTTGGTGTCCCGGGCAATACATGTCAGCTCCTGAATATGGATCGTGGTAAAACGATCTTCCTTGACGACTCGCTCGGAAACGAGAATAGAGTCCTCAAAGTTGTAGCCATTCCAGGGCATGAAGGCGATGCGCATGTTCTGACCAAGGGCCAGCTCACCCATGTCTACCGAAGGACCGTCGGCCAAAATGTCGCCGCGATCAATACGATCACCCACTTTGACAATCGGCCGTTGGTTAATACAGGTATTCTGGTTAGAGCGCTTGTACTTGGTCAGGTTATAGATGTCGACGGGGGATTCACCCTTGGCGACATTGTCAGCATCGACACGGACAACGATACGGCTTGCATCAACCGAATCAATGGTTCCTGCGCGTCGTGCCACCTCACAAACCCCAGAGTCAGCCGCAACGTAACGCTCCATACCCGTACCCACTAGCGGCTTATCAGCCACCAAGGTAGGTACAGCTTGACGCTGCATGTTTGACCCCATGAGAGCACGGTTAGCATCGTCGTGCTCAAGGAATGGGATCAGTGCAGCAGCAATAGACACAACCTGCTTAGCCGAAACATCCATGAAGTCTACTTCAGCAGCGGGCTTGATCGTAAATTCGTTCATATGTCGAACGTTGATCAGGTCGTCTACGAAGCGATTTTTCTCATCCATTTGCGCCGAAGCTTGAGCAATAACATGCTCTGCTTCGTTAATAGCCGAGAGGTACTCGATCTCATCGGTCACTACGCCATCAATAACCTTGCGGTAAGGCGCCTCTAAAAACCCGTACTCATTCGTTCGAGCATAGGTTGCCAAAGAGTTGATCAGACCAATATTGGGCCCTTCTGGCGTTTCAATGGGACACACACGACCGTAGTGCGTGGGGTGTACGTCTCGAACCTCAAAACCGGCGCGCTCTCGCGTTAAACCACCAGGGCCCAAGGCCGAAACACGACGCTTGTGCGTTACCTCTGACAGCGGATTATTTTGATCCATAAACTGCGAAAGCTGGCTAGAACCAAAGAATTCCTTAACAGCTGCCGATACAGGCTTGGCGTTGATCAGGTCCTGAGGCATCAGGCCCTCACTCTCAGCCATAGACAGTCGCTCTTTGACCGCGCGCTCGACACGAACCAGACCCACACGGAACTGATTTTCGGCCATTTCACCGACCGAACGAATACGGCGGTTACCCAAATGGTCGATGTCATCAACCACACCGCGACCATTACGAATACCCACCAGCGTCTTGAGCACGTCAACAATATCTTCTCGATCTAGCGTACCGATGCCCTCAGACGAATCTCGCCCGAGACGACGGTTGAACTTCATGCGTCCAACACCTGACAAATCGTAGCGATCAGCAGAGAAGAACAAATTTTGGAACAAGTTCTCAGCCGACTCTTTTGTAGGCGGCTCGCCGGGGCGCATCATGCGATAAATTTCTACCAGCGCTTCCAGGGCATTACGAGAGGCATCACCCGCCAGCGTGTCTGAGATGAAAGGACCGCAATCGATCTCATTGGTATAGAGCGTTTCAATCGTATCGATTTCTTTCTCGCGCAAGATCGCCAATGCCTCTTCCGTGATCTCAACGTTACACTCGATCAATACTTCGCCAGTGGACGTATCGACGACATTCTTGGCTAAGCGCCGACCCAGCAGGTACTCATCGGATACAGTCAGAGAATCAATACCCGCATCGTCAAGCTGCCTGATATGACGTGCAGTGATTCGACGACCACGCTCAACCAAAAGCTTGTCGTCAACCATAATGTCGAAGGCCGCCATATCGCCCTGCAGGCGCTTGGAAATCAACGCCATGGTTGTGGAGTTCTCCTCGCCCAGCTGAAACGACGTTGTCTCATAAAACATGGCAAGAATTTCTTCACTGTCGTAACCCAGGGCACGCAAAAGTACGGTCGCAGGTAACTTGCGACGACGGTCGATACGCGCAAATACCTGGTCTTTAGGGTCGAACTCAAAGTCTAGCCATGAACCACGATAGGGAATAACCCGTGCGGAATAGAGTAGCTTGCCAGATGAGTGGGTTTTGCCTTTGTCGTGATCAAAAAAGACACCGGGAGAACGGTGTAGCTGGGAAACAATAACCCGCTCGGTACCGTTGATCACGAAGGTGCCATTTTCGGTCATGAGCGGTATCTCGCCCATGTAGACATCCTGCTCTTTGATGTCTTTGATCGACTTGGAGGAAGACTCCTTGTCGTAAATAATCAGCCGCACCTTCACACGCAGGGCGCAAGCATAGGTAGTGCCACGCAAGACGCATTCATCTACGTCAAATACTGGCTTACCAAGTTTATAGCCAACATATTCCAGGGCAGCATTGCCACTGTAGCTGGCGATCGGGAAGACCGACTTAAAAGCAGCATGCAACCCGTGCTCGCCGCGTGCATCGTCCTCAACCCCATCTTGGGTAAACTTTCGATAGGAATCCAACTGGATAGCCAGCAGGTAGGGTATATCCATTACCTTTGCTAGCGACCCGAAATCTTTACGGATGCGTTTCTTCTCAGTGTATGAGTAAGCCATCAAAACTCCCCAGCGATGTACTGTCGAATCATTCCAACCGATAACCGGTTATGAAAACCAAAAACGGGTCGAAGTGCACAGTGCACCCCGACCCACTAAGTTCGCCTCAGCGAACTCCTATGGTCTTACTTAAGCTCAGCGGCACCGCCGGCTTCTTCAAGCTGCTTCTTAATGTCTTCAGCTTCGTCCTTGCTAGCGCCTTCCTTGACAGGGCCTGGAGCTCCGTCAACAACTGCCTTAGCTTCTTTGAGGCCGAGACCTGTGACCGCGCGAACAACCTTGATCACATTAACTTTCTTCTCGCCCGCTGAGGTTAAGATGACGTCAAACTCAGTCTGCTCAGCTTCAGCAGCTCCGGCGTCACCGCCACCTGCCGCTGCTGGTGCTGCAGCTACCGCTGCCGCCGCCGTTACGCCAAACTTCTCTTCCATCGCCTCGATTAACTCAACAACGTCCATGACGCTCATTGCTGCGATTGCTTCGAGAATATCTTCTTTTGAAAGTGCCATTTCAATGTCTCCTGAAAATTGTAGAAAACGCGCTGATGAATCAGCTCGCTTGCTCTTTTTGATCGCGAATAGCCGCTAGTGTACGAACCAGCTTGCCGGGAACTTCGTTCATGGTCTGTACAAGCTTTGTTGCTGGCGCCTTCATAACGCTCATCAACATTGACAATGCCTGATCTCTCGTAGGCATTTTCGCCAGTACATCCAGCTGGTCAGCTCCCATCAGCTTTCCGCTAATTGACAGTGCCTTCACTTCAAAACGTTCGTTTGTTTTGGCGAAGTCTTTAAACAGCCGCGCTGCAGCGCCCGGGTCTTCTAATGAAAAACCGAACAAAGACGGACCTGTGAGAGTGTCGCTGACACACTCATATTCCGTTCCCTCAAAAGCCCGTTTTGCCAGCGTATTGCGCACGACGCGCACATCCACCTGACTTTCACGTGCTGTTGCCCGCAGAGCAGTCATATCGTTTGAGGCCACGCCACGTGCATCGGCGACCACAAGCGACAGTGCACTGGCAGCGGTCTCGTTGACTTCGGCAACAATCGCCTTCTTCTCGTCGAGTCCAATAGCCATTGGTCTACTCCTGGATTAACAATTATGGCCAGTACAGAACCTCTGCACTGACCGCCCTCGGTGAACGTATTCACCATCTGCGTAGGCTCCTCGCGAACTTAAGGGAACAACGTCCCACCTACGGTCTTTGACAGCCCTTTGTTCAGCGAGGCAAAGCCGCACTTTCCCTAAGACTCCAAAGCGGCACCGAGCAGTCAACAGACTTTTCAGTACCTAGCCACGACAAAAAACACCGCGGCCTATTGCACCTACAGGTGCAGTTTTTCTACAAATCTAACTCAGCGTGATCAACCGTGACCCCTGGACCCATGGTCGTAGACAGGGTGATTTTTTTAAAGTACACGCCCTTTGATGAGGCAGGTTTTGCCTTTTTCAAATCGGCCAAGACAGCCATCAAATTGCCACGCAGCTGATCGGTCTCGAACGCCACCTTGCCAATGCCACCTTGAATGATGCCGTTTTTATCTGTTCGGAAACGCATTTGCCCAGCTTTGGCGTTGTTAACGGCCCCTTCAACATCAGGGGTTACCGTGCCCGTCTTAGGGTTGGGCATCAGGCCTCGCGGGCCCAGTACTTGACCCAACTGCCCAACAACACGCATGGCGTCAGGAGAGGCAACAACGACGTCAAAGTCCATCATGCCGCCCTTAACTTGCTCAGCCAGCTCTTCCATACCCACAAAATCAGCGCCTGCCGCTTTGGCTTTCTCGGCATTCTCGCCTTGGGTAAACACAGCAACGCGCACCACTGAACCTGTGCCGTGGGGCAATGTTGTAGCGCCCCGCACACCCTGATCTGATTTCCGGGCGTCAACGCCCAGATTGACCGCAAGCTCTACTGTTTCATTGAATTTCACGGTGCCAAACTCTTTCAACAGACCAATAGCCTCGTCTAGAGGATAGGCTCGGGTAGCATCTACTTTTTCGCGAAAAGCACGTACTCTTTTTGATAACTTAGCCATGATCAGCCCTCCACCACATCGATTCCAGCAGAGCGTGCACTGCCTGCAATGGTTCGCACAGCGGCGTCCATATCGGCGGCAGTGAGATCTGGCCACTTTTGCGTCGCAATGTCTTCGAGCTGCGCTCGGGTGACCTTGCCGACCTTTTCAGTGTTGGGTCGCGCCGATCCGCTTTTAATACCCAGCGCCTTCTTCAATAAAATCGAGGCTGGCGGGGTTTTCTTAATAAACGTGAATGACTTGTCACTGTAAACAGTGATCACCACAGGAATTGGCAAACCGGGCTCCATGCTTTGCGTGTCAGCATTAAAAGCCTTGCAGAATTCCATGATATTCACACCCTTTTGACCCAGCGCAGGGCCTACAGGAGGGCTAGGGTTAGCCTGTCCCGCTGGGATTTGCAGCTTAATGTAGCCGTCTATCTTCTTCGCCATGTTTTTCTCCCGGGTACAAACGCCTTCGGTGCTGAATCTCAGCCCTTGGGCTCCCCATTACGACCTCTATGTTGCCAGGGGTCGAATCATTTTGATGCGCCTCTTTAGAAGCTCACCCCTATTTAGATCAGGATTTTTCTACCTGACCGAATTCTAGCTCTACGGGCGTAGAGCGCCCGAAGATCAAAACCGCCACGTTGAGGCGGCTTTTTTCGTAATTCACATCTTCAACAACACCATTAAAGTCGTTAAAGGGTCCATCGATAACCCGAACCATCTCGCCCGGCTCAAATACCGTTTTGGGACGCGGCTGATCGACACCAGCTTCGACCCGCTGAAGTATCGCGCTAGCCTCGGCTTCAGTAATAGGCGCCGGCTTGTCGGCTTTTCCACCGATAAAACCCAGTACCCGTGGCGTTTCCTTTACTAAGTGCCAGGAATCGTCGTTCAACTCCATCTGCACTAACACGTAGCCAGGAAAAAACTTCCGCTCACTCTTTCTTTTCTGACCGCCCTTCATTTCCACAACTTCTTCGGTGGGAACAATGATCTCGCCGAAATAATCTTGCATGCTGTTGCGCTCAATACGCTCTTTAAGCGCGACCGCCACCTTTTTTTCATACTGGGAAAAGGCGTGAACCACATACCAACGCATTGCCATTTAAGCCTCTCCCTAACTCAACCTATTACCATGCCGACTAACCAACCCAGCACGCTATCAATACCCCACAGAATCAGGGCCATGATAAATACGAAAACCACCACAATCAGGGTGGTTTGAGTTGTCTCTTGGCGGGTCGGCCAGACAACCTTACGGATTTCGGTGCGCGAACTCTTCAGCAACTGCCACAAAGCACCGCCACGCTCAGTGGTGGAAGCCACCCACCCGGCAACCGCAGCAGCAGCCAGTAGCGCAAGCACGCGATACAGCAGCGACTGGTCCGCAAAATAACTGTTTCCTACGACCCCAGCGACAACTAGGATCGTGACAACACCCCACTTTAGAGGGTCTAGCCTGCTTGTAGCAGCCTCACTCATGCACCCTTCCCATTAGAAGCCCTCATCGGCGCTTCTTTACACCGCCAGCACCCTACCGAAGTGGAGAGCTGGCAGGCCAGGAGGGAATCGAACCCCCAACCTGCGGATTTGGAATCCGCTGCTCTGCCAATTGAGCTACTGGCCTTCAAACGACACACCTCTGTCTATTTTGACCAGAGACGACGAAGCCGAACCGCCTTTTAGGGCGGTTCGGCCTGTTTTTTTTTGCGCACCGGAGTGCGCATGACAATCAGTGACTTACTCGATAATTTTAGCGACGACGCCAGCGCCCACCGTTCGGCCACCCTCGCGGATCGCAAAAC
>ERZ891134.1663-NODE-1663-length-14573-cov-7.498967_pt1 | contig 14573 bp, 20 predicted proteins | sample MGYA00520888_ERZ891134 | MGnify/ENA primary metagenome ERZ891134 (study PRJEB32303, sample SAMEA104408692) | aquatic metagenome | biome: Brackish water; feature: Coastal; material: water | place: Baltic Sea | collected 2014-10-23 | depth 10 m ... | reverse complement strand
ACCCAGATTCCAGGAATGATTCAAGCTCATTCATTTAATCGTTGCTATGAAAAACGGCTGGAGTTTCAGCTTTCTTTTTATTCCGAGAAGCCTATTGGAGATGAGCGCCTTAAGCCAGAGACCGGAGCCTTTAACTATTGTAATGGCGGTGAGTTCCATTAATGTCTCAACAGCTTCTCCCTTTCTTGATTGTTAGCCTAGTTATTTATATCGCTATCTTCTGGAACAAGTAGTCCCTTGGTAGAAATCCTGAGTTTTTCTTCTTTCTTATGACTAGCACTTTTACTGTTGTTATGGACGATGGAGATGATGCTAACGAATTGGAATCATTCCCTTCTCATAAAGAAGCATTGGACTACTTAAAACAACAGGTCCATGATTGGAATCACACTGATAAATGGGATAAGACGAAACATCGACTTGAAATGGTTATTGCTGAGAATGGCTTGGAATTAGAACTCATTGAAGAGACATTGTCTTCTGACTATGAATACCATGAGACTTGGAACTCTATTCATGGTTGGAGTGGAGATAGTCAGTAATGCTGTCTAAAGCTTCTGAATCTCCTTAGGAAATGCAGAAATGTATGAAGCCTATTCGCTGTAGGAACTGATGAAATTTATCCCCAGGTGGGAGTGTTGTCTATGCGCACGCCAGCATTGAATTCTACTGCGCAAAACTATTTATTGGTTTGCTCTTAGATCTGCCTTTAATCTCATGCAATCTGTTGGTTGAACAAAGCGAAATGAGGTGCGCAAGTGTTGGTGGAGATAGGTGTCCATGACGGCTTGTTGCTCCGGTGCATGGAACAACCGTGCCCTATCTAGGTTTTGCTTAAGAACCCCATGGGCGACATATCGATCGCGTAGTGATTGGATCAATGCTGCTGGCAGGTCATTATCAGCGATGTGCAGCATGGTTTAGATCCGTCTTGCTGCTTTGGATTGCAGGTGATTGAGGTATTGAAAAGCTTCGCTTTCTGTGTTTCGAGCTACCTTTTTTAATCCAAAATAGTCACCACTATTTATGCCATGATCAATGGTTGTGGTGGTGATATCGCTCGTATCTGGAGCGCGAATCAAGGCTGGCTGGAATGTCGAATTAGATCCCTCAAGAAGATGCAGAATGGTGGGAATAGCGATCTCTGGGAGAGGCCAATGACGTTTCGGATGTTGTTCGAAAAAGGGATTGTCAAAATAATGATTGTAAATCACTCCAAAAGCTTTGAATCGATCCCATGGCATAAAGGCACCGGAAACTCGACCAATCCGAAGTGAACTGGCGTCTCCATCAAGTATTTCTTCAGTCAAGCGTCTGACTCGTGGATCTTTCTGAGCTTTTTTGACCCATTTCCATCTACCACTTTTCGCGCGAAATGGTTTGTTGCCACAACCAATGGCATGCTTCTTTAAATGACGCCTGACTTTTCTTGTAAAAAGTAGATCTGTGTCGGTATGAATTAAAACTTTGTCGTGTTTTGTGCCATCCTTAAGTGCCGTTTTAATTAATTCGGAGAGAGCATTTGCTGTGCAAGGTCGCCAGGTTGGTCGTGATTTTTTGGTGATCACAATGTCGTGACCTTCTTGTTCAGCAAATGCCATGAGATTTGCTTTTAATTCCGGACTGCTTTCAATCGAAATATGCAAGTAATGACGGAGCTGGAAAGGGGCAAGAAAAGCCCGGTAATTATCCAGTTGTCGGGCAATGTGATCAATCGATGTGCCATGGACTGGCGAGAGCAGCGCTAGACGCATGGATGTGCTCAGGGCATCGGATGTATGTGATGAACCCTAGGAAGCCATCCGGTTTGAATTCATCGTTAGGCGCGGTGGTATGGACGTCCCTGCACGATTGACTGGGCACGAAACAGTTGTTCCACCAGCATCAGTCGAGCCAATTCATGGGGGAAGGTCAGTGGCGACAAGCTGAGTTGCCAGTTCGCCTGCAACTTGAGCTCGGCGGTGAGTCCGTCGGCACCACCAATCACAAAAACAAGTCGTTCGTTCTCGTACTGCTCTAAGCGCTTTGCAAAGGGAATCGAGCCCAAGCACTCCCCTTGTTCCATCAGGGCAATCAAGGTTTCATCCGGACGTAATGCCGCACGGATGCTGTCTGCTTCTTTTTCGGGTGAGCTGTCCCGTAGCTCGGTAACGCTGAGCCCTGGCAGGCGCTTCAAGTACAAGTCAATTCCCTTTTGAATCCAATCGCGGCGGACTTTGCCCACGGCCAAAATTCGGCAGCGTGAGGGATTCAATCGCTGGTCTCGTCGTCCTCGAGCAGCAATTGGCTGAAGGCCACATAAAGGGTTTCTTCCTCGCTGCCTGCGGGCACATTGGGGCGTTTGGGTCGGGTTGTCTTGCCTTGTCCGGTTTGGGTTTTGGGAAGTGGAGGCAAGTTCGCTGCATCTGCGGACGCAGCGTGGGAGCTGCGTGTTTGAGGCGAGCGCTGCTCTTCGAGTTGCTTGAGACGAGCCATCAAGTGCTCTGGCACTTGCCCGTCACGGCTCACTTGCATCAACTCCCGAAACAGGGCGTCGGGATCTTGCTCTGTTTCAACTTTGTGGCGCACTTGACTCGCTTTGGGCGAGACCGAAGGCTTGGGTTCAGGAAGCCGTTGCGGCAAGCTCCTGCCCAGTTCACGCAAGCGATCCAAGCTGCGGGAATCGAAACTCATTGTTCAGCTGCAGCCAAGGCTTTCGCGGGTGCTCCGGCCGGTGACGGGGTTGGTGCCGTCGGCCACAACACAAAGACTTTTCAACTGATCAGCGCGCATGGGGACATCGGTGAAGTCAGCCCCTGTAATCACCACATCTTTGAAACGGGTGTTGAAGGCAAAGGCACCTTCCATCACTGCATTGCTGAGATTGGTTCCAGTCATCACTGCCGAATCCAATGTGGCTTCACGAAGATCGGTGTTGCTGAGGTCGGCATCCTGCAGCTTGGCCCCGTACAAACTGGCTCCACGGAGATCGGAGCCTGAGAGATCGGCTTCTCGAAGATTGCTGAGGTTAAAGGTGGCCCCGGCGAGATCTTTGTTTGCGTAATCAGCGCCAATTAAGACTTGTTTGGCGACATCCACCGCTGCGATAACTGGCGCTGAGGAGCAGAGCAGAGGTGTTAACAGAAGAAGCAATGCAGCTAGAAAAGCCAGCGGTCGGCGACGCATTGGTTCCATCCCTTGATGACCTAACCCTAGGGCGACTCTGAATGCACCGACTCAGTCAGCACCAACTGAGTCAGCACCAACTGAGTCAGCACAGATGCGGACAGGGACGAGACGTGACGTCCTGGGAATTGAAGGGAATGTCTAGGGCCTCACGATTTGACCAAGCAACAGATTCAGGGAGATCGAGCGGAAGAGATCGTTTCCCAGCTCTTGCAAACCAAGGGGTGGGTGTTGCTCGATCGGAACTGGTCTTGCCGTTGGGGAGAACTCGATTTGGTGCTGCAAAGAGATCAACGCCTGTTGGTCGTGGAGGTGAAAGGTCGGACGGCTCCACGGCATGACCGTGGTGGTTTGGATGCTTTTCACAGTCGTAAGCGTCGCCGGTTAGCGCGGGCGATTAATTGTTGGAGATCCGACCATCCAGGCGCTGATCACCAGCTCCTTCAGGTGGTGTTAGCCCTTGTCGACCTGTCCTGCTCCGTGACACGGGTGCGTTGGTATGCCATTCATCAATTGAGTTGAACGGTGCAGGTACGGGGGGCTCACTAGCTCGTTCCGGCTTAGGGCACAGTGAAGGGATCCAGAAACCGAGATGTCTTTTTCAGGCCATACCGCCCGTAAGCGCTTTGGTCAGCACTGGCTGCATGATGTGCGGGTGCTGGATCAGATCGTTGAAGCCGCTCGTCTTCAACAAGACGACCGCGTGCTGGAGGTGGGTCCTGGTCGTGGTGCTTTAACGGAGCGTTTGCTGGCCTCACCAGCGGCCCAAGTGCATGCAATCGAACTGGACCGCGACTTGGTGCAGGGTCTGCACGATCGCTTCGGAACCGACACCAGGTTCAGCCTGCGCGGGGGCGATGTCTTGGAGGCACCGCTGCACCTGGGGGATGGCGGATTCGCCAACAAAGTTGTTGCCAACATCCCGTACAACATCACAGGGCCTTTGCTGGGGCGTCTGGTCGGCCATCTCGATCGTCCAGTTGAGCCCACTTATGACTGTCTTGTGCTGCTTGTTCAGAAGGAAGTGGCCGAAAGGATTCGCGCCAAACCAGGGCGGAGCAGCTTCAGTGCTTTGAGTGTTCGGATGCAGCTCCTAGCGGATTGCTCCTTGGTCTGCCCCGTGCCTCCCCGATGTTTTCAGCCACCACCGAAGGTGCAGTCCGAAGTGATCCTGCTCAAGCCATTCCCCCCAGAGAGGCGCCTTGCTCTCGACCTTGCGAGTCGCGTCGAGGCCTTGCTGAAGCGGGCCTTTCAGGCGCGGCGAAAGATGTTGCGCAACACCCTGGGCAGCGTGATTGATCCTCAGGTTTTGGAACCTTTGGCGGCCTCGGTGGGGATCAGCCTCCAGCAGCGTCCTCAAGAGGTGGCCGCTGAGTCCTGGGTTGCCCTCGCCAGGGGTTTGAATCAAGACGTTTGAATCGCCTTCCGATCGCCATGCTCACTGTGACGGCACCGGCCAAGGTGAATTTGCACTTGGAGGTGTTGGGACTGCGTTCTGATGGCTTTCATGAGTTGGCGATGGTGATGCAAAGCATCGACTTGGCGGATTGCCTCCAGTTCACCAACACTGCAGACGCTCAAATCACGCTGACCTGTGACGATCCCAGCCTGAGCACTGGAGCCGACAACTTGGTGTTGAAAGCGGCCGAGCTGCTGCGGGCCCGGTCGGGCTTCGGCGAGCTGGGGGTCTCGATGCATCTGGAGAAGCGAATTCCCATTGGCGCAGGTTTGGCAGGTGGTTCGAGTGATGGTGCGGCGGCGCTGGTGGGATTGAACGCCTTGTGGGGGCTCGGTCATACCCCAGCAGCTCTCGAGTCCATGGCTGCTGAACTCGGCTCGGATATGCCCTTTTGTGTGGCTGGTGGAACTCAGCTTTGCTTTGGTCGTGGTGAGTTATTGGAGTCAGTGGCTCCAACAACTGAGGGATTGGCTGTGCTCTTGGTCAAGGATCCCTTGGTGAGTGTGTCCACCCCCTGGGCCTATCAACGCTGTAAGGAGATCAGTGGAACGAATTACCTGCAGGGCGAGATGGCGTTTGAGCAGCGCCGACAGGCCTTGCGGGAGGCTCCATGGCTTCAGCCACTACGGGCTGGGTGCCCACCGCCTCTACGCAATGATTTACAGGTGGTAGTGGCACCGGAAACAAAGGCGGTGCAGGCGTCGATTCAGCTGCTACAAGAGCTCCCCAATGCTCTTGCGGTTGCCATGAGCGGTTCGGGCCCCAGTTGTTTTGCCCTGTTTCGCGATCAAGACCAATGTGATCAGGCTGCTGCCGATCTGGCTCCAAAGCTCAAGACAGCTGGCTTGAGCGCTTGGGCTTGTTCGTTGCGAAGCGATGGCGTGAGGATTGCGTCATGACCGACCCCACGCCATCCGATTCAGTTGAAGAACCGCGGGACCCGAGAAAGGGGCCTCTGAGCTTCTTTTCAGGGGCCGTTACGGCCGGCTTCCTGGCCTGGCTTGCCCTTGGTTTGAGTCGGCGGATGGTGATGTATTTCGCTACGCACCCCCCGCACTACAACTCACCAATTGCCCAAAACATCGCTGTCACATTCAAGACGCTGCTGGTGGGGTTGTCGTTTATCGCCACCTTCAGCACAAGCTTTGTCGCCCTTGGTTTGACGTTGGTGTTCCTTCGCAGTCTTTTTACGAGCAGGGATCAGAACCCTGCCTAGCGTCAGCTCAACTTGCAATGGTTGGATGACGCCCCATGACCTCGGTCAACTGGTGCTGCTGTTGTCACCAGCCATGTTGCTGTCCGTTTTGTTGCTCTTCACCTTCGCAGCGGGCGGTTGAGCTTGCACAGGCTGAGATAGCTTGGCTTCATTCCCCGGATTAGCCGGGATCACAGTGAAGCCGTGGCAGGAACACTTCTCTTCAACGCACTGCGCGAAGCCATCGATGAGGAGATGGCCCGCGATCCCTACGTTTGTGTGATGGGGGAGGATGTCGGCCAATACGGCGGCAGCTACAAGGTCACCAAAGACCTCTACGAGAAATATGGCGAACTAAGGGTTCTCGATACCCCAATCGCTGAGAACGGTTTCACCGGTATGGCTGTGGGTGCTGCCATGACTGGTTTGCGGCCGATCGTGGAAGGCATGAATATGGGTTTTCTGCTGCTCGCCTTCAACCAAATCTCCAACAACATGGGGATGTTGAGGTACACGAGTGGCGGCAATTACACGATTCCAACTGTGGTGCGTGGCCCGGGAGGTGTGGGCCGACAGCTTGGTGCTGAGCACAGCCAAAGGCTTGAGGCTTACTTCCATGCTGTACCTGGCATCAAAATCGTGGCTTGTAGTACGCCTACGAATGCCAAAGGCCTGATGAAGGCGGCAATCCGCGACAACAATCCCGTGCTCTTTTTTGAGCATGTGCTGCTTTACAACCTCACCGAAGAGCTGCCCGAGGGCGACTACACCTGTGCACTCGACCAGGCTGATCTCGTTCAGGAAGGCAGTGATGTCACGATCATCACCTACTCAAGAATGCGGTATCACTGCCTGAAGGCTGTTGAACAGTTAGAAGCCGATGGCGTGAGTGTTGAGCTGATTGATCTGATCAGCCTGAAGCCTTTGGATATGGACACGATTAGTCGATCGATTCGGAAGACTCATCGCGTGATTGTGGTGGAAGAGTGCATGAAAACTGGCGGAATTGGTGCTGAGCTCCTTGCCCTGATCACGGAGCACTGTTTCGACGACCTCGATGCCCGTCCCATTCGTTTGTCGAGTCAAGACATTCCAACGCCCTACAACGGCTCCCTCGAAAATCTCACCATCATTCAGCCCCATCAAATCGTTGAGGCGGCGAAAGAGATGGTGTCAAAGGGGATCTGACGTTGATGGCGCGTTATCAGGGTTGGTTTGCGTTTGTTCTTGCCTTAGCCATTGCGGCTGGGATGTTCTTGCTTCGAACTCCGTTGGAGTTAGGTCTTGATTTGCGCGGAGGCAGTCAGCTCACCGTGCAGGTGCAGCCGGCTGGAGAGATTACGCGTGTTGGCTCCGAAGAAATGGAGGCGGTGAAAGCGGTGCTGGAGCGTCGTGTCAATGGCCTTGGGGTGGCCGAGTCGACCCTTCAGACCGTTGGTGACACCCAGTTGGTGCTTCAGCTCCCAGGTGAGCAGGATCCAACCCGAGCTGCAAGGGTGCTTGGCAGTACGGCAATGCTGGAGTTCCGTGCGCAAAAGCCAGGTGCGGAGGGAGATCTCAGAAGCTTGCGTCAGTTGCGATCGCAAGTCCGCGCCATTTTGCGTTTGCGAGATGAACAAGCCCTTAATGGCGATTCAGACAACAACGACGGGATCGATTTCGACCAGTTGGCTGAGGCGCAGAAGCTGTTTGGTCTCGATGGTGAGGCCACCAGCGAAACCGATCAGTTGCAACAGCTGCTTGCGAAAGTGAACGAGGAGATTGTTCAACAGTTCGAGCCCGCTGCTCTCACGGGAAAGGATTTAGTGACGGCAGGTCGTCAGCCGTTGCAAAACAATCCCAACAGTTGGGAGGTCACCCTGTCGTTCAACAGTGATGGGGCCGAAGCGTTTGCTGAGCTCACGAAATCCATCGCCGGTACCGACCGTCTCCTTGGCATCGTTCTCGATGGTCAGGCGATCAGCGAAGCCAGTGTTGGACCCCAATTTGAAGCTGCGGGCATCTCCGGTGGTTCCGCCAGCATCAGTGGGAACTTCACCGCTGAAGAAGCTCGAGAGTTGGAGGTGCAGCTTCGTGGTGGTTCGCTTCCCCTGCCGGTTGAAATCATTGAAGTTCGCACCATTGGTCCAACCCTTGGTGCCGAAAACATTCGTCGAAGCCTGGTAGCGGCCTTGTCTGGTCTGGCTTTTGTGGCGGTCTTTATGGTTATTGCCTATCGGCTACCGGGGGCCGTAGCGGTTGTTGCTTTGAGCTTGTACGCCCTCTTTAATTTGGCGATGTATGCCTTGATTCCTGTCACCCTCACGCTACCGGGGATTGCAGGTTTCATTCTCAGTATTGGCATGGCAGTGGATGCCAATGTGTTGATCTTTGAGCGAATTAAAGATGAATTACGTCGTGGCAACACGTTGATTCGCTCCATTGATACAGGCTTTTCTGAAGCATTTTCATCCATTGTTGATGGTCATCTCACAACGCTGATCAGCTGCGCAGCCTTGTTTTTCCTTGGCACTGGTTTGGTGAAGGGTTTCGCTGCAACGTTGGGGATTGGCGTTTTGCTCAGCCTGTTTACGGCACTCACTTGCACCCGCACCCTGTTGCGATTCCTGATGGGTTATTCGGGTCTTCGTTCTCCGAATAATTTCTTGCCCAACAGTCAGCTCCCTACCCCCTCCGCCTGATCCATGGTTGACGCGTCTTCCACCGCGACGGCCGCTGTCCGTCAGTTGCGCTGGTCTTTGAGCTCGATGCGACGACGCGTCTGGTTGATTTCAGCTGCGGTTGTTGTGGTGAGCCTGATTGGTTTGCTGTTGAGTTGGCTGGATCCAGCGATTCGAGCCCCGCTGCGTCCTGGCCTTGATTTCACTGGTGGTACCCAAATCCAGCTGGAGCGCCAATGTGATCCGGCCTGCGCCGATCTCAAAGCCATTGCCGTTTCGGATGTCATCCGTGAATTGACTCTTCCCAAAGAGGGCAATGCTCCGCTGCCCCAACTCAATGCACCTCGGGTGCAATTGCTCGACGCTGGCCAATCACTGGTGTTGCGGCTCCCCACCCTGTCTGCCGCCCAAGGCCAAACGGTCATTCAGGCCGTTGAACCGGTCGCTGGTCCGTTCAAGGATGGTGGTCAATCGGTCGACACGATTGGGCCCAGCCTGGGTCGTCAGTTGCTGCAGAGCAGCTTGGTGTCGTTGCTGGTCGCGTTTGCGGGGATCGCTGTTTATATCTCCTTCCGCTACGACCGGCGATATGCCTTGTTGGCCTTAGTCGCCTTGGCCCATGACGTTGTCATCGTTTGCGGGATTTTCGCTTGGCTCGGCTTGTTCTTCCAGCTGGAAGTCGACAGCCTCTTTGCGGTGGCATTGCTCACCATTGCCGGCTACTCCGTCAACGACACGGTCGTGGTGTTTGATCGCATTCGCGAGCGCACCCAACAAGGGTCTGATTTGCCGTTGAGTCTCCAGGTGGATCAGGCCGTGTCTGCCACCCTGACCCGCACGCTGTACACCAGTGGAACCACCTTGATGCCCTTGCTGGCCTTGGTGTTCTTTGGTGGTGCCACCTTGTATTGGTTCGCGATTGCCCTTGCTATTGGCGTCGTGGTGGGTAGCTGGTCAAGTATTGCTCTCGCTCCATCCCTGCTCACATTGTGGGAACCGCAGGGTGACTAACCAGCCGACGAAATCCAGGCGACCATCGCTGCAGCGCCGATCCGCTCAATGGTTCCCTCTCCTGCTGATCGTGCTGGCCTTTGGAGATTTGCGCACGGAACTCATTCTTCTTGCGGATCACTTCACGCTGACGGGGCTGTCCTATGCCATCCGAGATCATCAACTTGCGATCGTCATTTTGCTGAGTTCAATCTCATTGTGGCGACGTTATCGCTGAAGGTCCTTGCTACCAAATTCGTTCCAGAGTGAAGTCCAGGTTCGTTCTTTGATGGCCTCATTCCATTCACCCTGACTGTTGTTGGATGACCACCATGATTCGAAGAGATCATGGGCTTCGTCGCGCAGAAGCTCGGGATCAAAGTTGTCGCGCACGAGTTGCTGCACGGCTTCTCTTAGCTCCTCGTAACGGGCAAAATTAAAAATGACGTCCAACTGGATCGTTTGAGGGAGATTGCAATCCACCGTATGGGAGCGCCGGCCCTATGCCCAACGATCCATGATTTGCTGCACAACAACCCGTTGCATTAGCACCTGCAGCACAACAACCAGTGGAAGAGCCAAAAGCACACCTGGTAATCCAAGCAAGGCTCCCAGGCTGAATTGCGCCATCAACGCCACCGTTGGCAGCAAATTGACCGTTTTCCGAAGCAACAGCGGTGTGAGCAGGAACGCTTCGAGGTTCTGGAGGATGAGACGGAACACCACGACAGACACCATCAATTGCGGTGATTGCAGAAGCGCTAGCCCTGTTGGTAGAAGTGTGGCTGCCGTTGGCCCAATGGTGGGAACAAATGTGAGGAGGCCACAAATCAAAGCACTCAAGAGCGCAAGCGGTGCTTTGAGAACGAGTAATCCTCCCCATGTCAGTAGAAACACCGTCGTGGCTGACAGGGTCATTCCGCTGAGCCAGCCCCCAAGAGCATGCCTGCATTCGTCCAGGAGCTGATCCAACTGCTGCCTGGCCGGTCGCGGGCAAGCGGCCAGCAGCATGCGTCGGTGCGACGTGGGATCAAGTGCAAGCAGAATCGCCAGCAGAACCATGAGGAAGAGCTGGATCAAGGTGTTAGCAGCACCTCCTGCAAAACCCAGTAGAGGTTGAAGTCCCTTGAGATTGATGGCTGAGCCAATCGACTCGTCGAATTGCTCTAAACGGGGATCGCTGCTGAGTAGGTCGGACAACTTTCCAAACAATTGGGGTAGGTCTCGCCCCAATTGTCGGAACTGATCGAGCAATTCCGGTAGAAGGAGCTGACCAAGAAATGCTCCCGCTAGGAGCAAGAGGCCAAGTACGACGGCGAGAGCGGCTGGACGCTCCAGCTTTGTGCGTTGTTGAAGGCTTTGGATCAGCACATCCAGGGCTACCGCCATCACAACGGCGCCAAACAACACCAACAACACCCAGCGCAAGTTCCATGCCAACAACGTCAGCACCACGAGGCTCAGTGCTACTAAGACGCTTCTTGCCGTCATGTCGTCGCTCCGGAGTTGTCCCAGTGATCCAAAACATCGTGGATCAAGACTTCACGAATCACCACTTGAAGTACAACCGCTAAAGGCAATGCCAAGAGCAATCCCAGCGGTCCAAACATCAATGTGAACACAAACTGTGCGGTCAAAGTCAAGCCTGGAAGCAATTTCACTTGGTGATGCATCACCGATGGGGTTATCACATAACTCTCTAGGTTTTGAATAACCACATAGCTTCCGAGAACTGCGATCGATTTCCAGGGAGCATCGAGCACAGCAACCGACATTGGAAACACGGTGCTCATCGTCGGCCCCACATTGGGAATGATGTTCAAGAGTCCAGCCAGTAGGGCGTTGGCGAGCACTAATTTCACACCCAATAGTGACAATGCGATGCCGCAAAGTGCTGAAACAGCGAGTGAACTGATCAACACGCCCACCATCCAACTGCTCAGCGCTTGTCCACAGAGATCAAACACCTGTGCGGCTCGACGTCGGTAAAACGTCGGAATCAGTTGAAGGCTTACGCCGCGATAGGCCTGTGGCTGCACACTCACCATGAGGGCCACTGCCACCACAAAGAGCAGGCGCAACAGGACGTTGCCTAAATTACCGGCCAGACCAAGCAGGCCGAGAACGCCGCTACCAAGACCCGCAGCAATGGACTGACCATCGGGGACCAGTTTGCTTGGGTCTGAGAAGCCAAGCTCGTCAAGATTGGGAAGGGAATCAACCCCGTAGATCGCCTGGCTGATGCCATCGATCCAGTTCATCGATAACCCCAGCAGTGTTTGTGCTGCTTTCGGAAGTTGCTGCAAGAGCACTGCAAATTCCTCCAAAAAAGGGGGGATCACCACCGTGAGAATCACGGTGGAAATCGTCAAAAGACCGCCTAAGCAGAGCAAGAGTGCGAGCGAACGATCCATGGGACGTCGTTCCCGCAAGATGCCCACCAACGTGCAAAGGGCCATCGCTATGACAACCCCCGCAAACAGCAACAGCAGGACCTCACGCAGAGACCAAATCAGCACCGCTGCTGCAATCAAGGCTGTGAGCGACAGCCAGTGAGGCAATTTCAAGCTTGCTCTTCAGTTGAAGCGTCCCCTTGATCAGATTTTTGATTTTGTGAGTAGCCCAGGCCGTTGGAATCGGCGTAACGCTGGGCGAAGCGCATAAACCGCTCAAAATCTTCTTCCGTCTTCCAGGTGTAAGTGGCTTCGAGGGCGCTGGGAATGCCGTTCACGAATTTTCCGTTCACCTCACGGGTGACCATTTCACCCTCTTCATCCACCAGCCACATGCCGCCGATGTTTCCGAAGGTTTCAGGGGCCAGGGCTTGGGGTTGCTCAAACACGAACGTGGCCTGCCCAGTTCTCCCATCACGGCTGCGGGTGAGACGAATGTCGGGGACGACAGGCTCATCGACACCTCGGAAAAATTGAATCGATGCCGTTCCTTTTGCCTCGGCCATAGGCTCCCCTTTCTTGAAGCGGGATCTTAGGCGGAAAGTTGCACAAGTTTTGCCTCGAGCAGCGTCTCTGCGGCCACCGCCGCGGTTTGCCCGGTTAAATCAATGCTGTTTCGATCGGGACAACGTGCCAGTTCATGGTCGTAGCAGCGGTCGTAGTAATCGAGTGTGGCTCGACAGGCTGTAGCCCAGTCTTGTTCTGCAATCGCCTCCAAAGCCTGCTGGGTGCGTTGGGGACCCAGTCGACGACTGATCCTGTTCGTTGCATCCGCCAACGCCTCCGAGCCCTGTTGTCCATAGACCCCCACCAGCTGCTCAACGCGTTCCTCGAGACTGCGCTGGATTTCAAGAACAGGTGCTGTACGCATTTGATCAAAAAGACCTTTTGGGATGCGACAACGTCCCACTTGAATGCTTTCAGCTTCTAACCAGATCGAACCGGCAGCCTGATGCTGATCAAGAACTTCAGCGAGAAGATTCTCGTAGTGCTCGGTACTGGGTTGAGCCGGTAGTCCAAGGCCTCCGAAACTGCTTCCGCGGTGGTTGGCCAGACCCTCAAGATCTAAGACGGCTACACCTTTGCTTTGCAGAGCCAGCAGCAGATCGGTTTTTCCTGTACCGGTGCGACCGCCCATGATCCGCAGGGGCCAATCCTGATCGAAACTTTTTTGAGCCCAATGGCGATAGGCCTTATATCCCCCTTGAAGCAGCAGTGGATTGAGGTCAATTTGCTGTGCAAGCCAGGCCATGCTGGCCGAGCGCATGCCGCCTCGCCAGCAATACAGCCTTAGTTGATCTGCCCCTCTGAATTGGTCAAGCTGTTCGGCTAGAGCGGCCATTTTCGGTCCAGTGATCCGCAGGCCTAGGTGAATGGCCTTCAGTCGACCGTCTTGCTTGTAACTCGTACCAACGGCGGCGCGTTCGTCGTCACTAAACAAAGGGAGGTTGATGGCTCCTGGCCAGTGCCCCTTGTCGAATTCCGAGGGGCTTCTGACATCGATCAGGGGACTACGGATTTTCCGCAGCTGGTCGATGGAACTGAAATAGTCGTCTCCCATGCCTGACATAGTGGGATAACGCCGTGCCTGACAAAGCCGGTTGCGAAAAATGCTTTCCGGTTCTTCCCCCACCACATCCCTCAGCGTTGAGTCGCTCATTGAGCGCTTCGCTGCTGGTAACCCACGTCAGCGCCGCTCGCTGATCAAGACCATTGAATCTCGGGTCGATGACCTGGTGACCTTGGATGCTTCCAATTTGCTCCCCTTTGATCCAAAGGGTGATGATTGGGCGCCTGGGTGGATCCTTCAGGTCATCCAGCGTCACCACCCTGCGGTCTTATCGGAGCTTTTGAAGGGGTCCATCGACGGCTGGTTGCATGTGGAATCAGCCATGGGCCTCGATTTTGTCGCGTTACAGCGCGATCTTTTGCATCAAGACTTCGAAGCCGCGGATCGTCTAACGAGCAGCATGTTGCGTCAACTGGCGGGTGATGCTGCTGTTCAGCGTGGTTACGTCTATTTCAGTGAAGTACCTGCGATAGAGGCTGTCGATCTCGTCAGCATCGACCGCCTTTGGACGGTGTATTCCCAGGGCCGATTTGGCTTTACGAGCCAGGCACGTTTGTTAAAGACTTTGGGGGGGCGTTATGACCAACTTTGGCCGCGAATTGGCTGGAAATGCGAGGGTGTTTGGACGCGATACCCAGGTTCATTCACGTGGTCGTTGGAGGCACCAGAAGGCCACATGCCTTTGATGAATCAACTGAGGGGTGTGCGATTGATGGATGCAGTGCTGAACCATCCAGCCTTGATGGCACGTCGGGGCTGAGTGCCCCTGTCATTGGGGGCTGAACCAGGTAGGTTCAAAAGAGGACGTTGCCACCGGGCGAATCGTGCCGTTTGATCGATTTCGCTGGGCAGACTTTGTTTTGCCGTCCACCCTTCAGCTTTCTCCGCTGTTGGAGCTTCTTGTTGAACCTGTCGGCTGTGAAATGACCAGTCAGAAGGTTGAGCTCGGCTTACACGAGGCGTTGGTCAATGCCGTGCGTCATGGCAACTCTGAAAATCCCCAGAAACAGCTGCGCGTGCGGCGGATTCTCACGCCTCATTGGTTGATTTGGCAGGTTCAGGATGAGGGCTGTGGATTCCC
>ERZ891134.1661-NODE-1661-length-14594-cov-5.158608_pt1 | contig 14594 bp, 13 predicted proteins | sample MGYA00520888_ERZ891134 | MGnify/ENA primary metagenome ERZ891134 (study PRJEB32303, sample SAMEA104408692) | aquatic metagenome | biome: Brackish water; feature: Coastal; material: water | place: Baltic Sea | collected 2014-10-23 | depth 10 m ... | reverse complement strand
AATGCTCGTATCGCCGCTACCCCCTGATACCCCTTACACTTACAAAAACCTACCCTTCCAACGCGAACTAAAAACCGCCAACACCCCCATTAATTCCAACCATAATCGCTTTAAAAAGAAGTATAAACTCGATTTTGAAGCCCTGGCCCAATACCAAGATCCCAATAATCTCAACCACATCTGGGCCTTTGGTTCCGGTTCCAAATCGCCCTACCGCGATACCGGCTTGTATTGGAATTTCGAAAATACCCAAGCCCCTACCGAGCCGTTCAAAATCAACCTTTCGCCCCTCTACGAAATGCTGCAACGCCGTTCTCAGATTTCCCCCGAAAAATGGAATATCGAAGGCGCCTGCATCGATCCTTCCCAAGAAGGCGCCCTCTATTTGCTCAACCGCCTGCCCGCCACCCTCATCCGAATCCCGCTGCGCGATTGGTTCCGATACCTCGAAATTGGCAGCATTCCGCCCGACGAAAACATCCAAATCAAAACCTATACGCTGCCCCAAATCCAAGGACACCCCTCCGGATTTTCGGGAGCCACCTACGATTCATCGCGACACAGTATTTGGTTTTCCAGCTCGGTAGAAATTACCGACGACCCCATCCGCGACGGCGAAATATTAGGCTCCTTCATTGGCGAAATTTCCCTTCTCTCGGGGGAAATCAACCGAACGCCGATGCCCATTCCGGAAGATCCAGGCGTTACCCCAAAAACCAAATTAGAAAGCCTGAGTATCGACCTTGAATCGAGCGCTAAAAAACGTCTGTTTTATGGAACCGTAGATAACGACAACGGCGGCTCACAATTGCTTTTAATACAAATAGTTTTCGATTAGTTTTTTGCATTTTTCGCAAAACAAATCCAGATCGTATCCAATACAATCGTCCCAATTGCGGTTTTAATAGAGATGGGAATCTCTCAATTCATTAGGTTTGCAGCATGAAACGCATCGTTTTTGTTTGTTTGGGAAATATTTGTCGCTCTCCACTGGCCGAGGCCTTACTCAATGAACACATTAAAAAAGCAGGCCGCGAAGCCGAATTTGTTGTCGATTCATGCGGAACCAACGGATTCCACAATGGAGAGAATGCCGATCCTCGAACCCGCGCCAATGCCCGTGAACACGGGGTAGAAGTAACAAGCATCAGCCGGCAACTAACCCTCGGCGATATCATGGATGCCGATTACGTGATTACCATGGCAAACGATGTGCACGATCAGGTATTGCGCTTTTGCCGAACCGAAGAACAACGTCAGAAAATTCAGAAATTCAGAAAATTCGATCCCGAAGCCCCCAATACCAACGTTCCCGATCCGTGGTATAACGACCGCTTCGAAGACGTATTTCAAATCGTCGATCGCAATTGCGGCTTGTGGTTACAAGAAGAACTCCTTTCCTAGTCCTAGCACCCCACCACTTCCTCTTTTCGATGTATATTTGCACCAATGTCTGATAAATACGCCCAAAGGGGGGTTTCCTCCCAGAAAGAAGACGTTCATAACGCCATTAAAAATGTAGACAAAGGCCTGTTTCCGAAAGCCTTTTGTAAAGTAATACCCGATTACCTTACCCAAAATCCCGAGCTCTGCACCATCGTGCATGCCGACGGTGCGGGTACCAAAAGCAGCCTCGCCTACGCCTATTGGAAAGAAACCGGCGATCTAAGCGTATGGAAAGGCATTGCCCAAGATGCCATCGTCATGAATACCGACGATCTCATTTGTGCCGGCGTAACCGGACCCTTCCTACTTTCCAGCACCATCGGCCGCAATAAAAGCAATATTCCCGGCGAAGTCATCGCCGCCATCATCGAAGGCACCGAAGAATTCTGCCAAAACATGGCCCAATACGGCATCCAAATCCATACCACCGGGGGCGAAACCGCCGATGTGGGCGATTTGGTTAAAACAATTATCGTAGACTCTACCCTAGTGGCACAAGCCAAGCGCAGCGACATCATCGATAACGCCAACATCGGTCCCAACCAGGTCATTGTGGCCTTCGAAAGCCACGGTCAGGCCACCTACGAAACCGATTACAACGGCGGCATGGGGTCTAACGGACTTACCAGCGCGCGACACGATGTGTTCCATTCCGATTACCGCAGTAAATATCCCGAAACCTACGACAACAATCTCGACACCTCCGTAGTGTATTGCGGCTCTAAAAAATTTACCGATCCTATCGGGGGAAGCCCATTGAACGCCGGTAAACTCGTTTTATCGCCTACCCGTACCTACGCACCCTTAACCCAAGCCATCTTCGAGAAGCTCGGCCGGAATTGTATTAAAGGCATGATTCATTGTTCCGGCGGCGGACAAACCAAAATCTTGCATTTTGCCGATAACGTGCACGTTATTAAAGACAATTTAATGGAGATACCGCCTTTATTTCAGTTAATCAAAGAAGAAAGCGGTACCGAATGGCGCGAGATGTTTCAGGTGTTCAACATGGGACATCGCTTGGAGATATACACCGATGCATCATCGGCTTCCCAGATGATAGAAATCGCGAAAACCTTCAACATCCATGCACAAGTTATAGGTCGTACCGAAGCCTTCAAGGGGAAAAAACTGAGCATCATAGGCCCCTGGGGCGAATTGGTGTATTAGTTCATTCGAAGTCTCAACGACCCGAAAGACAACCTCTATCCGGGTTAAACGCGCCTATTAAACGCATTTATTTCGAATAAATGCGCCGTTCATTTAGCACCTGAATTTTGCGAAAAGGTATTGAACTAGGAAATGAAGTCCGTATTACGAAAATCGCAAATCTTTTAGGGAATATATTTACCTTTCCACTCGTTAAAGTATTAAGAACTATGAAAAAGTTAACCTTTGCTGCCTGTTGGGGCATGCTTTCCTTGCCGATAATGTCGCAAGTTTCCGGAAATGCCACCTGGAATGAAAACAACCGCTTTAAAAATAACAACTCTTATTCGACACCCGTACCCGTCAACATGGATCAAGGGGGTGTACAGATTTCCTACGAATCCAATTCACGTAAACGAAAAGACAAACAAACGGGGAGAGCGACGAACGGCATGGTATCTAACAGTTACCAATGGCATGTGCCCAGCGGCATGAATCCCATAAGCTCCAGTAACGAAGCCACCGATATCCAAATACACATCCTCAAAAACGCCACCCCTACCGCCTATACCGCCATTTTTCACATCAATCAGGCTGGAGAAAAAGTATCGGAGCTCGACAGCAACCTGAATCGCCGTTTGCGCAAATTTGTGGCCTTAGGCAAAGAAATCGGACTCAAGCAAAGCGATTTTTATACCGATATGATTGCATTGGTTCCCATTTTCCGCAAAGAGAAAAAGTTATTTTCGAGCACCTATGTAGAGGTCCCCAAGGGATTTGAAATACAAAAGAATGTACACATACGCTACGACCATGCTTGGCAATTAGATCGACTATTCTCGATGGCGGCTCAATGCGAAATTTACGACCTTATTAAGGTAGAATATCATTTTGATTCGATGCAAGCGGCCCAAACCGAAATGCGCAAAAAAGCATTAGAATTACTCAAATTACGCACCGCGCATTTAAAAGCAACCGGAATAAACGTAGATACCTGCTTCCGAACGCTCACAGAAAGCATTCAACAAGCAGATCCCGTAGACCAATACAAGCCCTATCAGCCGTTGGCTATTAGTGCCATTACCGATGATGCTACAACGCCAGAAACTGCATCAAGACCCAATCGCAGCACTTTATTCCACAATCGTTTACCGGAAGATCGCTTCGACGCCGTTATAAATCCTTCGCCTTTAGAGCCCAGCATACAAATCACGTATACGGCTTATGTGCATTACGAACGCAAACTTCCGGTGGTACAGCAAACCAAAACTACCACGCGCACCAAACTTATGATGGTAACACCACAAGGTCAGATTACCGAAAGATGGATGGATTGATTTGCGATATAGTTAAAATTCAAATACACCCATTCAAACCCGCATATATTTCTGTAATATCATAAAACAAAAAAACCGGCTTTACGCCGGTTTTTTTCACTCCAACACCACCCAACTCGGACAGTGATCGCTATGCTTTGCATCCGCATCTATGCCCGAACCCCCTATCTTCTCGGCCAATCCCTGACTCACCGATATATAGTCAATCCGCCACCCCTTATTATTGGCCCTCGCATTCGCCCGAAAACTCCACCAAGTGTAATGATGAGGCTCCGCGTGCAATTCACGGAAACTATCTACAAATCCACTCTCAAACCAACGGTCCATCCACGCACGCTCCTCGGGCAAAAATCCCGAACTGTTCTTATTGCTAACCGGATCGTGAATGTCGATCGCCCGATGACACACATTATAATCGCCACAAACCACCAAATTGGGCTTCGCCTTTCGTAAATCTTCCACATAATCAAAGAAATACTCCAAAAAACCCATCTTTATATCCTGTCTCGAATCGCCCGAAGAACCGCTCGGAAAATACACGCTCAATACACTTCCCCAGTCATAATCCGCCCGAATGACCCTGCCCTCCGCATCAAACAACTCATGTCCGCAGCCATAAACCACCGCGTTCGGCTCCTCCTTACTAATGATGCCCACCCCACTGTATCCCTTCTTCTGTGCCGAATACCAATAACACGAATAGCCCAGCGACTCAAATTCTGCCGCATCGATCTGCTCCGGCAGCGCCTTCAACTCCTGGAAACACACAATATCCGCACCCGATTCTTCAATATACCCGCGCAATCCCTTCGAAGCCGCACTCCGAATTCCATTAACATTATACGTTGTAATTTTCATGATTCAATACTTCCCAAAGTTCGCAAATTTTTCCCATTCCCTTTCCAAAGATCGCACCAAAACCTTTCACAGCGCGTCTCGATAGAATTTCTTCACTGCGTTCCGAAATCACTCCACCCACAGCATATAACCCGATTCATAATTAACTTCCACCCAACCGTCTTCTTCCACCCGGTTCGAGCTGCTCGTTTTATGCGGAAGCTCAAGCGTTTCTCCCTGCAAATTCCAAACTAAATTTTTGGTGGAAACCCCCTCACACCGACCACAAGGCAATAAGGATATATTCGTATCCTTGGGAACCCATTTTTTGAATGTTTTAGGAATAAAAAAGGCCCGCGAATAATCGTCAATAAACGCAATATTCAAGCGTTCCGACCACGCCGCTGCCGTGAAAATATTATTGAAATAATGATCCATCCGCTTCCCTCCTGCCCATAATACATGCACCGAATGAAAGCCGCGACCGATCAAATATTCGAACCCTTTCTGCAAATCCGTAAAGTCCTGATCCGGCGTATGCACCCTCTCAATTCCCAGGGCCTGCGCCCGTTCCGTTAAGGCTTCCCCCGAGTCAAAATCGCCCAACCACACATCTACGCGGATGTTCCATTCTAATACCCGCGCCAAGGCGCCGTCTAAAACGAGCACGAACGGACTCCATTCTAAAAGTTCTTCCATCAACGCTACCGAACACGCCTCGCCATCGGCAATTAATAGCGCCGCCTCCTGATTGTCACGAATTATGTGGTGGGAACTCACCCTGCAAAAATGCGCATTTTATCCGTTTTCCTTTCCCTCCCAATTCCAAATTCACTCTTTTTGTGGGATATTTCATCACATCGCTCCGTTTTATTGCGGTAAGCGCAAAAAAGGAACGAATTTTGCACACGTTTTTACGTTACTTAACTATGCAAGCACATTTACTCTGGGCCGACGATGAAATCGACCTGCTAAAACCCCATATTCTTTTTCTCGAGGGAAAAGGGTATCGCGTTACCACCGTGAATAACGGTCGCGATGCCATAGACACCGTTAAAGTTACCGATGTAGATTTGGTATTCCTCGATGAAAATATGCCCGGAATTTCGGGTATCGATGCGCTGGCCGAAATCAAACAAATCAAACCCAACCTTCCCGTTATTATGATTACCAAAAACGAGGAAGAACATATAATGGAAGAAGCCATCGGCTCCAAAATTGCCGATTACCTCATCAAGCCCGTAAACCCCAATCAAATATTACTTTCTTTAAAGAAAAACCTCGACGAGCAACGCTTCATCAACCAAAAAACCACCCAAGGATACCAACGCGAATTCATGCAAATTGGCATGAGCGTTTCCGAAAAATTAAGTTTTCAGGAATGGACCGACGTTTATAAGAAATTGGTTTACTGGGAAATGCAACTCGACGAAACCTCCGAAGACGGCATGAAGGAAGTGCTCGAAACCCAAAAAGCCGACGCCAACCGCGCTTTTTGCAAATTTGTAACCCAAAATTATTTGAGTTTTTTGCAAAACGACAACAGCGGCACCCTCCTCAGCCATAACCTCTTTCGCAAGGCCGTTAATCCCTTGCTCGATGCCGAAGAACCCGTTTATGTAATCTTGCTCGACAACCTGCGCTTCGATCAATGGAGGGCCATTTCCGAAACCCTCAATACCGTGTTGCGTACCGATTCGGAAGACCTGTACATGAGTATTTTGCCCACTACTACCCAGTATGCCCGAAATGCCATTTTCAGCGGAATGCTTCCCCTTGATATCGAAAAAACCTTCCCCGATAAATGGTCCAACGACGAAGACGAAGGCGGTAAAAATTTATACGAAAAAGAATTCCTAGAAGAGCAATTAAAGCGACTCAGAAGAGATATTAAATTCAGCTATCATAAGATCACACGTCTGGACCATGCCAAGGCTTTAGTTGACAACGTAAACAACATGCGCAACAATCAGCTGAACGTAATTGTGTACAACTTCGTAGATGCCTTTTCGCATGCCCGTACCGATGTTAATATTGTGCGCGAACTGGCAGACGACGAGGCCGCTTACCGCAACGTAACCGCAACGTGGTTCAAGCATTCTCCGCTTTGGGAAGCCATTCAGCGCATCGCCGAAAAACCTTGTAAAATTGTGATCACTACCGACCACGGTAGCGTGCGCGTGAAAGATCCTATAAAGGTGGTTGGCGATAAAAACGTGAATACCAATTTACGCTACAAGCAAGGAAAAACACTTACCTACAATCCAAAAGAGGTGTACGAAGTTAAAAAACCGCACGAAATAAAGTTGCCTTTACAACATTTGAGTAGCAGTTTTATTTTTGCTAAAGAAAATGATTTTTTTGCGTATCCAAATAATTTTAATTATTACGCCAAATATTACAAACACACCTTTCAACACGGCGGCATTAGTATGGAAGAAATGCTGTGTCCGATCATCGTTTTATCACCCAAAAGAGGCAATTAAACGCGATGGAATCCGTATCTCTAGACCAACTGCCTGAGGTGGCAGCCACTTTAAAAAAGGCATTGCTTTCGGGCAGTCGCATTTTTTTATTTTCTGGGGATGTAGGATCCGGTAAAACCACACTTATCCAAGAGTTGGCGCGATCAATTGGTGTTACTAGCGCCGTTCAATCGCCCACTTTTGGAATTGTGCATGCCTATGCCAGTGAGGCGGGCACGATTCAACACAGCGATTGGTACCGGCTTAACAGCGCCAAAGAATTATGGGAAATGGGCATTCACGAAGCCCTAGAATCCGATATTTGGTTCATTGAATGGCCCGAAATCGGGATCGCGCTGTTGCAAGAGTTCTCGTTTGTACATGTGCACATTGCAACACCTGAAAACATCGACCAATTGAACCGCAGCTATACGATAGCCCACAATGAGGGGTATTGACCCAATAGTATAGTCGGCTAACTAATGCAATATCAATTTATCGGTTACCATAATAGTCGTAGTAGGTGTCGGATCAAGTTCCGAATCTGTGCAATCGCGCTTAAAATGCCACAAGGTTCCGAATGATAGATTTATCCAAAAGATAACGTAAACAAAAAAAGGCGCCCCATAATCAATGGAGCGCCCTTTTTAATGCTTATTCCTGAATTATGATTGATAGGCTTCTATAGGCAAGCAAGAACATACCAAGTTGCGATCGCCATACGTGCTGTTTACACGCGCTACCGTAGGCCAAAATTTAGACATACGCAACGAAGCCAAAGGATACGCCGCTTTCTCACGGGCATAGTCAAAAGGCCAAACATCCGATGCAATTTCCTCCATCGTATGAGGCGCATTTTTCAATACATTGCTCTCTTGATTGTAAATGCCCTGCTCGATCTCACGGATTTCCTCACGAATAGCAAGTAAAGCATCGCAATAACGATCCAACTCTTCCTTACTTTCGCTCTCCGTAGGCTCCAACATAAGCGTTCCCGCTACCGGGAAACTCAATGTAGGTGCGTGGAAACCATAATCCATTAAACGCTTGGCAATATCTTCCGCCTCTACATGAGCCGTTTGCTTGAACCCGCGCGTATCTAAAATCATTTCGTGTGCCGCACGACCGTTCTCACCCGTATACAGTATAGGGAATTCCTTCTCCAAACGGGCTTTCATATAATTGGCATTCAAAATGGCCACCTTCGTAGCATTTGTAAGGCCTTCGCCCCCCATCATTTTGATATAGGCATACGAAATCAATAAAATACTTGCCGATCCCCAAGGAGCCGCACTTACCGCACTCATTCCCTTCTCACCCGAAGTCGAACTTACTACGTGATTCGGCAAGTAAGGAGCCAAATGAGCCGCAACTCCGATAGGGCCCATACCAGGACCTCCACCACCGTGAGGTATACAGAATGTCTTATGTAAGTTCAAGTGACATACGTCGGCTCCAATTAAGCCCGGACTGGTAAGTCCTACCTGGGCATTCATGTTCGCACCGTCCATATAAACCTGTCCGCCGAAATCGTGAATGATCTGCGTAATTTCTTTAATGGCACTCTCAAATACCCCATGGGTACTTGGATACGTAACCATCAATACCGCCAAACGGTCTTTATACTGCTCGGCTTTCTGACGCAAATCTTCTACGTCGATGTTACCGCGTTCGTCGCAACCGGTAACTACTACTTCCATACCCGCCATAACAGCGCTCGCCGGATTGGTTCCATGCGCACTGGAAGGAATTAATGCTACGTTACGGTGACTTTCGCCGCGGTCTTTGAAGTATTCGCGAATTACCATCAAGCCGGCATATTCGCCCTGCGCGCCTGAATTTGGTTGCATGCTCATTTTGGCAAAACCGGTAATTTCACTCAAATCGCGGTCTAACTCTTCAATAATATCCATATAACCCTGCGCTTGCGCTACAGGAGCAAAGGGATGCAATGAGTTAAACTCAGGCCAAGTAACCGGAATCATTTCGGTTGTGGCATTCAACTTCATGGTGCAAGATCCCAACGGAATCATGCTATGACATAAACTCAAGTCTTTTGCTTCCAAACGCTTGATGTAACGCAACATTTCATGCTCAATATGGTACGAATTGAATACCGGATGGGTCATGAAATTAGAGCTGCGCTGTGCCCAAGCTTCCCAAGAAAGAGAAAAAGCCGTTTCTAACTCAGCAGCGATAGCACTTTTTTGAGCCGCGGTAGCAAATACCGCTAATATTTCACTGATTTCAACTTCTGTTGTGCTTTCATGGAGGGAAATTCCCACATGACCGTTTTCGAAATAGCGGAAGTTCAGGTGCGCCGCCTCAGCCGTTTCCTTAAGTTGCGCCACATTCGAAATGCCGCCTATATATAAGGTATCAAAGAATTGTTCGCTCTTCACATCATAGCCCAATTTTTGAAGTCCGTTTTTCAACGCACGGGTTTGACCGTGAATACGTCCAGCGATGCGCTTTAGCCCCTCAGGACCGTGATATACCGCAAACATACTGGCCATGATGCTCAATAAAACCTGTGCCGTACAAATGTTACTGGTAGCGTTCTGACGCTTGATATGCTGCTCGCGGGTTTGCAAAGCCATACGCAAGGCGCGCTGTTCGCGACGGTCTAAAGACACCCCGATGATACGACCTGGAACCTGACGTTTGTATTCGTCTTTAGTGGCGAAGAAGGCCGCATGCGGACCTCCAAAGCCTAATGGAACCCCAAAACGTTGGGTATTTCCGATAACGCAATCGGCACCAAATTCACCCGGAGGGGTCAATAAAGTCAACGCCATCAAATCGGATCCGAAACACGTTTTAACTTCTGCTGTCTGACAGGTTTTTACAAATTCGCGATAATCGCAAATTTCTCCTGTGTTATTGGGATACTGCACATAGGCTCCGAAAAATTCAGCCGTAGGCTGGAAGCTGCGGTAATCGCCAATTACTATTTCCACACCAATGGGCTCGGCGCGGGTAATCAATACATCTAACGTTTGAGGGAAAACTTCTTGGTCTACAAAAAACTTGAACGCTTCGCTTTTGCGAGGTAAAAGTCCTTTGAACATACCCATGGCCTCAGCGGCAGCCGTACCCTCATCGAGCAAGCTGGCATTGGCAATTTCCATACCGGTCAAATCCAAAACCATCGTTTGGAAGTTCAACAAAGCCTCAAGACGACCTTGTGCAATTTCGGCTTGGTAGGGCGTATATTGGGTATACCACCCTGGATTTTCCATGATATTTCGCAGAATCACATTGGGGGTAATGGTATTATAATAACCCATACCAATGTATTGCTTGAAAATTTGGTTCTTCGCCGCCGTCTCCTTGAGTTTAGACAAGAATTGTGCCTCGCTCATCGGCTCTCCCGATCGCAATCCGTCTTGCATACGGATGTTTGGGGGCACCGTTTGGTCGATTAACTCATCTAGGCTACTAACTCCAATAACCTGCAACATTTCCTTTTGCTCCTCTGGGGAAGGGCCATTATGGCGCTCTTCAAAAGGCTTAAAATAACGGGCGTCAAATTGATTCATACGATAGCACAAATTTAACGGAATCCATCGGTTTTTTTGTTGCAATACAGAGTTAAAACTCAGGGCTTTTTGTATACACTTTTCATTACCCCAATTTCGCCCCGCTTTTTGCTTCTCCTTACAAAAGTCAAATTATTGTAAATCCTGTATTTTAGACCCTTAAAGTTTGCCATCATCGGCGAAGCTGTAATATTTATCTCCCGAAAGGATCAAGTGATCCAAAAACTGAATATCGAAATACCCACTGCCCTCCACCAATTTTTTCGTTAACGCAATGTCCTCCGCAGAAGGATTTAACAAACCCGAGGGGTGATTATGCGCCGCAATCATGGCACAGGCCTTCTGTAAAATCGCCTTCTGAAAAATCATTCTCAAGTCTACCACCGTCGCATTCACCCCGCCCGTGCTGATGCGCTGCTGACTGATTACCTTGTTGGCTCTGTTTAAAAAAGCCACATGAAATTCCTCGTGGGTGAGGTACGCCAATTTCGGGGCAAACATTTTAAAGGCGTCTCCACTTTGTTTTATCGTGGGAAATTTATCCACCCATGTCCACCTGCGATTCGATAATTCCCACACCGCCATTAACAAAACGCAGCTCTCTTCGTCTAAATCATCGAGTGCGCGAAAGTCATCTAAGGACCAATTCGAAAATTCATGCAGCTGATTTTGGCATAAATCGAAAATTTTGGACACCTTTTCCTGTGAAAATTCGCAATTTCCGCGTCGGTTTAACACCAAGGCTACCAACTCAATCTCCGTCAAGGCCCGTTTCCCTTGGGTTAACATCTTATGATGCAAATCAATTCCTTGTTCCACACCAACTTTTCTTTCTGTTTGATTTGATAATATTTTTACCATAATTTTGTCAAAGATATTTTCAATACCTTTACAGAAGCAAAACAAGCAACAAAATAAAACGTTAAATATTATTGATTTTTACAACTATGAGCGAGCAAAAAGAAAAACTCAAAGCCCTACAGCAAACCATCGAACGATTAGAGAAATCGTATGGTAAGGGCGTCGTGATGAAGATGGACGACAAACACAAGGTAAACGTAGAAGTGATTTCTACCGGATCCTTCGGATTGGATTTGGCATTAGGCGTAGGCGGTTTTCCCCGTGGCCGTATCGTAGAGATCTACGGACCAGAAAGTTCGGGTAAAACGACCATTGCGCTTCATACCATTGCAGAAGCACAGAAAAAAGGCGGTATATGTGCCTTTATCGACGCCGAACACGCTTTCGATAAGTTCTATGCCCAAAAATTAGGTATCGATACCTCCAATTTATTGATTTCACAACCCGACGACGGCGAACAAGCATTAGAAATTGCCGATAATTTAGTGCGTTCCGGGGCCATCGATGTATTGGTCATTGACTCCGTAGCGGCCTTGGTTCCAAGAGCCGAATTAGAAGGCGACATGGGTGATTCCAAAGTAGGTTTACACGCCCGTTTGATGAGTCAGGCCTTACGTAAACTAACCGGTACCATTCACAAAACAGGTTGTATTGCTATTTTCATTAACCAGTTACGTGAAAAAATTGGGGTTATGTTTGGCAATCCCGAAACCACTACCGGGGGTAATGCCTTGAAATTTTACGCTTCTATTCGTTTGGATATTCGCAGAAATGCCCAGATCAAAGATGGCGATGAAATCATTGGTAACCGCACCAAGGTTAAGGTAGCGAAAAACAAAGTAGCGCCTCCATTCCGCGTAGTCGAGTTCGATATTATGTATGGAAAAGGTATTTCGCGGGTGGGAGAAGTCCTTGACATAGCCGTTGATGCCAATATTGTACAAAAAAGCGGAAGCTGGTTCAGCTACGATGGCACCAAACTCGGACAAGGAAGAGATACCGTTAAAGGCCTACTCGAAGACAATCCAGAATTGCTAGCCGATATTGAATCTAAGATTCTGAATAAAACCAAATCGGGCGAAGAGGTACTCGAAATACAACCAGAAGCACCCGCTGAATAAATTGTTAATGGTTAATGGTTAATGATCAAGGGTCAAGGGTCAAGGGTGAGTTGTTCATCGTAAGTTAGTAATGGTAAATTAAGAGTTGTGAATGAATAGCGACATTCACAACTCTCCATTCATAATTCACCCTTAAGTTCAAATAAAACTAAAGCCGCACTGTTTTTAATTCCCGAATTACAATTCAAGGAATTAACAACTGACCATTGACAACTGAAAATTAATCATTCTCTTGTTTTCCATAAAACAAATCCTTGTACATAATCGGATAAACCACGTACAACATCAACAGCCTTCCATAACGGAAAACCCATGGCAACAAAAACACGATGATTAAGGGAATGATGTAAACGGCTTCCTCAAAAAGATCCATTTGATACAATCCAATTGACAATACCACCGTTAAACCTACCAATACTGCGTAGGTCCAGTACATAGAACCCACAAAAAAACCGGTTTCAGGTTCGTATTTCAATTGACATTTAGGACATTCATCGAGAGTATCGGAGAATTTCTTAAACGACATTACTTTATTAACGAATACGTTTCCCTTTCCACAACGCGGACAACGTGCACGAAAAAACGGAAGGATACCCGCACGGGTAGATTCTGACATTCGAATTATTTGGTTTTCTTCTTCAAATTGGATTTGTAAAAAGCAAATCCCGCTCCTGCCACCAACACATAAGGAACCGACATCAAAAATAAGATACCTTTATTAATTCCGTCACCTACTTGTCGCTCGTATTTCTGTTTCCCTTGCTTACGACCACTTGTAAGGGCCGTTTTACACATCGGACATTGGGAGTAAGACAAACCTATCAAAACAAGGCTCAAAATGGATAAAAATAAACGTTTTTTCATGGCTGTAAACATGGTGACAATAACAAATATACAACAACTCCCGTTATCGATACATATAACCAAAGTGGGAATGTGTAACGAGCGAGCTTTTTATGTCGATCAAATTTACCCACTGAGGCAAAATACATGGTATACAAAATCATCGGCATGATTAAGGCGGCCAATACTATGTGTGTAAATAGAATGATTAAATACACCGTTTTTATCAACCCATCCTTACAAAAAGGAACATGCGGTACGGTGTAATGGTAGGTTACATAACTCAATAAAAACAGTGTAGAAAGCACAAAAGCACTCAACATGAACTTTTGGTGCGTGGCCTTATCGCGTTTGGTTTTGATGAAATAAACGCCCATAACCAAACAAATAGACACTGCCGAATTGATAATGGCATTCAAGATGGGCAAATTGCGCGCAAATTCAGCCGTAGGACGCATTTCGTCAGGCAAATAACGCAACAATGTTACCAAGGCGGGTACGGTTAAAGAAAGCGCTACAACAACCCAAAAAAAGGCTTTGTCGCTAATCCATGGTTTGCTTTCGGTATTCATATTTTAAATTTTCTATATCGTCTTTGATTCTGCGTATGAGTTCTATCTTCTCTCTATTGGTTCGAGCCCGTGTAGGCAAAATAGCCCGAATGCGACGCGATTTATCAATGATCACAATGCGATCGTCATGTATAAAATCGGCGCCCCGTTGTTCGGTTGCCAATAACAAATCGTTGATGGCCCAATCATAAATTTCTGTTTTACTGCCTGTGGCAAATGTACGCTTATACAAGTCGGCTTTGTAATAATCGGAATATTCCTTGATTACGGGAACTGAATCGGTTTCAGGATCAATGGTAACGGTTAGAAACTTAACTTGAGGTTCATTCACATATTCTTCGGCTATCACCTGCACTTGTTTATTCATTTCTGGACAAACTTCCGGACAAGAAGCAAAGAAAATATTGGCAATGAGGATACT
>ERZ891134.1658-NODE-1658-length-14614-cov-15.493578_pt1 | contig 14614 bp, 15 predicted proteins | sample MGYA00520888_ERZ891134 | MGnify/ENA primary metagenome ERZ891134 (study PRJEB32303, sample SAMEA104408692) | aquatic metagenome | biome: Brackish water; feature: Coastal; material: water | place: Baltic Sea | collected 2014-10-23 | depth 10 m ... | reverse complement strand
GTCATAATGTATTTAGTACAAAGCCTAATTTGATGCACCATCAGAGAACCGCCAAGTATTGTTTGAAGTTAAGAAATGATATCAAGCCAATAGAGTTTAAATGTCATATATGTAATAAAGTTTATACATCAAATTATAGACTTGCTTCTCATCTTACGAAATGTATGAAAAATTCTAAGGAACTTCTGGAATTAAGAAATGAGAATCAAACTCTTAAGAATGAGAATATTATATTGTATAGTCAGTTGAAAGATAAAGAAGTTCATATAAAGGAGTTGGAGAAACAGATCCAAGAGATAGCGTTGAAGGCTGTGAGTCGTCCTACGACTACGAATAAGACTCAGATAAATACGTATATTCAGAATATGGAGCCGGTGACGACGGAGCATTTGATAGATAATGCTCAGCATTTGACGATAGAGCATATAAAGAAGGGAGTTGAGGGATATGCGGAGTATGCTTTGGAGTATCCGTTGAAGGATAGGGTGTTGTGTTCAGATTATGCGAGGAGGAAGGTAAAGTTTAAGGATAAGGATGGAAATGTGATAACGGATCCAGAGATGACAACTTTGGCGAAGAAGTTTTTCAAGTCAATACACGAGAAGAATAAGGAGTTGATATGTAAGTCTGTGAATGAGTTGAAGGAGAGGTTGGGTGATGAGAATGTGATGGATACGGTGGTGAAGTTGTTTGATTATAAGGAGGCGGTGAATAGGGGGTGTGATGGGGAAAAGACAGATTTTCATCATGATTTTGTCAAGAGAATGTGTAGTCAAACACTGAAAGAATAAGAGGAAGTATTGCTCATTCTCAGAATGAGCAATATACAATTTATATTCATGTAATTAAAATTCAGCGTCAAAATTCCAATTGGTAGAATGCGAGCCTTTCACAGTTGAGCTTAGAACATATTCTGTAGTGCGTTGTTCGAAGAAATTGGTGAGACCTTCCAAACAAATCGTGTTCATAAAGTCAAATGGGTTTTTGACGTTGTATAGTTTCTCAAACCCAAACTGAACTAGCAATCTGTCAGCAACATGTTTAATATACTGTTTCATAAGTGTGCTGTTCATTCCGATTAGTTTGCACGGAAGACTTTCACAGATGAAATTTTCTTCGATTTCTACTGCCTCACTGAATATCTTGTAAACAACTTCTTGGCTGCACTTGTTGTTGAGATGTTCATAGATGAGAACAGCAAAGTCTGTGTGCATCGATTCGTCTCTGGAGATTAGTTCATTAGATTTCCCTAATGCTTTGGTCATTTTGTTTTGGGATTTCAGCCAAAAGATAGCGCAGAAGGAACCAGAGAAAAATATTCCCTCGACAATGGCGAAGGCAATCACCCTTTGTTCAAAAGGTTGGTCAGAACTCATCCATTTGATTGCCCAGTCGGCCTTTCTCTTTACACATGGAATAGTGTCGATAGAGTTAAATAAGAATTCTTTCTTCTTGGGATCTTTGATGTAGGTATCGATCAAAAGAGAGTAAGTTTGAGCGTGAATATTCTCCATAGCACCCTGAAGGGCATAGAAGTTTCTAGCTTCGGGACATTTCACGTCTGTGGAAAACCTTGATAGTAGGTTTTCGAGAACTATTCCATCTGCTGAACTAAAAAAAGCTAAGATATTTTCGATGAAAAATTTCTCATTTTCACTGAGACTTTCCCAATCTTTTTGATCGGCAGCATAGTCTATTTCCTTCGCAGTCCAGAAACTTTCTTCCTGTTTTTCATATGCGGCTTGTAGTCTTGGGTATTTGTATGGTAGTTGTGTAAACCGAGAATTATCCTCGATAAGCATTGGCTCGGGTTTTCTTTGACTCATTTTCTTAGTTCTTAAGAAAATAAATGTATAAATCAATTTTTTATTTCTATGCAGAACAAACCAAACACTCTTCTTGTTCAATCTTCTTTTCTTTGCTAATGTCTAGACCAAACCTCTGCGGGTTTGAAGGAGGTTTTGAGCGAATGTAATAAGATCCTGTTTTGAGACCATTTCTCCATCCGTGGAAATGAGCAGATGTGAGTGTGTGATAATTAGGAGATTCAATCCAGATATTGAGACTCTGACTCTGGCATATGAAGGGTGCTCTCTCGATCGAGAGATTGATACAAACTTTCTGGGGAATTTCCCAAACAGTTTTGTATATATTCTTGAGAAATCTCGGAATACCTTTGATATTTTGTACTGAACCTCGGTCATATATAAGTCTGTCACGAGTATCATCAGTCCATAGGTCCAGATCAATCAAGTCTTGTACAAGGTGAGTGTTAATAACAGTAAATTCTCCTGCCAATGTTCTACGGACATATACGTTTGAAGTATAAGGTTCAAAACATTCGTTATTCCCCATAATCTGAGATGTCGATGCGGTAGGCATCAGAGCTACAAGTAAGCTATTTCTAGCACCGTGTTCTACAACTTCTTCTCGTAGTTTTTCCCAATCCCACATTCCTGACAATTCCTTCAGATCCCAAAGATCAAATTGGAATTTTCCTTGGGATAGGGGGCTTCCTTCAAATGTTTCATACGGTCCGTCTGTTTTGGCTAGGGCGATGGATGATTTCATTGCACCGTAGTAAATCGCCTCGAATAGCTTCTTGTTTATGTCAGCAGCCTCTTCGGATTCGAACGATACCCTGAGCTTGATGAATAGATCGGCGAGACCTTGTACACCGATACCGATAGGTCTATGTCTAAAATTGGACCTTTTGGTTTTCTCGGTTGGGTAAAAGTTCTTGTCTATGATTTTGTTGAGGTTGATGGTTAGAATACCGGCAATATCAGCAAGTTTTTCGTAGTTGATTTTGGGTTTGAAAAGTTTCCAGGCATCATCGTAACCACCTAAATATTCAACATTGTCATCTACTATTTTAAACACCTGGGGTACCGTGTCAAATTTTTCTTCCGATTTCGATTTAGTCTTTAGAATATCAGCTACACTCTTGTCTATTATGGTATACTTGATATTCAACCTATCAAAGAGTTGTTTCAGTAGTTTGCAATATGAACAGTCTTCTTTCGTGTAAATCTGTAGATTACCAGACAAGTAATCGTTTATCTGAGATCGCATAATCTTTCCCTCTCTGGTGTTAAGATAATCTTCGTTTAACTGTTCTTCTAGTATTTTAGGTAGGCAAATGGATGCTAGGTTGCATACAGCGGTTTCTTTCGAATCACTGTATTCGAAAATCTCGCAACATAGATTGCTTGATCTGAGAGTACCGATATTTTTCTGGTTTGATTTTTTGTTGGCTGCATCTTTGTATGCCATGTAGGGAACACCAGTTTCGATCTGACAACTCAAAATAGCCGCCCATATTTCTCGAGCCTTAACAACTTTGTTAACACTTCCAGGGTTTTGTTCGTATTTTTCATAGAGCTCTTTGAATTCTTGCCCATAAACACTATCCAATCGTTGGCAAACGTCAGGGCACAATAGAGACCAATCTTCGTCGTTGTATACCCGTTCCATAAACAGATCTGACACCCATAGGGCATAGAATAAATCCCTGGCTCTGTTTTCTTCGGCGCCATGATTTTTCTTTGCATTCAGAAATGTCAGGATGTCGGGGTGATAGGGGGAGATGTAAATTGCGAAAGATCCGTTTCTCTTCCCGCCTTGGTTAATATAAGTTGCTACAGAATTAAGCATCTTCAGGAGAGGCATTATACCAGATGATTTACCGTTTGTTTTCCTGATTAATGATCCTGTTGCTCTAATATTTGATATGGATAGTCCGATCCCTCCAGACCATTTGGAAATATTGGCCAGTTCGGATGTTGTTTCGAATATACTTTCGATGGAATCATCCATTCCTGCTAAGAAACACGAACTCATTTGGGGACGTTGAGTCCCCGCATTAAATAACGTTGGCGTTGCGTGCGTGAAATATCTTTGGGACATGTGGTAGTATGTTTGTTCGGCATTTTTGAAATCATCTCCGTGGATGCCCAATGATACTCTCATAAACATGTGTTGAGGTCTTTCGATAATTCTGCCATCAATGCGGTTGAGATAAGATCTTTCTAGAGTTTTGAAGCCGAAATATCCAAGGGAAAAATCTCTGTTGTAATCGATCATGTTATTGATCATTTCTTTGTTATCTCTGGCCAACTGAAAGAGTTCATCGCTGACTAGATGCACAGTATTTCCTAATTTATCCTTAGAGTTATACAAGGTATCAACTGTTTCGAAAAAACAGTCGCTTGTATTTTTCTGGAGATTATCAATAACTATCAGGCTGGCTAGTTCTTCGTAAGCGGGATCGACAGTTATGAGTCCCATGCATATTTGGGATGACAGATCATCAATTTCTGTCGTTGAAATGCCTGAATACATTCTAGATACAATTTTTTGACATACCATGGCGCAGTCGATAATATTGGTTTTACCCTCAATTTTGGCAGAGAGTTTTCTTATTCTGTTCAATATTTTGTCGAAAGAAATATCTTCTTTCTTATTTTTTCTGTTGACAACGTACATTTTATTATTTATTTTTTATGTTTCTTGTTATTTCATTTTTATTTTTTAAATGTAAAGTTGTTTTGAAAAACAACCTAAACACTTACATATTATCTAGAAATGGACTATACATTATTAGAACAATCAAGCTTTGAAAATCTGAAGAAAATGGCTCGAGAAATGGGATTAGGGAACCGTAGAAGCAGGTCTGAGTATATCAGAGATATACAAGGAGCTTTTGGTGAGTATGAGAAGTATAAAACAGATAAAATAGATAAATATACACGTATTAGGCAACTCGGTAATAAAGGTAAAGAGGGAACAACATATCTTGTTGTTGATAAGAAAAACCATGAATTTGCGATGAAAACATTTCGCAAGGCAAAGTCTTCAAAAACACTGAAGATGGAATACTCATTGCAGAAAAAAGCAGCATCAGTTGGTGTGGCACCTAGGGTTGTAGAATATGACAGTGTGTCCAAGTATATAGTAATGGAAAAGATGGATATCCATTTAGTTGATGTCATGAAGAAACAGAAGGGTAATTTGAAGAGAAGCCAGCAGTATGAGATTCTGAACATATTTGAAAAGTTAGATGAGGTTGGTGTATTTCATGGTGATTCTAATATACTAAATTACATGATAAAAGGCAATAAAATCTATATTATAGATTTTGGTTTTTCCAAAGAGATAAATGAAAGGCTTGTTAAAAAGCTGGGTACTTCTACACCAAATATTAGGATAATGACTCTGGGATTGGTATTAAAGTTACGGGAGATGAATTGCCCTCCTTCATCGTGGAAGTATTTGAAAAGGCGTTTGTCAAATGATGAAATTGAGAAATTTCAGATTGAGTAGTATAAAATATGTTGCGATAGATAAATACGAGAAATTCTTTTTTGGAAGAAAACAGATTATGTGGAATAACACATACTCACCTGAGGCCTGGGAAAAATAAGAATGGATTATCATGTAAGCGTGGTTTCTATCTGTCAGCCATGGATAAAAAAGTGTCCTAAAGATATCACAACTTGTCTTTTATGTCAAAAAAATTTGGTTCTATATAATTTTAAGTATATAGAACTTACTTAAATATTGTAAGCAGATTGTCTAGACCACTTACGAGACAATGACGAGTACATTCAGTCCTTAGAATGCGTATGTTCAAGTCCTGTTTGTTGATAATTTTCTTTGACTTGGTCGCAGTGACAGCCAAGTGATGGTTTATATTGACCGTCACATTTTCCGTATGTACACACACGGTGTATGACGTCTTTGGTTGCTGCTTGATTTCCATAATTGATTTCCATAATTGATTTCCATAATTGTCCACGGGGTGTTACATTACCCATTTTGGTTCATTGAAAAGCACTGATTGGGTTATTGTCGGCCCCACAGGACGAGCAAAAACTTTCGGTTACGTCTTTTCCAGCAAGGTCATATGGGGTCCCAACTAGTTTTCGACAGAGAACCTTTGTGAGACCATGTGTTATCTAAGTTAATATGGCAACTTCTTCCGCGGGTTGAGCATATCATTTCATATGAAAAAAAGATATAAAATTCTTTTAAGAGTTTTTGAATACGGAATACAAATACATTCCTTTAGCCAAGGAATGAGTATTATTTACTTCTTCGCAGATTGCAGGTGTCAAATCCAAGCGACTACAATCTTCTGTAATGCAATTCATTACAAAAACTGTCGTATTTTCATTAAAAACGTATTTATCAGATATATTTGCTTCTATTGCACCGTATATCTGTTCTGTTGATTGCAATGGGAGTCGATCGTATCTTTTCTTCTTTTCCATCATACGAGACTCTATCACATCAAATAAAACGCCTTCGACATTTTTTGACAGGCACAACAGAGAACAAAGCATGCGTTCGAAATGTATTCCTTTTGGTCTACAATAATTAGCGACACAATTTATACGTTCGAATATAGACGTTCTAAAGTAACTAATCGCATTTTTTCTTGAATCTCTATGGAGATAATCTACGCGAACTTCTCTAGCAACGTCAACAATACCTTTAAGAATATAGAGGTTATAGAAAGGGTTTCCGATTTCATTCTCTATTTTTATGAATTCTTTGAGAAAAGTAGTGTAGCTCTCGTTAATGTTGCTATATTTTTGTTCTTCTAGTGGTAAGATAATGAGAGATTGTATTAGGTCTATGCAATAGTGGTCGTAGTTGTCGAAAAGGTTAGAATCAATATTATAGTCTTGAAGCATTTCTGTTACATAATCAGAGGCTCCCTTTTCTTCGCCGATATCCCATCCAGATTCCCAATCTATTTTCAGCTTTCCGAAAATATTCTTTACAATTCTCTTAAACTTGTTGGCTTTATTATTCCGTCTTTTGTCTCTGATCTCTTTAGCAACAGTAACTAGGAATAATTTGGGATCTGCTACCCAATCATATTGATCACTCATAAAACCGACATCAGTATGAGCCATACTGGGCCATGCGGGGCCGTCATCTAAGTCATTGATGTAAGAAAACCCAAAGTCTATGATTACCGGATAATGTCCATGTGTAGGTACGCAGAATTGGTTTTCTTCGTCTATGACATATAGAAAAACAACATCTTTGTTACATTTCTTCATCATAATGTTGTAAGAGTGTAAATCGTAATGAGTGAACTGTTTTTTCTTTTGTGCAATTGCGATACCCATCAGGACTTGTTTAATGGTTGAATAAATCACTTTGTCTGGTATTTTCTTACTGCGAATGTAGTTGTAAAATTTACATGAGTTGTCGACATATTCAGTGAGTAAGATTTCTTTTTCGATGGGGTGTTTTGTTGTTAGTAGGAAAGGGTTTCCTTTTTTACGTGCCTGTGGATCGATTTCGCATAGCAATGTTCCGATAGCTTTGCAAAAATGGGGGCAGTATGGAGATATGTCGTTTAATCCTTTCATGACAATATATTCATGTTGGACGAGATAGTTAATATACTGTGATATTTTAAAGACATATTTTAGTTCCTTCCCTCTTTCATCTGTGACTGGTTCAGTTGGTTTTAATAGTCCAACTAAGCCTTGCTTACCTAGTTTATCAAAAGTTTGATCAAATTGTAACCATTTTCGCCAACTTTTATGTTTATTCTTATTGTAATAATCAAGGAGATGGCTAAAGCCATTGATTTCACTCAACGGACTGGTCGAGTATCGTTCCTTTTTAACTTTTTGACCTAGTGCTTGTTTGGACATTTATTTCGAAGGAATTAATTGTTTAATTAGGAATTATCATAACCAAATTTGATGCTATATGTTTAAAAATATCAATTTAACCAATTATACTATTTTTATATAAAATGATCAGAAAACATTCTAAAGACTATGAGAAAGAAGAGAGAATGACGCGCTCAGCTAAATTAAGAAAATTTGGTAGCGTATATAAATCCTACGTAAGGAAATCCGAACAATCAAAAATTAGCAAAAGCCCTCGCAGACCTAGGAACAAAACATCCAAAACTCATCGAATACATAATGCAAAAACCCTCCACAAACCGATCAGAACAAGGAAGGAGAGATCTGATAAAGACGAAAAGGAGATGAAGGAAAATAAAGAAGAGAAAGAAAATAGAGAGACTATTTCGACCCATAAGAGAAAAACACTAAATGCTTATCAAAAGTTTGTTAAAAAGGAGAGCAAGAAAGAAAAGTATATGAAAATGCCTGGTAAAGAAAGGTTAAGCGCTATAGCAAGCGAATGGAAGAAAATTAACAGAAAGTAGATATCATTGTTCACGGAGTTACCTAAGATTTAAAAGATACTATCTTATCTCTAAAAATGTCTGAAGATACACAGGATTCATCTGTAACACTAATCACAGAATTGTCTGAATCGAAAATTGAAGAAGTCGTAAAGATATCCAATGATATTAGTCAGGAATCCCTGTCTGAAATAATAATGGATTTGGGATCTTCACTTGAAACTAGACTGGAGGCAATAAATTTATTTTATGAGAAATATGGTCAAGAAACTATACTTGAAAATATTAATCGTCTATCTACTATGTATACATTCTCTGGTACAAAAATACTTGAAAAATATTTATATGAAATGTGTGTTAAATCTAATATATCTTCATTCCTCAAAATAACATGTGCAACAAGTCTATGTTATTTTGATCCTGAGAGAGAAATTGGATACAAAGCATTAGACAGTGTTTGCAAACACATGGACAAAGATGTTGCAACTCCTTGTCAAATAGAGGCCATTTGCCTACTAATGCGCCACAAAAAATTTAAAACAAAAGCAAAAATCTATTTCTGTGCTATCACAAATGATCCAGAAATAGATTGCGATTATAGATACAAGACTATCCTATCTGTAGAGGGAAAGGACATTAAAAACGGCCCATATTTCATTAAAGAAGCAGCTATGAACTTTTTTGAAAACAAGAAAAATAGAACATTATATCGTATTCTAGCTGGTCAATATATGATGCAAAAATCCAAACTACTTGTTAGGGAACGGAAAAAGATAGAAGAAACGATCATGGAATTCGCCCAAGATCCAGATTTAGACTATAACCTTCGGGCTGATTCTGCTGATGTCATACTACGAGTTGGTTCTGAAGAAAATCAAGTGACCGCGAGGAAGATTATTATGATGCTCGGTAGGGAAGGAGGTGAAAACAAGACTATTTTTGATAATGCCCAAAATGTCCATATTGATGAGATCGAAGAAAGTGTTATTGAGGTACTCGAATTTTTGGCTTCTATTGACATGAAAACAGTGTCAGGTGTACCAGGAACTCCTGTTATTACTTTCGAATATGTAAAGAAGCAAATAGATGATATGTTGGAAAAAGAAGCACCCGAAAAGAAGGAAAAGAAGTCACCAGATGAAGAAGAACACGAAGAACTAGTCGACAAGATTTCTGTCGCTCTTAATCGTATTTACATGGATAGAGCTCTGTATTCGAAATATAATTGTACGTTGTTGCATATATTACTGAAAGTATGGACTTATCTCACATCTCATGAATCAGAACAAGAAATGAGGAAAAGAATGTTACAAGAATTGTACGAGATGTCTGGTACATGCTCGACAGGATTTGCCAGTCGTCTAGTAAATGTTATCTCAGGTTTTGGGGATTTCAATCTGCGCATTAGCTGGCGTGACCAAATTATTGCTAATTTTACTGGGAGACTCAATGCTAGAGCTAGAGAAATAACTAAACCCGAGAACACAGATAAAAACTTTAGGTTATATTGTAAAAAGAGTGCAAATAAGGAAGATAATGTCAAAGAAGATACCATTCGTCAAGAACTTATTGCTGAAAGAGAAAAGCAGGGAGAAAAGAAAACTCCTGAACAACAACTGGAAGAGTTCCAAGATAAAGTTCTGTGTGAATTGTCTTTGGATAGCGACGAATTTAAGTCCAGGAAGAACTTTCTCCGTTTCTTCCGTAAAAATATGCTCAGTATTCGACAAGAATTACATAAAGAATTTAAGGAACATATCCCAGATACTGATTTTGACCTCTATTTTAGACAAGCCATTGCCAAGTACGAAACAGGTGGATATGTATAATAATTTTATGGGAATTTTAAAGTCGTAGAGATCGTTCAAAACATTCTCGAATTCTTTATAGTTTTTTCCTCTATATACCCCCAGTGTAATATGCGTACCGTGAAAATATGCATTACCGTTAGGAATGTACGTCATAATCTGACTGATTATTCTTTGAATAGCTTTATTATCACGAATAATTAGTTTTGCAGTACCATTACCACAGACCTTAAAATGTGAAGCCATAATACAGAATCTGAAAAAATGAGACAGATTCTTCATAGCAAAATAAATCTGTTATTCTTTTTTCTTGTTTAACCTCCCAACAAGAGTGATGTGAAAATCGTGACATCCTAGACCAGCATCTGGGCTTAGTTGCGAAATAAACAATGGATCCTTTTCAGATGCCTTGGAAGTAATATTCTCAAGAAAATTCTTTGTATATTCAGTGAAAGATAAAAGAATGTACATCAGTTGATGATTTTTATTTTAAAGTAATAAAAATCAATTTTGTTAATATGGTAACAAAATTCTCCTTTCACATATCACACATATCCCATTCAGAGAGTTCTAAATCTTCTGTTATTCTTTTTTGTGGTTTAACCCATCTATATACAGTTCTGGTAGCCGAATATGTATAACTGTATGTTGTATATACAAATCTCATTACTTGCCAGTACTCATATATTTTATAGGCAGTGTATCCATAATAAATATAATAAAGCATTCCATTTATTGTATTAAATATATTCTTACACGTAAAAAATCCCCATTTCTAATACTTTAATTTTACTTGAAATATAATTTCGTTTTTTATTTATATTCTTTAATAAATGTCTCAAGATAATAATTCACTAACTGATAAAATAACAAGCAACAATGTTTCTTCTGTTAGAGATCAAATCTACTTAAAACAAGGTTGCCAGCCATTTTTCGGTACATCAACCGAAGCAAAAACAGTGGTAACCGACATGGATCATTTTCCGTACACCAGATTTTTTAGAGGAGTTTACTACTCCTCTGATCCTGTTGTATTCGAAAGGGAAGCTGGATGGAGACCAAGACATGAATCCTGCTATGGACCTGCTGGATGTTCAAGAGAAGGCCCATACCCTAATCATTGTTTTGAGAGCGCTTGTTCCACCGTATATCCCTGTTATCCTCAATATCTACAGAAAATAGCCGATCGTGACGCTTTAAATGTTCAATTGAATCATTCGTGTATTGTTCAGTATAGATAACCACACTTTCATATATTAATTGTATTTTTCATAACGTATTCTTATGTTATGAAATAATGATATTCTTAATGGGGAGAAGTAAGCTCTTCGCATTTTCTTCCTCCTTTATATGAACAAGCTCTTCCTTCGGCTGGTGTTCTGTGATGAATTTTCGGTCGAAAAATTCGGCGACGCCAAGCGAAACGTTATGTTCCGGGATTTCGTCCCGGTCTGTAGCCTCTGCTATTCATAATTTCATAATGAACGGTTTGCAGTACAGAGAAACAGTTGTGTTATGCTTTTTTATCGAAAATTTACCGTTTTCATAGACGCCTAGTGTTCGGAAAAAGCCGAACCATCATTGGTATATCTTTAATATCCATACAGACGATGGTGGTAGCCATGTTCTGTTGAATTAATGTAAATTACATTAATTAATTCAGTTTTTATTTATACAAAAATACTCTTGAACCATATGGCCTGTATAATGCTACCGAATAAAATCCAGCATATCAGCATCCATAATATAACTACGGTAAACCTAGAAATATTTTTTTCGGTGTCAGTGTTATTGCATTCTTTTGAATACACTGATTTGCTTATGTATATCATCCCCAAGATACTTAGTGCAGCTAAAGCTATAATTCCAGTATAATAAACAGTTTTAGCGTTGTCCATCTTATCTTTATTTATGTGAACATAAATATTTATTCATCATCAACACTAGACATACTAAAACCGTCGCTACCAAAACCTTCGCCAAATCTAGCATCAAAACCACCCGAGCTAGATGATGATGATCTAGAACTAGAACTAGATGTAGTAGATCCAACAGAAGATAGACGTTTCTGGAACTTACTTAGCTGGTTTTCCAACTTAACCTGTTCTGCTCGTACTTTCGGAGGAATATCTTTACCACGAGTTTCATATTTCTCGGCTTCATCGTTAGCTTTGGATAGTTTAACACGTAATTTGGCAATGTGGGCAGTTAATCTATCACTTCTCTGTTTATCGAGAGCTGATTGTTCGGCTCGAGACGATTCCATTCTAGACATCGTAGATTCTTCTTCCTCTGGACGGGTAGATCCACTCTTACCAGTATAGACGACAATACCGGTGTAAATAACTGGTAAAACAATTTGAGTGATTGCTATACCCATCAACACAGATGGCAGAGAGCCTAAATCAACATTACACCCGGCAGATTTGATTTCTGATCTGATTCCAGAGGCAAGGAAAACTAATAATCCTCCCATAGTCACTAGTATAAATAGGGTTAGGTAAATTTTCCACCCTGCATCGATGTTGAAATCGCATTTACATCCTTTCTTTGTAGTACACACTATATACATTATGGAAATAGTTAATAGAACTGAACCGATAATCACACACCATCTCAAATATGTTCTGAGTTTTTTGGACTTGCATGATTCGGTTAGTTTGGAATATGCCATAAATGATGTGATTACAAGTAGTATACCGATTACGAACAATAAACCTATAAAAAGTGTTAGTCTATTCATTTATGTTTCATAAATATAATTTTTTAAAGTTATTCTTTATTCTTTACAACGGCACCATCTTAGTATCTCTGGAAATTAATCGTTTCCACCCGTTAACACCACCCATGAGTTTTTTTTTATAGTTTGGTATAAGCGAAAAGATTTTCTGAGGATGAAACTAGATTTTTTGTAGTTTTTCTCCTAATTATTCTATCAATAGCATCTCCGTTTAGGAAAGGCATTTCATAATCTATAAAGATTATGTCTAATTTTGGAATCATTGGAATAATTTCTTTATAGTTTGTAGAAACATATACATTCCTAGTGTTAATTTACTAAGATTTCGGGACATTATTTTAAGTGTGGAGATCTCATCATCGATAGAAGCCATATTCAGAGATAATTTATGCATTTTTGCGAAAATAACGGTTTTATTCTTTAATAGATGAGTTACCCGTATAATATTTTCAGATGAAGAATCCTTCACCCGTGATTTACAATTAAGACAACCCATTTTAACAAATAGAATGTTAATATATCTTTAATCTACTTTTTGCAAGGCGCACTGATACTCTTTTAGAATAAGTTGGTAGTCTCCAGAGCTGTTCAGCAAAAATCTTTTTAGGGCGCCTACTACTCCTTCAGTTTTATCCCAATCAAATCCAACGTCATCCATCAAAATAACACCACCAGACCGTATGAGAATATCGGCATTGATTAGATCGAACAGAACATCATCTTCCTGGTGTGATCCGTCGATATAGATGATGTCGAATAGTTTTCCTTTTTTAACTAATTTGGGAAGAATATCCTGGCTCAGGGCAACATATTGTGTTAGTTTTTCTTTGTTCTTGCATATAGATATATTATGGCAAAAATTTTGATAGGTCTGGGAAGTGACAGGAGAGGTTTTATCATCTGTAAGATAAGGGTCGATCGATGTAAAAGTCGAACCGTTTGCATTACATAAATTTTCGAGCATCCATACAGTAGACGCACCTTCATGGCTTCCTATTTCGAGTATATCGACTTTATTGTCTTTGAACATAGTTTGGAGAAGTTTCATCGAGATATTGATGTTTCTCTCGAACCAGTTATTAGTGAAGATAAAGTTGCGTTTCATTTACATAATATTTGATGTTTTTAATTCTTTTTAGATATATATTTATAAAAGTATTATCCAAAACAAATATGACCGACGAAAAATATACAATAAGTCATATGGGAAAAACTTTCAAAACAAAACACTGGATTAACATATCCGAAAAGGAGTGTGAAAAAATAAGGGAAAAATATTTAGAGAAACCGTCTAAAAAAACAAGTAGAGGAGCAATTGGCAAAAATAGCCACGGGGAAAAAATAATTTCGCACATAAAGAATTATTATTTCAAAGATTTAATGGTAAAGGTTAGATTACACTCCGCGCGATGGAGTATAGAAGAAATTTTACAATGTAATGACCTTATTAGATATTATTACAGTCGTATAATATCTAATAAAAAAGTATATCCCCCACAAAAAGGAATATACGCTAATTTTGCATCAGCCATACGAATAAGTGGTGGGAGAATTGCAATGAATCCCAGTAATTTCCCGATTAAAACAATCGATTACATACTGGGTAAATATAATGTTAATGGTAAGTATTATGACTTTTCGTGTGGATGGGGGTACGTTTACTTTCGTCTCTTAGTAATAATATCCAGTATTATGGGACAGATACGAATAACTTGCTAGTTGATAGATTGCATCAACTAGCTGAGGAATATGATAGAGTTAACCAATGTTCTTCTATCACTGAGATACGATGTACAGGATCTGAAATATTTGTACCAGAATGGGTGAACAAATTTGGTTGTATATTCTCCAGTCCTCCATATTACACACTCGAAGATT
>ERZ891134.1649-NODE-1649-length-14671-cov-13.767173_pt1 | contig 14671 bp, 10 predicted proteins | sample MGYA00520888_ERZ891134 | MGnify/ENA primary metagenome ERZ891134 (study PRJEB32303, sample SAMEA104408692) | aquatic metagenome | biome: Brackish water; feature: Coastal; material: water | place: Baltic Sea | collected 2014-10-23 | depth 10 m ... | reverse complement strand
TTTCATACCGACGACGAAACCAACAACATCGACATCTTTAAGCGTGCGAGCGCGTCGGTGGTCAATATCACCAACTCGCGATTAGTCCGTTCGCCCTATTCACTCAACCCGCAATCAGTCCCGCAGGGCAGTGGTACAGGGTTCGTGTGGGGCGACGAGGGCTATATCGTCACCAACTTTCACGTTGTACAGCAGGCAAACCGCGTGACAGTCACGCTTCAGGACGGGTCTACCTTCGATGCCCGCGCCGTGGGGCTTGATCCCGATAAAGATCTAGCCGTGCTTAAAATTGAGGCCGAAGATGTCAAACTCGTGCCGGTCGAGCTAGGTGATTCTGGCCTGCTCGAGGTTGGCCGCAAGGTGATTGCCATTGGTAACCCGTTTGGTCTCGACACGACGATGACGGTAGGGATTGTGAGCGCGCTAGGCCGCGAGATCGACTCGATTTCGCAGCGCAAGATTCGCGATGTTATTCAAACTGACGCGGCGATAAATCCGGGTAATTCGGGTGGCCCGCTGCTCAATTCGTTGGGGCAGCTTGTTGGGGTCAACACCGCAATCTATAGCCCGAGTGGGGCGAGCTCGGGCATAGGCTTTGCGATTCCGGTAAATACCGTGAAGCGGGTTGTGCCGGAGCTCATCGCTTACGGCCGCGTGCAGACGCCAATTTTGGGTATCACGCCGGTGCCGCAGCCCGATTACTATCGCAGGCTTTGGGGTATTCAGGGCGTTATCGTTATGGGCACCGTGCCCAATACGGAGCCTGCGCTAAAAGGCATGCGCGGCCTGTCGCGGAGCCAGCGCGGGCGTATTCAGCTTGGGGATGTGATCGTTGAAATTGATGGTAATAAGATTACTAACGAGAGTGATTATGCGGATGTTATGGAGGAGCATCGACCGGGTGATATCGTCGAAGTAATCACCCAGCGTGACAATCAGCGCCTGCGCTACGAAATCGAATTGCAGGCGCCACAGAACAATTAACTTAACGCTTGGGGCGCGCGTCGATCAGGCTGCGCGCGGTACCCGCGGCGATCAATACCTGTCGCGGTGCGGTTCCGCCTAAGTGATCGCGAGCGTTGAGCGAGCCTTCGAGGGTAAGCACTTCAAAAACATCTTGCTCGATTAACTCCGAAAAACCCTGCAACTGCGTGAGCGTGAGTTCCGACAGGTCTTTGCTTTGTGCTATCCCAAACGCCACAGACTTGCCTACTACCTCGTGTGCATCTCTGAAGGGCAGCCCGCGTTTAACCAGATAGTCTGCGAGGTCGGTCGCGGTTGCATAACCCTGCAGCGCTGCTGCGCGCATGCTGTCTTTCTTGCAAGTTACTGCGGGCATCATCTCCGAATACGCAAACAGGCAGTCTTTCACCGTGTCGAGAAGGTCGAACAGTGGCTCTTTGTCTTCTTGATTGTCTTTGTTGTAGGCCAATGGCTGCGACTTCATCAGTGTCAGCAGCGACATCAGATGGCCGAATACTCGTCCGGTCTTGCCGCGCACGAGCTCGGGCACATCGGGATTTTTCTTCTGCGGCATGATCGACGAGCCGGTGCAGAAGCGATCTGGCAGGTCGATGAAGTCGAACTGCGCCGAAGTCCAAAGAACGAGTTCTTCGGAGAAGCGCGAGAGGTGCATCATGATTGTGCTGCAGCAGCTTGCGACTTCGATAGCGAAATCGCGGTCGCTCACCGAGTCTAGCGAGTTGCGCGTGGGCCCGTCGAATCCGAGAAGCGAGGCGCTGTAGTCGCGGTCGATCGGAAAGGTAGTGCCAGCCAGCGCCGCGGCGCCGAGCGGCGAGACATTCAGGCGTTTGCGGGCGTCGATGAGACGGCTGTAGTCGCGTTCGAGCATCTCGTTCCAAGCCAGCATATGATGGCCGAAGCTAATAGGCTGCGCCGTTTGTAAATGGGTGAAGCCGGGCATGATCGTGTCTGCGTCGCGCTCGGCGAGGTCTACCAATGCTATCTGCACTTTACCTACAAGATCGACGATTATGTCGACCTGTTCGCGTACGTAAAGTCGAATGTCGGTAGCAACCTGATCATTGCGCGAGCGTCCGGTGTGCAGTTTTTTGCCCACACTGCCGATGCGCGCGGTGAGCGCCGACTCGATATTCATGTGCACGTCTTCGAGCTCAACAGACCAGGTAAAGTCGCCTGCCTCGATCTCATGCCAGATCGCCTCGAGACCGTCGAGAATCAGGTCTTTCTCTTCGAGGGTTAACACGCCGACCTTGTGCAGCATCATGGCATGGGCAACCGAGCCATTGATATCGTGCTGGTAGAGCCTGCGATCGAACTGCACCGACGCGGTGAAGCGCTGCACGAACGCATCAGTGGCTTCGCTGAAGCGGCCGCCCCAAAGCTTGCTGGTGTCTTCGGTCTTAGAATCGTCTGGCTTGTCGCTCATGGGTGGCATCCGCTGCGTAATGGGTTTGGTAGGCGTTGCAAGCTCGCTGAACTGCAACCCCGCCGTAATCAGAGTGCGCGAGTATATCAGCATCCAAGCCTTGCTTGAAAACCTGCTCGCTACTCGGACATTGCCGCCGAATTACCGTAAAATGCGAGACTAAATCACAGCTATGAAGGTTTACCCTTGTCTACTGACTCTATTTCTTCAGCATCGAGCAACGATCCTAATCGCACCGAGATTATCCGCATCGCGACGCGCAAGAGCCCGCTAGCCCTCTGGCAGGCCTATTTTGTGCGCGATGCGCTAGAAAGCGCACATCCAGATTTACGCGTTGAGCTGCTCGCGATGAGCACGCGCGGCGATATAATCCTCGACACGCCGCTGGCCAAAATAGGGGGCAAGGGTTTGTTCGTGAAAGAGCTCGAGCGCGCGCTGCTCGATGGCGACGCCGACATTGCGGTGCATTCGATGAAAGATGTACCAATGGCCTTCCCCGACGGTCTTGGTCTTGCGGTGATTTGCGAGCGCGAGGACCCGACCGACGCGTTCGTGTCTAACCATTTCTCGTCACTCTCAAAGCTTCCTCAGGGTGCCCGAGTAGGGACATCGAGCTTGCGTCGCCAGTGTCAACTCCGTGCGCTGCGGCCAGACCTTAAAATACTCGATTTGCGCGGTAATGTAGGCACCCGCCTTGGCAAGCTCGACGCAGACGAATACGACGCAATAATCCTCGCCAGCGCGGGGCTTATTCGCCTAGAGCTCGAAGACCGCATCGCCGAAAGGCTTAGTACAGAGGTGTCTTTGCCTGCGGGTGGGCAGGGCGCGGTTGGTATCGAATGTCGCCTAAATGACGACAAGACTTTGACGCGGCTCGGCTGCCTTCATCACACAGATACCGCGGCTCGCGTAGTCGCTGAACGCGCGATGAACGCAAAGCTTAACGGCGGTTGTCAGGTTCCTATTGCGTGCTTTGCCGAGCTCAATACGAGCGAGGCTGCGGTGGGAGAATTGAGCCTGCGCGGCCTGGTTGGCAGCGCCGATGGCAAGCGCATGCTACGCGCCGAAGCACGCGGCAGCAGTGCGGCGGCCGAGGCATTAGGAATCGAAGTTGCCGAGGCGCTGCTTGCGCAAGGCGCCGCCGAGCTCCTAGCGGAGCTGGACGAACGCTAACAGCACACGAAAAAACGCTGCTCCTAAGCTAAAGGGTTGGTGATGACCAGAGTAGAAAACTCAGCACACGAACACGATTCACGCGCGCCTCGCAGCGACTCATTAGCCAATCACTGCGTTCTCGTGACTCGGCCGCAACATCAACAGGCCGAGCTGATTTCGGCATTCGAGTCGCATGGCGCGCAGACTATTGCACTGCCACTGCTGCAAATCGCGCCGCCATCAGCAGGCGAACACGCGGCAACGCTGCGCCGCAGTCTGCTCGAACTCGACCTTTTCGATACGCTAATTTTTATTAGTACAAACGCTGTTCGCGCAGGGGTTGCGGCGATCGAAGATTATTGGCCTCAGTTCCCTGTGGGTATTCAGGTTGTGGCAATCGGCCCATCGACCGCGGCGCTCGCGCAAAAATTGCTATGCTGCGAGGTGGCGGTCGCGGCGGGGGGAGTGACAAGCGAAGACCTGCTTTCATCGGGCCTTTTCGATAATCTAAAGGGCAAGCGCGTAGGTATTTTTCGCGGCGAGGGCGGACGCGATACACTTGCCGAAGGAATACGCGATCGCGGTGGGCGCGTCGACTATTTTGAGGTGTACAGACGCCTTACCTGCGACTACACGCAGGGCGAATTGGAAGCTGTGATGAGCGGCAAAATTCCCACAGCGCTTACCGCGACGAGCGGTGAGTCACTCGCTGCACTTCTGGCGCTGCCCTTATTGGAGATGCCCTTATTGGAGATGCCCTTAATAGTGCCTTCGGATCGCGTCAAAGAATTGGCCTTAGCATTAGGCTTTGTTCAACCCGTCGACGCGGGCGGGGCAGATGCTAGTGCTTTTGTCCGCGCTTTGGTCAGGGTAGCCGGCAAAGAAAGTCGCACCGGGCTAGACTGATGTTAGAAACCATTCTCGCATAGCGAGTATTCCCGGCGTCCGAAGGGCGCAGAATTGAGAACGAGAACATGGCAGACACAAGCGATACGCCGAGCGAGAATCCCGAAGCTGCGGCGACGACGCAGCCCGAAGGCACTGCGCAAGCGCAGCCAGCGAAGAAAGCTACGGCCAAGCAAGACACAGCTAGGGTCTTAGACGACATCGCAAAAGTTCGCCCACCGATGAAAACACGTGTGCAGCGCAAAGCGCGTAGCAGGGTTATCGCGCTGATCGTATTGACGCTCCCCCTTCTTGCAGGAATCGTGTGGCTAGCTTGGCAGCAATGGCAACTTGGGTCGAATTTGCCGCAGCTCGAAGCGCGGCTTGCGCTCGTTGAAAGCGGCGAACCGGGCGGAGTGCAGCGCCCGGCACAGCTATCGCCTGAGCAAGAGGTTCAAGTAGCCGCCTTAGTCGAATCAGCCCGCCAGAAAATCAACGCCGACACGCAGTCATTGATCGACTCAGTCGCAAGCGAATCCCTCGGTCGAGGCGACTCACAGGTTACTGACGATGCGCGGGACCGCCGCTTGATTGAGTTGGCGGCGCAGGCTGCGCAAGATGCGCTCACACAGCTCGATGGACGACTCACTCAGCAGCAGGTTGCGAGTGCGGCGGAGCTTACCCGCTTGAGAAATCAACTCGCCGAACTCAGTGCGCGCATGCGTGCGGCAGACTCTGATCCCAACCGAGGCTGGAAATTACTCGAAGCCGAATACTTGCTGTCGATGGCGAGCCGCAAGCTTCGGTTCGAGCGCGATGTTGTCTCGGCGATAGCACTCTATGAACTGGCCGATGCTGCCCTCGCGAACTCGGCCAGCGACGAGTCGTATCCGCTGCGGCAAACGCTTTCGGGTGAACTTGCGAGTCTTCGCGCAGTCGAATTACCCGATACCGACAGCCTGTTTCTGCGCCTTGATATACTCCTTGCGCAGGCCGACTCGCTAGTGCTTGCAGGCAATAGCATCGACAGTATGCGCGCCAACTTTCAGGCCGAAGACATTTTCACCGCGGCGCCCGAGATGACTCGTGAGACCGACGTTGAGAACTCACTCCCTTGGCAATTACTGGACGACACTGTTGAGTTTCTTCGGTCGGTGTTTATTTGGCGAAAGCTAGATGAGCCAGCACAGGCATTGGTTGCAGCAAGGCTCGGTGGTGCGCGCGAATTCAAGCTCATTTTAGAACAGGCAAAACTTGCACTTCTCGCAGGCGACGACATTCTGTTCGGCCGACAATTGCAAAGCGCGCGCCTCTGGCTCGAACGAAACGGCGAACTTGGCTCTGCACCGGTAAATGCAGCGCTTGCCGAACTTGAGCAGTTAGAAGGTGTTGTGTTGCAGCCGCGCCTGCCCCTGATTGGGGGCGCACTGCGGGGTATTTCGGAGCTAAATGCGAGTGCGCTGCAATGATCAGACTATTCGCATGGAGTCTGTTGGTTATTGTGGTGGCGCTGACACTGAGCCTCACACTTGGCTTCCCGCAGGATCCAGGGTATCTGCTTATTGCGTTTGGCAATAGCGCGTTTGAGACGAGTATTTTTGCACTGCTTGTTGCGGTTTGCGTGGTTTTCGCTGCACTGCGTTTGCTCTGGACAATTGTGAGCGGACTCAACCCCTGGCGTTTGGTTTCGGCAGGCCGAAGACTGCGCGCTCGGCGTAAAGCGAATGCGAAGCGCTCGACGATTCAAGGTTTGTTGAGTCTCGTGCGCGGGGATAATAACGCCAGTGCAAAGCTCCTCGAAAAAGGAGTCTCTGAACCCGATGCCAGTTCGATTAACTACATGGCTCTCGCCTATATTGCTAATCAAAAGGGGGAGGTAGACGCCGCGCTTGAGTGGTTAAGCAAAGGCGAGTCGGCTTACCCTGATGCTAAGTCGACGATTGAGTCTGTGCGGGCAGAGATACTTTTGCAGGCAAATAGATTTGAGGAATGTGTAGCGGTACTCCAGAACCTGCGCAGCAATTCGCCGGCCGACACTAATCTTCTGCGGCTCTTACATCGAGTTTACGCGCAACTCGAAGATTGGGACGCACTCGAACGCTTGCTTCCTGCGTTGACGAAGCAAAAAGTCATGACTGTCGATGCGCTGTCGTCGCTTGCCGATGCGGTGCTGTTAGGGCAACTGCGCAATGCCGCAACGAATGTCAGTGAGCTACAGCAGCTATGGAAGAAGGCGAAGGCGAGTCAATGCGAAACCCCTGCGTTAGTAACCGAATATTCCAAACTGCTGCTGCATGCGGGAGAGGCCGAGGGTGCGCGGCGTGCTCTAGAGAAAGCGCTGAAGAAGCGCTGGGACAGCGAGACCGTACTTTGCTACGGAAAACTAGATTCGGGACTCGCGTTAAAACAGTTATTAGCTGCAGAGCACTGGCAGCGCTCTCGGCCTAGCGATGCTGCGCTTCTGCTGACGCTGGCGCGGCTGTCGCTTCGGTGTGAGCTGTGGGGTAAGGCGCGAGAATACTATGAGGCGAGGCTTGCGATGCAAGCCGACGCCGAAGCGTTTGTCGAATACGCTGGTCTTATGCGGGGGTTGGGTTTTGAGGCCGAGGCGGACGCCGCCACGCGTAGCGCGCTCGAGGCTGCGGGTCTCAACAGCTCACTGCCAATGCCGCGGTCTGTTTAGGTGCGTGCTCTAGAGAAAGCGCTAAAGAAGCGCTGGGACAGCGAGACCGTACTTTGCTACGGAAAACTAGATTCGGGACTCGCGTTAAAACAGTTATTAGCTGCAGAGCACTGGCAGCGCTCTCGGCCTAGCGATGCTGCGCTTCTGCTGACGCTGGCGCGGCTGTCGCTTCGGTGTGAGCTGTGGGGTAAGGCGCGAGAATACTATGAGGCGAGGCTTGCGATGCAAGCCGACGCCGAAGCGTTTGTCGAATACGCTGGTCTTATGCGGGGGTTGGGTTTTGAGGCCGAGGCAGACGCCGCCACGCGTAGCGCGCTCGAGGCTGCAGGACTCAACAGCTCACTGCCAATGCCGCGGTCTGTTTAGGTGCGGCTTGAGTGACGCAGCTTGTGTGCAAGTCCTTCAGTAAACAATCTACTCGCGAAATTTAGCGCTTGTCGATGCCGAGTTCGTCCCACATGGCATCGACTCGTGCCTTAACCTCGTCGCTCATCGTAATCGGCGTGCCCCATTCGCGTTGAGTCTCGCCTTCCATCTTATTCGTTGCATCCATTCCCATTTTCGAGCCGAGGCCCGACACAGGTGAGGCAAAGTCGAGATAGTCGATTGGCGTGTTCTCGATGAGCACGGTGTCCCGCGCAGGATCCATGCGGGTGGTAATTGCCCAGATAACATCGTCCCACTCGCGTATGTTGACGTCGTCGTCGACGACGATAACAAATTTGGTGTACATAAACTGCCGCAAGAAAGACCACACACCCATCATCACGCGCTTAGCATGGCCTGGGTATTGTTTTTTCATGCTGACAATCGCGAGACGATAGGAGCAGCCTTCGGGCGGCAAATAGAAGTCGACGATTTCGGGAAACTGTTTTTGCAGCAGCGGTACGAATACCTCGTTCAGTGCAACGCCGAGCATCGCTGGCTCATCGGGCGGTCGGCCGGTATAGGTCGAATGATAAATCGGATCGCGCCGGTGCGTCATGCAGGTTACGGTGAAGACGGGAAAATCATCCACTTCGTTGTAGTAGCCTGTGTGATCGCCAAAAGGACCTTCGGGTGCCATCTCGCCGGGTTCGATATAACCCTCTAGTACAAACTCGGCACTTGCCGGAACCTGCAGATCATTGGTACGCGATTTCACCACTTCGGTTTTGCTTCCACGTAAAAGACCTGCGAAGGCGTATTCGGACAGCGTATCTGGTACAGGAGTCACGGTGGCAAGGATTGTCGCAGGATCTGCGCCTAAGGCGATAGACACGGGGAAGCGCTCGCCGGGATGTTGCTGCTGCCACTCGCGGAAATCGAGCGCGCCGCCGCGGTGTGAAAGCCAGCGCATGATGAGCTTATTAGGGCCAATCATTTGCATGCGATAAATGCCAAGGTTCTGGCGAGTTTTATCTGGCCCGCGGGTAATCACTAGAGGCCAGGTGACCAGAGGCGCGGCATCGCCGGGCCAACAGGTTTGCACTGGCAGCATGCCCAGATCTATATCATCGCCTTCTAAGACGATCTCTTGGCACGGCGCTTTGCGTAAAACGCTTGCAGGAATATTGAGCACACTTTTATAGCTTGGCAGACTTTGCCAGAGGTCTTTCCACCCCGTTGGCGGCGTCGGTTCTTTTAAGAATGCGAGCAGCTTGCCGACGTCTCGCAGACCAGAGATATCTTCCTGACCCATGGCGAGGGCGATGCGGCGGGTATTGCCGAAAAGATTCGCAAGCAGCGGAATCTTCGATCCTTTCGGGTTTTCGAAGAGAAGGGCAGGGCCACCGGCGCGTAGCGTGCGATCGCTAATCTCGGTAATCTCGAGAACGGGATCGACTTCCATGCTAATGCGTTTGAGCTCACCTTTGGATTCGAGGAGGTCGATGAAGTCTCTGAGGTCTTTAAAAGCCATAAATAAATTACTACTTGCGCTTCATCGAGTTAAAGAACTCTTCGTTAGTCTTCGTATCTTTTAATTTGTCGAGAATGAATTCAGTCGCCTGCACATCTTCCATCGAGGTGAGCAGCTTGCGGAGAATCCACATACGCTGAAGTTCTTCTTCGGTTGTGATGAGCTCTTCGCGGCGTGTGCCAGAGCGGCGGACGTTGATGGCAGGGTAAACGCGCTTCTCGGCGATCTTGCGGTCGAGTTGCAGTTCCATATTGCCCGTGCCTTTAAATTCTTCGTAAATCACTTCATCCATTTTCGAGCCGGTATCGACGAGTGCGGTCGCGATAATCGTTAGGCTGCCGCCTTCTTCGAGATTTCGCGCGGCACCGAAGAATCGTTTAGGACGCTCGAGTGCATGGGCATCGACACCACCTGTTAGCACTTTGCCGGAACTCGGGATGATGGTGTTGTAGGCGCGGGCAAGACGGGTGATGGAGTCGAGGAGAATAACCACGTCTTCTTTGTGTTCAACAAGGCGCTTCGCCTTTTCGATAACCATCTCGGCTACCTGCACATGGCGTGCGGGTGGCTCGTCGAAGGTACTCGCGACGACTTCGCCGCGCACAGAACGCTGCATTTCGGTTACTTCTTCGGGACGCTCATCGATCAACAGTACGATGAGGCGGCATTCAGGATTATTGCGCGTAATTGACTGCGCGATGTTCTGAAGAATAAGCGTCTTACCCGCTTTCGGCGGCGACACGATAAGTCCGCGCTGGCCTTTGCCGATTGGTGCGACGAGGTCGATGATTCGCGCGCTGAGGTCTTCGGTGCTGCCGTTACCCACTTGCAGAGTGAGGCGGTCTTGGGGGAATAGGGGCGTTAGGTTTTCGAAGAGGATTTTGTTTTTAGAATTCTCTGAACTCGAGAAATTGATTTCGTGAACCTTGAGCAGAGCGAAATAGCGCTCGCCGTCTTTGGGGGGACGAATCTTGCCGGCAACCGTATCGCCGGTACGAAGATTGAAGCGTCGAATCTGGCTAGGGGAGACGTAAATGTCGTCTGGGCCCGCGAGATAAGAGGAATCTGCCGAACGCAAAAACCCGAAGCCGTCTTGGAGTATCTCGAGCACGCCGTCACCAGAGATATCTTCTCCGTTTTTCGCGTGCTTCTTCAAGATCGCGAAGATGATGTCTTGCTTGCGCGTACGGGAGACGTTTTCGAGTCCCATATCGTGGGCGGTCTGAACGAGGTCTGCGACGGGCTGTTGCTTGAGTTCGGTTAAGTTCATTGTTGATGGTCTTCTTTGTTGGTTGGGGGTTCGCCTATTCTGCGTCTCATTTTTCGAGAAAGAGTAGGCGAATAAATAATTAGGTTGTTAGGGACGCGTCTTCAGCCGGATGACAGAGGGCTGGATATGAGGTTGTTTTACATTGGGTCGTGAGCCGTTCGCTAAACTCTCGCTAAACTCTCGCTAAACTGTCGCTAAATTATAAGCGCCGAGAGAGAGCGAGGAACTGATAATTCAGGGGGCTTTCGACCGGATTGGCCTGCCGCAAGTTTTGGCCCTTTTCATGCTCGGCCTGTCTCTATGCGGAATACGTTGGTGCTGTTGATACGAAATTACGTACCAGTTTTAGTCGCACTGTTTCTACTAACACAGCATACATCGGTCTAGCGAAACGGAACTTTAGTACGCCACGGGCGGCTAGGTTCGAAGAGTAAGGCTAGGGAGTGAAGGCTGCGGCTAAGAGAGACTTTCGTCTGTCTTGAGCCGCATTAAACGCAATTTAGATAACGCTGTCAATAAACGCGGCAAGCTGCGATTTTGAGAGCGCGCCTACCTTCGTGCCTACTACTTCGCCGCCATTGAAGATTAGCAGCGACGGAATGCCTCGTACGCCATACTTAGGCGCGGTAGCAGTGTTGGCATCGACATCCATCTTGGCGACGGTAATTTTACCTGCATAGTCGCCGCTGATCTCTTCGAGAACAGGCGCGATCATCTTGCAAGGTCCGCACCATTCGGCCCAAAAGTCTACGAGCACTGGGCCTTCGGCTTGAAGAACGTCTTGCTCGAAAGAGCTGTCTGATACGTGAACGATAGAGCCGCTCATACACTAATCCTCTGGTTATAATAATAAGTTCTGGGTCTAATAATAAGGCCGAAACTCAAGTATTCAAGTACTACCGAACAATAGTTAAGGCGTGCGGCGCAAGTTAAGGCGTGCGGCGCAACGCTGGCTGCTCGTTCTCCTGTCTTAAGCCTTCAGGTTAATAGCTTAGGGATTGGCCTTTAGCAGGCGCGCCGCCTTCTTGGCGAAGTAAGTCAGGATCGCATCGGCTCCGGCGCGCTTTATGCAGAGCAATGATTCCATCGCTACGGCGTCCTCGTCGAGCCATCCATTTTGTGCGGCCGCCATATGCATGGCGTATTCGCCGCTTACTTGATACACCATGGTGGGCACTTTGAATTCGGTTTTTACGCGGCTCACAATATCCAAATACGGCATGCCGGGCTTAACCATTACCATGTCAGCGCCCTCGGCAAGATCTTGCGCAATTTCTTGTAGTGCTTCGTCGCTATTCGCCACGTCCATCTGATAGCTGTATTTATTGCCGCCGCCTAAATTACCGCTAGACCCGACCGCATCGCGGAAAGGGCCGTAGTAGGCAGAGGCGTATTTGGCAGAATAGGCGAGTATGCGCGTGTAAATTTGGCCATTAGCCTCGAGCATGGCGCGAATTGCGGCAACTCGGCCGTCCATCATGTCCGACGGCGCAACGATGTCGGCACCTGCAATGGCATGCGAGAGCGCCTGCTTAGCGAGCACCTCAACAGTCTCATCGTTGAGCACATAGCCCGATTCATCAATGATGCCGTCTTGTCCATGCGTAGTGTAGGGATCCAAAGCCACGTCGGTAATAACGCCAAGCGCTGGGAAATCAGCCTTGAGCGCGCGAATCGCCCGTTGGACGAGGCCATCGGGATTGTAAGCCTCTGCACCATTAAGCGATTTAGTCTCGGGATTGGGCGCAGGAAACAGAGCGATAGCGGGGATGTCTAGTTCGACAAGTTCGGCAGCCTCTTTTAAGAGCTCATCGATACTCAGGCGCTCGATGCCGGGCATAGAGTCGATCGGCTGACGCTGGCCGCTGCCCTCAACAATAAAAAGCGGATAGATCAGGTCGTCTGTAGTCAGACGTGTTTCACGCATGAGGCGACGGCTGAACTCGTCACGACGCATGCGGCGTGGCCTAGAAGAAGGGAATCGGCGATTGGCTTCGATAATCGACACGGCGTGAGCCTCTTGAGGTTGCGTGGTGGCTGCAGTGAGCAGCGCAGCGTTGAGTAAAGCCCTAAGCTTAGCAGTCGCATCGTCGAAATTGAATCGACGATTAGCCGCGCGCGTACAAGAGCGGTGGGAATAACCGTCGTTTATCGTCTCACTCGTATCGCTCTATGGGGTAACATCCCCTTCGAGCTCACAGTTACCAAGGAATTTAAGTGAATAGAATCAAGTTCGCTATCGCCACGCTAGTTATCGTCGCTTTCGGCGCCTATTTTGTCTTAGACCTTGGTCAGTATCTGACCCTGGAGTTTGTGCAGTCGCGCTTGGCTAGTCTGCAGGCGTTTCGCGACGAAAATTTTGCATTAACCGTGGCCATTTACTTCGTGTTCTATGTTGTGGCGACCGGCATCTCCATTCCTGGCGCTATTTTGCTTACCCTGCTTGGCGGTGCCATCTTCGGGCTTTGGTGGGGCACGCTTCTAGTCTCTTTCGCGAGCAGCATCGGCGCTACCGGCGCGTTCCTCGCGTCGCGCCTTCTCCTTCGTGATTGGGTGCAGCGCCGCTTCGGCGCCTATCTTGCGCCTATCAATAAAGGCTTCGAAAAAGACGGTGCCTTCTATCTTTTCAGCCTGCGCATGGTACCTCTGGTGCCTTTCTTCATCGTTAACCTGCTCATGGGCCTGACCAGCATCAGCGTGCCTGCTTACTATCTGGCTAGCCAGATCGGGATGTTTGTCTCTACTGTGGTTTACGTTAACGCCGGCGCTGAGCTCGCGCAGATAACGTCGCTAAGCGGCTTGGTCTCGCCTTCGGTAATCGTCTCCTTCACTCTTTTGGGTGTAGTTCCGCTTGTTGCCAAAGTCTTGATCGGCGTCATTCAGCGCCGCAAGCGCCTGGCCGCCTTTAAGAAGCCGAAGCGATTCGACGCCAATGTAGTCGTGGTCGGCGGCGGTTCGGCTGGGCTCGTTACTTCTCTGATCGTTGCCGGGGCAAAGGCCAAAGTAGTGCTCGTCGAAAAGCACAGGATGGGAGGCGACTGCCTTTACACCGGCTGTGTGCCGAGCAAGTCGATTATCCGTAGCGGACGCATCATGTCGTATATTCGCCGCGCAGCCGATTACGGCATTGTGGACGCAGCGGGTAAAGTGGATTTCGCCGCGGTTATGCAGCGCGTACAAGGCGTGATCGAGACAATCGAACCACACGATTCGCCTGAGCGGTTTACCTCGCTCGGAGTCACGTGTGTGAGCGGCTCCGCACGCCTCATTTCGCCCTACGAGGTTGAGGTCGACGGCAAGATAATCACCACCGAGTCGATTGTCATTGCATCGGGTGCTCGGCCCTTTGTGCCACACGTGCCGGGCCTCGCTGACATCGACTATCTGACATCCGATAATGTCTGGTCACTCACCGAATTGCCGCCACGACTTCTTGTGGTTGGTGGCGGTCCTATTGGCTGTGAGCTTGCTCAGGCGTTTAGTCACCTCGGCTCTAAAGTGACTCAGGTAGACATGGCTGCGCGGATTATGCCCCGCGAAGATGAGGACGTTTCAGCTGCAGTGAGTGCTCGCTTTTTAGAGCAGGGCATCGACATACTTACAGGCCATAAGCTCCTCAAATTTGAGACAGTCGACGGTGAACATTTCATGGAAGCCGAACACGAGGGCAGCACCGTCCGAATTGCCTTCGACAAAGTGCTGCTGGCAATCGGCCGCAAGGCCAACACCGAAGATTTTGGCCTCGAGGAGATCGGCGTGGCCTTAACGCCCCAAGGCACGATCGAGGTAAATGAATTCCTGCAAACCTCGCTACCCAATATTTTCGCTTGCGGCGACGTGGCAGGGCCCTATCAATTTACCCACATGGCGTCTTATCAAGCCTGGTTTGCTGCGCTGAATTCTATCGCCGGTGGTCTTTGGCGTTCGCGTGTGAACTATGCCGCTGTGCCTTGGGCGACGTTCACTGATCCCGAGGTAGCTCGCGTTGGTTTGAGCGAGGAAGAGGCAAAACAGCGCGGTATTGCTTATGAAGTGACGCGGTATGAGATGGATCACCACGACCGCTCACTGGCCGATGGCGAAGCGCATGGCTTTGTGAAAATCTTAACGGTGCCGGGTAAAGACAAGATGCTTGGCGTCACGATAGTCGGTTATCACGCCGGCGAGCAGATCGCCGAATTTGTGTTCGCGATGACCCACGGAATGGGACTCAAGAGTATTTCAGCGGTGACGCATATTTACCCCACACTTGGCGAGGCGAACAAATTCGCCGCCAATGCCTGGCGCAGCGCGCGCATGCCTACGCAGTATTTCCCTTGGCTAAAACGATTCTTCGACTGGCGCCGCGGCTAGGCTTCCGTTTTACGG